>ERZ773150.1536-NODE-1536-length-19935-cov-20.002616_pt1 | contig 19935 bp, 23 predicted proteins | sample MGYA00580845_ERZ773150 | MGnify/ENA primary metagenome ERZ773150 (study PRJEB29015, sample SAMEA2737848) | human gut metagenome | biome: human gut; feature: human-associated habitat; material: faeces | place: China | collected 2012 ...
CGCTTACACGAAAGATACCGTCTTTATAGATGCGCTTGATGGGGATGGACTGCTGCACGCTGCGTGGGATGCGAAAGGCGTCCCGTTCTGTGCTGCGGCCCTTGAATAGCTTTCTCACTTCTTGTCCTCCTTCTCCCAAAGGTCGTATAGGTAATTCTCGCTGTGCCACAGCCGCCGACCGGCCAGCAGAAAGTTGGCCTTACACCATGCCCACAGGAATTGCTCCAGCGTCAGGCCGTTGTAGTGGAAGAAGCCTGCTGCCGCCATAGGCGCAGCGCCCACGATGCACAGCCAACCCAGCGTCTCGCGGTCTAATACGCCCCGCAGGGCGAAGTACAGCCCCACCGCCGTACCAACCGCCAGCAGTGAACAAATAAGCTGCCGCGCTGTCAGGCCGAAGTAGACAGTTTCCTTGTAGCTGCGTATTTCTTTGTTGATTTTGATTTCCATGTGTTTCCTCCATAAATGTCGAAACCCGTCTCAATTTGAGACGGGTTTTCGGTATTTGCGTTATAGATTAGTGGGCTTCAGCCTTTCGACCGAAGCCCATGTGACAGCATTAGCTTCTACTCTGTTCATCTGCGCTATTTATCCAGGATATGAGGCTGTAAACAATACCCACAGTCGTGTTTATGTTATTTGCCCACGCACAGACTTCAACCGCTACTGGGTGAGTCACAATCCCCAGCTACGCCATTACTCCCCAGAGTAACAGTATAGTGCTGGAGATTGTGAGAATCTTAGAAATTCTATTCATCGCACGCACTCCTTTTTATGAATTTACGGCTGGTGGGGGACAGCTTTGCTCCAACCGCATAAGGGAAGTATAACAGGTACTTGACTTCAAGTCAAATGTTTGAGGGCGTCCATCATATCCCAAACATCTCCCGCACCACACGGTCGGCGCCCTTGACCAGCCCCACCAGCACCAGCATATTGAAGATCACCTCGCCCAGATAGCCCCACACCTGCGTAACCACCGAGCCGCCGCCCAGCACTACCGTATCACTGGTGGCGAAGGCCGAGAACACGATGCAGGCCAGCACGATCACCGCGCCCTCCAGGCACACGCCCATGTAGCTTTTGAGAAAGGCACGCCCCATCTGGGACGTGCCTTCTCCCGCAAAGGACGCCAACGCCACCGGCGACAACGCGGCATATAAATAGAGCTTAAAAAAGCGGCCATACACGGTGAGGATCATCAAAAACGCCAGCACCGTAATGACCAGACAGCCCAGCAGCGTCACCAGCCACAGCGGGATACTGGCGAGAAAGCCCACATCCCCGATGGCCGTCACTATCTCCGTAGGCAGCGACACAGCTGCACCGTCGATACCGCCCACACTGCCGGCAGCGGTGGAGATGATACCGGCACAGACTGCAAAGATGTCCACCATCAGGTCGATACCGTAGGTGACAGCCAGCTTTGCCATGACAAAGTAGATAAAGTGCCGCAAGACGTGTTCGGGCCGCTGGAAGTCCCGAAAGCTGGCGCTGCTGCGGAAGATGCCAATGGCCAGAAACAGCACCAGCAGACCGTAACCGATGCCCTGCATAGCTCCGTTGACGGTCTGGATCGTCTGCCAGATGGTGCCGCCCTTAAACGCCTGAGGCGATTGGGTCAGCAGCGACCACATCTCCGTCAACTTGTCGTTCCATACGCCAAAGGCATAGTTAAGGTTGTCAATGATCCAGTTGTTGTCCATAGCTTACACCACGCCGATCAGCGTCAGAATCTCCTTGGCAAAGGCAATAAGTAAGCCGCCGAACAGGCACAGCAGGCCCTGCGTCCGCTGGCTGGCGTCGTGGCTCTGGATGCTCATGCCCACCTGCACGATGCCCCAGCCGAGAATAATAATGCCAATGGCTTTGATGACCGAAAAGATGAAGTCGGACAGGTTATTAACGATGGTCAGCGGATCACCGCCGGCTGCGTAGGCGGTGGTGGCCGTCAGCATACAGATACACAGGCTCAAAAGAAATGTGCGGCTTACACGCCGCACCACAGGTCGTTTCATTCCGTAAATCCCTCCAATAAGATTAATTCCTCCAGCGAGATGAATGCTGCGCTCATGTCGGCGCAAGCATAGTCCGCCAGCTTATGCACATAGGGCGCGGCTCCGCCGTCCTCCGTCCGGCTCAAATTTGGATGCCGCAGGATGTCGTATTTCTCGTCCATCACAGGCCGTTCACCACGGATGAACAGCAGCGCGTAGCGGTTGTCCATGGCCCGCACCTCGTCCGGTGTCATCAGGTCGCGGGCCAACTGCTGGCGGCTGACGGAGGTGGAGCCGTTCCGTCCCTTGGTGGTACTGGTGTGCCGCGCATCCAGCGTCTCCTTGCCCAGTATCTCCGAAATATACTTGTGGGTAGACTGCTCGTTGCCGCCCAGATACAGCAGCGTGTCAGCGTTGCCCAGTAGTCCCTCCCAGTCGTCCTTGAACAGCGCTTTCAGACCGGATATATTTTGCAGGACGATGGTGGACATGATGTTGCGGGAGCGCATGGTGTTTTGTATCTTTACAAAGTCGCTGGGCAGCGCCACGTTGCAGAACTCGTCCATCATCAGCCGCACGGGAACAGGCAGCGGCCCCTGATGCACCTTGTCCGCCTGATAGTACAGCGATTGGAACGCGCAGGTGTAGAGCATCCCCACCAAATAATTAAAGGTGCTGTCGCTGTCGGGGATAACGGCAAAGACGGCCTGCTTGCGCTCTCCCATCATAGAAAGTTCCATTTCATCGCGGGAGGTGATGTCCCTGATCTGCGGGATGATGAAAGCCGACAGCCGCACCGCGGCGGTAATGAGTATGGAACGCGCCGTTTTGCCCGCGGCCTGCTGAAAAATATGGTATTCCCTCACCGCGATATGGTCAGGCTCCTCGTCCTCCAATGCCTCAAACAGCAAATCCAGTGGAGAACGATACGACTCGTCCTCCTCGCTTGCGCCGCCGTTCTCCAGCATATACAACACCGTTTCAAAATTCTGCTCCTCCGGTGGCGCTTCATAGAGCAGGTACAGCATCAGGGCGGTGTCCAACGCCACCTCCGAACGTTCCCAAAACGGATCGCTCTGCTGGGCGTTCTTGGGCGTGGTGTTCTGGATCAGGTTATTTACCAGTTTCATCACGTCCTTGGCGTCCCGTATGTAGGCGAAGGGGTTGAACGCATCGGAGTGCTGTGGGTCGATGAGGTCGAATACACGCAGCACATATCCCTCCTCCAGCAGCAGCGGCGCAAGGGCGCGCAGCATTTCGCCCTTGGGGTCTGTCACAAGGAAGCTGCCGTTAGCCTGCATGATATTGGGTTTGCAGAAAAACCGTGTCTTGCCGGCACCGCTGCCGCCCACGATGATTTGCAATAGATTCCTCATGTGCTGCCGCCCGTTCAGGCTCATAGCCACATGACGTGTCAGCAGTGTGTTATTTGCGGGGTCTTTGTCTGCGTACTTTTTGTTGAGCTGCCACGGGCTGCCCCACTGGGCAGAGCCGTACTCCTGCCCTGGTCTGCGATTCTCCCTGCCAGAGCAATACAGAAGAACACCGCCGCCGTAGAGCAGCAGGAACACCAGCAGAAATCGCGATGTATACACTGTCCAGCGGACGGCAAACGGACGGTTCGTCGCAGCGGTAAGGCGGCTCACCAGTTCAAACACATTCATGCCGTTCTCATACACACCTGCCGCGATGACCGCCAGCCACAACACGGGTATTGTCAGCGCCATCCACAGTGCGGGCGGCACAGGCTTTTTACGCATGGTCGTTCTCCCTCCTAATCCGTCTCAAGTTGAGACACATTTCGACAGCGTTTTTATCCCGTTCTCTCGCAGTACACCACATACCGCTGTCGCCCACCGCTGGCGTAGGGATGGCAGGTGATGAGCGTCAGCAGGTCGCGGCCCTGCTGTATCTTGATTTTATCCACCTCGTGGGGCTGGATGATTTGAATGTCGGCCACCGTGTAGGTCAGTGTCTCCCACAGGTTGGTAATTCTGACCTCATCGCCCACAGCCAACTTATCTATGTGCCGGAAGTAGTCCGCACCGCGCCAGCCTCGGTGACCGGCAATAACGCAGTTGGTGCTGTCACCGCCGATGGGCGCTGACGTGCTGCCCAGCACCGCCGCGCCTGCGGCGAGGTGGCCATCGGACGCGCCCAGATAGACAGGCATGGTCAATTCCATAGTCGGCATCTCCAACACGCCTATGATCTCATCCTCGATGCCGTAGGCAGTCAAGTCGGTGGCGGGTTCTTCGCAGGCTTCGAGGTCAACAAGGTTACACTGCTTTTCCGCGTAAAGCTGGTGGTTGTACTCCTGTAGAGCCGCCAGCAGTTCGGGGTACTGCTGTTCCGGCTCATCACGGTCAGCCAAGAACTCCTGTACGGCAGTTGCGGCATTGTTCTGAAGCCTGTGTCCCGTAAACACCGGCCACAGCATGATGCAGATGCCCGCCACGGCCAGCGGCACCGCCAGCACAAGTGATGTCTTACGCATGGCGCACCCTCCTCACCAAAAAGTAAGCGCCGCCAGCCACAACCACCGTGCCAAGGCCGATGGCAAGACCGGTGAGGTAGTGGTGTGTCCACGAGGATGCCGCCCGCGTTTCTTCTGCGGCAGTGGCCTCCTGTTCAGGTAGGTACGGCACACGATGTCCGCGAACTAAAAGTCGATGGGTGTTGACCCCAAATGGGGTACACGTCACCAGCGTTACATAGTCCTTACCGTCCTCAATTTGGAGCAGTCGCGTATCTGTCGGCAGCACTGTGTTGATGCTGTCCACTTCGTAGGCCAATGTGTCGCCCAGTACATGGATGTAAAACGTGTCGCCCGCTGCAAGCTGGTCGATGTCCGAAAACAGTTTAGAACTTGCCATGCCGCTGTGTGCCGACAGCACTGTGTGGGTGCTGCTGCCGCCCACCGGCAGGGAAGTCCCCACCACATGGCCTACGGCACGCTCCAACGTGTCCGCGTCCGTGCCGTGCTGCACCGGCAGATATACGCCGATCTTGGGAATGTCCACATAGGCCATGACACAACCCACCGTGAGCTGTTCGGCATAGGCCAAGGGAGGAGCGGAAGCCCCTCCCTCTGTGATGGCCGCCTGGCCGGACAGCATAGCGTTGTACTGCTCCGCGGCCTGCCGCTGGGCAGTCAGTTCGGTATCATCGGTGTTTTCAATAGCGGCGGTGTAGGCGGTTTCTACATCGGAGTGGTACTTTTCATTCAAGAGTTCTCCCACCAATGGGTAAAACAGAAGCCCCAACGCCACAACACCGCAAGCCGCCGCTAGTAGCCAGCGCTTCACTGCTCGTTCTTGTGCTTACGGCTGCGGATCACGATAAACGCCGCCGCACCCAGCAGCGCCACGCCGCCGACAGTGAACATCCACGTGCCGTAGCCGCCGGTCTTGGGCAGATCGAAGCCGGGGTTATTGACCACGGTCAGCGGCACAACGGCGTTGCCCTCGCTCATGGTGACATCCTTACCGTTGACGGTAGCGGAGGCGGTCAGCAGCTTGGCGCCGCACTTCTCGCACTGGCCGTTCTCGACAGTCTTGATAACGATCTTGACAGCGTCCTTCAGCAGCACATAGCCCTTGTCGGTGGCAATTTCGGTCAGGCTGTAAGCATCGTCCTCCAGCCCCTTGACAATAATGTGCCCCTGTACATTGGGAATGAACGTAGTAGCATCAGACTTCTTGGCGGCAAAGCCTTTGGCGTAGTACGCACCATCCTTCAGGTCTGCGATGATGTAGCAGTCGTCACTGTCATTATGCAGCCGGAACTTCACGTTCCGCACGTTGCCGCCGTTATCGCTGAACTGCTTGAGAACGTCGATGCCGTATGTATACACATGACAGCAATCCTTGAGGGTGTCAAAGTAAGTCGTGTTGGTACGCTTCCAAGTCAGCACGACCTCGTTGGGATTGTCGGTATCGCCCATCTTGGCGTCGGCGGTCAGGGTGGCGGCGTAGGTGATCCGCATGGTGCAGTCGGAATAACCGCGCTTGACACTGTCGATGTACACAGAGGTCGCCTCATTGATCTCACTCAGGCCGGATTCGGTCATGCGAATGGTCATGGTGTTGGCTGCGTCATCATAGGCCACGGCGAATTTGCCGGAGGTTTCATCCCATGTGGTGATCTTGTCGGTGCAGCCAGCGTCCTTAAAGAACTCGATGACCACATCGTTCTTGTTGTATTTGATGCCCTTGCTCAAAGTGTCCGCATAGGTGTACTCGCTCAGGCTGGATGCCTTGGAGGTGATGGTGGGCAGGGTGCTGATGATCTGATAGTCCACCGTGTCGCCCACGGAGGCGGTGGCAGTGTGAGCGTACCCATCGGTGATGTCAGTCAGGCTGCCGTTGTTCTTGCCGGTGGAGTTCTTTGCTTCACGCACGGTCTTTTCAAGGTCAGGATTGCCGGTCTGATTCTTGGGGTACACAGTCAGGTCGTAGTTCCACTCACTTCCATCAATGGTAGTCATGGGCAGGGATACGAAGAAGGGATTGCAGGTGCTGGTGACCATTTCGGGAACGCGTGTCTCCACGACGAGATACAAGCCCTGCTCCATCTGGCCAGCGGAGGTGTGGCCGGTGGCATCCGTTTCGGTCATGGCAACGCCGCCGTTCTTGACAGTGGCCTCCAGCGCATTCTTCACGGTGGTGGCATTGGCTGCAAGGGCTGCGGCCAGCTTGCTGTTCAGAGCGCCGCTGGTAAAGTAGTTGATGCCATTGTCGGTCTTGTGAGCATCCGCGCCGGTCAGACCGATGGCGGACAGTACGGCATTGCTGCGATCACTGTTGTCGAATCCATACAGCACGCCCACCCGCCGCTGGTCGTCTACCACTTCATTGCTCATGGTGACATCGGCAACACGGAGGTATGTGAACTCCACGCCCTGAATGGCGTACTTCGCCAGCTTGTCAACAACGGCATCATCATGCAGGCCGGTGGAGACGTAGGACTCAGCGTCCCACGCGCCGTCTTTGCCGGCCTTGGTGATGTCATACTTGTAGATGCTCAGGGACGCTTTTTTGCTGGGATCGATGGTGGGTTCTGCGAACGCTGTGGTGATGAGGCTCAATGCCATAATAGCGGCCATGAGCATGGCCAATACGCGATGGATCTTTTTCATTTGGTTTTCTCCTTCATAAAATCAGATTTTTGCAAAAATAAACACCCATGCAAAGCATGAGTGCTGCAAACAGGAAATAGGTTGTAAATCCCATACCGCCCGTGAAGGGCAGCACGAAGCCTGCATTGTTACAGGCAGTGATGGTAACATCTCGGTTGCTGCTGTCCAACGTTCCTGTGAACAACGGCTCGGTCAACAGAGCATACCCCGCGGGAGCTTTGGTTTCGGTAATACGGTATTGCACACCGATTTTGAGGTCGCTCCACTTGGCGATGCCGGTCTTGTCGGTGGTAATCCGACTGACCTCCGTCCATGTCTTACCGTCTGTGGAAGTTTCCAGCAGCAGCTCTGCACCAGCAAGCGGTGCGCCCGTCGCATCCACCTTGCAGACGCTGATGCTTCCTTTTTCTTCCAGAATGTTTACCTTGAAGTGGATGTACGCCCACACGGGGTCGGGCAGTGAGGTCAGCGCCGCACACGCCTGGTAGCCGCTGCCGTTGCTGGGCTCCAGCAGCACGGACTCTGTGCCCTCCACATCCAGCGAGTAGCCGTAGTCGCTGCTGATATAGCTGTTCAGCTGCGCCGCTGCGTCCTTTGTGGCCGTCACGGTCAGCGTGTTCCAGTTCTGATTGACCGTCACACCGCCGATGTTGGTGTCGAAGTAATACTGCGACAGCACACCGTTGGTGTCGGTGGCCGTGCCCACATACTTGCTGCCGTCCCACGTCAGTTGGATGGCGTTGCCGTCACTGAGCTGACTTCGGTAGCGAACCGCGAAGCTGGGGATCTTGCCGTGGTTCATAATGCGATCAATGATGATGTTGTACGCCACCGCCACATCATCTCCCGCGTAGTGGAACAGGTTGGCGCAGGTGGTGTCGTACAGTGTGTAAGGGTACACCGGGCTGCGGTAGCCGCACACGAACTCCCAAATCACCGCCTGCGTCGCCAGCTGCGCGCAGTCCGGGTGCATATTGAAGCCGTAATTGCCGCCGTAGCCGTAGGCCATGGCCAGCGTCACGGCATACCGCTGATTCCAGCTCAGGCTGCTCCAACTGGTGGAGGAGTAGCTCAGATCGCCGCTGGCAGAGCGAGCGGATGGCTCCATGCAATAGGCAGGCACCGTTACGCCCGTATCATTTCGGGTAAAGTATTTCAGCTTTGTGCTGGTGAACGCGCCCCATTGCGGCACGGGCGTTTTGTCCTCATGGTAACGGTACTCGTTACCGCCGCTGATCGTGCCCGTGACCGTGGCTGCGTGGGCGGTCACGATGGACAGACCCATGATTGCTACTAAAAGGCATACCAGCGTCAACAGCTTAGGAATTGTTTTCTTCATGTTCGTCCTTTCTCCCAACGCAAAAGACCGGCAGCTCACGCTGTCGGTCTTTCGGCTGGGTATTCAGTTGGGTTATCCGTACAGCACCACCACGATGTATTCGTCCGATGCCGCATCGTAGCGGGCGGTGCAGTTGAACCGCGCATACGCACTGACCGTTTCCGCGCCGTCCATGGCGGCGAGGCAGGCGAAGGTGGCGTCCACGTTACCCTTTACGGCGGCGGTCAGTGCCGCCTGCCCGCCGTTCTCCGCCAGCCATGCCACGCTGTCCGCCGTGCCGGGGAAGAAGCTGGAGTTGGCCGCGGTCATGCTGGTGTCGATGGTCACGCCGTATTGCGCTCTTGCGTACTCGTTGCCCGCCCGGACAGCCTCCGCGACGGAGTAGATGTTCCCGCTGGCGGCAGGCTTCGGCGTGGGCGCAGGTTCAGGCGTTACCGGCTGTTCGGGCGTAGTCGGCTGCTCCGGCACGTCCGGCTGTTCCTCACCATCGGGCACGGGGCTTTCAGGAGCATCCGCCTTGCTTTCGGGCTGCCGGGTATCCTCCTGCGGCTTTGTGTCCCGTGTAAGGTCGGCAGGGTTCTCCTCGTTGGGAGCATCTGCCAGTGCAGGTGCATTCTGCTTTTCATCGGACACTGCCTCACTGGTCACGGCGGCGGCTGACAGAGCGCCGAGCTGTGCTGCGCCTCTCAACGGCACCGCTTGTCCGGCGCAGCCCGCAAGCAGTGCGGTAAGGCAGACTGCCAACAGGAATACGGGTACTTTTCTCATGTAATTCCCTCCTTAAATATTAGGTTACTATTATTTTATCGCACCATTTGTATGCCGTCAAAAAATCGGCAGTGTCAGCTTTTGCCGGAAATTGCGTCTCAAGTTGAGACGCAATTTTCGCCGCAAACGTACCATCTGCCGCGGGTGCGTCGCCGACCATGATGCAACTATCCGCGCTCTGCGCGGATAGTGAGGGTTTCCCCCTTGTATGCCTTATAAGCCGCTGCGCGGCTCCGGTCAAGGCCCGCCCAGCGCGCACGTTGGGCGGCTCGTGGGTGGCTGCCGCAAGGCAGCCGCCCAGCCTTGACGGGTGTTGTGCGGCGGCTTACACTCCCCCAGCAGGGGGAAACCCTAACGTCCGTTGTGCTGCATCGGGACACGGCTTCTCTGAGGCGTGATGCTTTTCTCCACCGATGCACCGATCTGCTTGCTCATCTTCTGTATCTGGTCAAGCGCCTGCCGCCGTTCCTGTGCATCCCAGCCCTCGTACAGGGCGGACAGATCTGCGGTATCCGGCAGGTCGCGCTCCACACCGAAACGGCGGCACAGCAGATACGATACGCTCTGCGCGTCCAGATCGGACTCGGCATAATCGTACTGCGCGTTGTATCCTTTCCCGTGCAGCCGCGAATGTGCCACCGCTGTGGCGATAGCGGCGAACATCTCATGGTCGGGATAGTCGGGATTGATGGCCAGCTCCATCCTCTGCGGGTCGTAGACGGCAGGGGTGTCCAGGCCCTTGTCGATGACCACCTGACATACGGCGTAGTTCAGCAGCGTGGTCATGGCCGATTCCATCTCCCGCGTGTCGTTTTGCAGATGTACCTCCTTCAAAGGCCGCCCCTGCGTCTGCCGTACATCGTAGGCGTCTGCCAGCGTATAGCCCTTGCCAAAGGTGGAACGGGCGAAAATGTGGATGCCGTTGCCGTTCTCGCTGGCCGGCACGGAGCGTCCCAGCATTTTCCATTTCTCCTTTGTGCCGAACACGGTCACGTTTGCATCCTGCACCATCGCCAGCGCAATATTGCCTGCACTGTATGCCGGATTGTCACCTTGCAGCTCCAGATAGCGGGTGTACGCCTCGGCGCTGCTGGTGATCTCCAGCACACCCGCGTCCTGCAAGGCCATCAGGTTCTCCCTGTCGGCCTGCTGACGCGCTTTCCACTGGGTGTCATTTTCTGTTTTTCTTGATACGATGGCCTCCAAATTTGCCATACTGAAATCCTCCTATTCTCGCATTTTCGGCGGTGTCCGTCCGTTGGGCAGCTGCGGCTCTACGTCCTGTGCGGCACGCTTCAGCGCCGCCAGCCGCCCTTTCACTGAGGGCTTGCCCTCAGTAGTCGTCCTCTCTTGCGGCAAGCCATTCCCGCGCTGTGGTGAGAAGTTCCCTTGTGGAGCGCGGGCATCTGCTTTTTTTGCCGCATCATCCTCTCGCTTCGGCGCGGCATAGCCGTGGCGTTCCAGAAACAAATTGAGCTGCGATGCAAAGTCCACGTTGGTGATGAGGTCTACCAACCCATCACCGGCGTTCTTGTCCTTGACCACCGCGTAGAGGATACCTTTCTTGGCATAGGCGTTGAACGCGGCCAGATCGCTCTCCCGCAGCTGGAACACCCGCAGCTCCTTACCCTCCCGCAGCAAACGCCCCATATTGGTCTTGCCGGATACGCGCTTGTTGTCCTTTGCCAGTGCATAGAGAAATGCCGCCAGATTTTTGCTGCCCGCGGCCAGCAGCTTAATGGTCGCCTCCGTGATCTGTAAGCCTTCCCGTACCATCAGGTCAGCGGCTTCGCTGCCTGCATCCATGTTCCCGACCTCCTTTTTCCGAAATTTCCTGTTCCCGCTGTGCGGTCAACTGCTGCTCGATGCGCTGTGCGTCCGTCTCAATGCAGCAGCACTGTTTCCACTCCCTCCGCAATATCCGCAGCCTGTCCGTATACGCCGCGATGTCCGCATCCACTCCTGCCACACCTCTGCGCCGCGCCAGATACAGTTGCCGCCGCTGCTTGGTGAGCGCGTCCATCTCCGCTTGCAGCGCGTCCCGCTGCATGGTGAGCTGCTGCCGCGTCTCGATACGGTTTGTCCGCAGATAGCGGAACTGCGCCTGATACCTGTCCAGCTTCAGCACCTCCCGCCGCAGGGCAGGCGAGGTACGATACACTTTCCGCCGCGGCGAGGACAGCAGGTACAGGTAGTACAGATACAGCCGTTGAAAATAAGACAGCGGCTTTTTCTGCATTGGCCTCTGCCGTATACGATAGATCTTGCGGGGCAGCTGTACCGGCTGCGGTATCGCCTTTATCCTGCCGCGTATGGCGGCCTCGTCGTACCCATCGCCCAGACTATCCAACCGGATAAACCTCTGGCCGTCAGGCGGACGCACGGCGGTGTGCTTCACGTTGGCACCGCTTTTCACCTGATACCCCATGCGCCGCAGCTCCCGCAAGAAGTCCGCATAGCTGTACGACCTGCGGATAGCCTCGTCCACATCGCGGCGTACCACATCCCGCAGGGTAGTCCTGCCGTGGCGCTGCGCCTGATACTGACCCTGCGGTACGGCATCCTCGGATGGCTCGATGATGGACAACCCATGCTCACAGCACAGGGCGTCCGACACACCGCGGATGCCCTCGTAGTAGTCGCGGAAGGTGTCGCGGTACATCTTCCCGTCCACAAAGGACACGGCGTTGAACACCACATGATTGTGCAGATGAGCCCTGTCCAGATGGGTGGCTACCACCACCTCATACCGCCCGCCCAAAAGACGCTGCGCCAGCTCTACACCGATGGTATGGGCCTGCTCCGGCGTCACCTCGCCGGGGCGGAAGGACTGGATCACATGGTAGCCCTTGCGGACACGGTTCTGCTTGCCCCAGCGCCGCGCCGTCTGCATCATGTCCTGATAGGCGGTGTCCCAGCCGCAGTTGATGGCTGTCTCGAAGCATACACGCTCCGTCTTGCCGCGATCCAGCGCGTAGTCCACTGCCGTTTCCAGATAGGTCTTTTCCTCGTTGACAGCATAGCTGAGACACTTATCCAGCCTGCCCCGTATGACGATGATCTTCGTATAGGCCATTAAAAGCTGTCCTTTACCAGCCGCCACGCTCTGCGGACAAGTGCCGCGGCCTGGTCGATCTGACTGTCCGCCGCGTATTTCTGCCCATTGACGGTGTGGGCGATCTGATTGATGTTGTTGCCGATGGCGGACAGTTCCCGCAGCAGTGCAGCGTATGTGTCGGGTGGCCGTGGCCGCAGCTGCACACCCAGTATCAGACTTCGGAGAAATGGGTCGATGCCCAGTCCTGCGGCAGTGGCCTGTTTCCGCAGGTGGGCAAGCTCGGCATCCGTCAGCCACACGCTGACGTGCCGGTTTCGCGTTCTCGTCGGCATCACCTCCATAAAAATGCGTCTCAAATTGAGACGCGAAGCGTAAACGCGGGGTCTTAGGGGCTGTGCCCCTAACAAGCGGCATTTGTACTACCAAATGCCATGCTTGCGTGGACAGCACCGAAACGGTGCTGTCCCCTCTATCGGGTCGGGGCAGTCTTTGCGTGACAACGAGGCTTGATATGCAGGCCGTGCCGCTGGGCAAACTCTGCGATGGTCGGCCTGTCGGCGGAACATGGCCAGCTGAAATCGTCAGCGGTCAGGCCACGGTATCCATTTTCCGGCAGGTCAATGCGCTGGCCGGTAAGCACTGTGCCATAATGCTCCACAGTGATATGGCAGGCCAGCAGGCACGGCTGTGACCAGTCCTCCCCGGAGGTCTGCAAATACCGTTTGGCAGTTCAGAACGGCGAACACGCTCCACGGTGAAAAGGGCAGGCACACCGCATATCTCCACCGCTTCAAAGCGTGTCTTGTGAATATCCATGGCCATCATGTCGGTTCACCTCAATGCTCTGGCGTGTCGGGACGTTCTCTCTTGGGCGCATCACGCTTTTTGAATGGTTCTACCCGTATGGTCACTGGCGTGTTGTCCTTGATTCCCAGCAGTATCTCTGCATGGTGGAACTGCTTTTTATAGACCTCCATCTGCTGTGGGGTCAGTGAGGTGAAGTCATCCTCGCCCAAGCCACAGACAAAGAACGGGCCGAACACACCGCCGTAGCCGCCCGGCATACTGCGGTTGAACTCGTTGGGCTTCAGCATTCCTTCATCGTCACAGACAACGGCCACCTTGTCCTCAAAGGGATAGATGGCCTGTATCAGACCACCCACCGCCGCCTGCATCTCGTGAAGGCCGTTGAGTTCCTTTTCATAGGGCGCTGCCCCAGGTTCTACCATCAGGACTTTCATGCGCTCCCTCCTATCGTGTCATATCATGGTTTCGCCTTTTCGGCTTAGACTCTTTTTTCGGCGGCGCATCGCCGTCCTCCAGAAAATCCAGCAGCTCCTGCGGCGACGGCTGGTGCGGCTGGACGGTGTACCCCGGCAGCAGCTGCCCATTCACGGAAAACAGGTGCGCGTGATTTTCCGGCAGAGGCGGTGACAGCTCTTGGAACAGATGGGCATAGGCGGCGATACGCCCCTGCACATACCGTTCGGCGGCAGCCTTGTCCGTATACCGCTTGTTGTCCTGACTGGCCAGCGGAGACGGCGTACTGCTGTATGGGTCTTTCCTGCGCGGGACATTGTAGCTCACGCTCCATGACACATACCACGCCACCGGCACCTGCTTTTTCTGCTTATAGTCGTAGGCAGTATCCTCACGGATGCGGTAGGACATCTGATAGACCATATTGCTGATCTTACGCCAGCCATAATCGGTATCCTCCCACCGGTTGCCGCTGTGCTGCACCTCCGGCGTTTTTACATACTCGATGGCCCTGTCCAGTATCATGGTCTGCGCCGCCTGCTCCTCCCAGCGTTTGGTGGCCTCCTGCAAGTCGCGGAACACGGTCTTTTCCGCCTCCACACTCTTGTTCCGCAGTGCTTGCAGTCGGTCAAGGGGCATCCACGTCAGCGCGGACAGGTCGGCATGGCGTTGATCAAAAGAAATATGATGCTCCAGCGTCAGCTTGTGACCCTCCTCCAGCTTGTCACCGTAGGAATAGGCGGTGTAGAATGAGTCCTCCCGCCGTTCCATATCCATCACCTCGCTTTATCCGGCGCTGCTTTTTTTGCCGCTTTTTCCTGCTCGGCTCTGGCCTTCTGCCTGTCCAACGCCTTCTGCCGCAGATCCAGCGCCTCGAATACCACACGCTTCACATCCCCCACCGTGGTATCCTTCTTGGGGAAGTAAGCGCGCAATTCATCCTCGCTGAACGTGACCTTCAGCGGCGGCGACATCTCACGCTTGGTGGGTGCCACGGTCTGCTCAATCTTCTCCGTGGTCAGCTTACCCGCCTGACTATCCTTTTTCAGTTCGGCGGCCTGCGTACCGGAGGGGACTTTATCCTCCCGCTTGATGGCGTCCGCCAGCGCTTTCTGCTCCTGCGGCTTCAGATAGGAAATATCCGCGGCGGTGTTCACAGGCAGCTTCTTTTCCTCCACCATGTCCTGCAATTCCGGCTCCAGCTTGGTCAGGCGGGTCAGCCGCTGGATGGTGGCGCGACTTTCGCCGGTCTGCTGCGCCAGCTGCTCATCGGCACGCATGGGCTTATACCCCGCCTCCACCTGCGCTTTGGTAGGCCGCCCCGCCTTGCGCTTCATGGCCTCCAGCTTCATGGAGTAGGCTCGCGCCTTGACCATGGGCGAAATGTTCTCCCGCTTGAGGTTGGAGTCCACCATGTAGATGATGGCGCTGTCCCGATCCATGTCGCGGACAATGGCGGGGATCTGTGCCACGCCAGCCAGCACACAGCTGTGCTTACGGCGATGGCCCGCCACCATCTCGTAACGGTCGGGGTCTTTACTGCTGCGGATGACCGTGACAGGCTCCAGCACGCCGAACTTCCTGACGCTCTTCACCAAGTCCAGCATATCCTTGTCATCCTGCACGGGGAAGGGATGCCCCTCAAAGTCGTCGATCTTGTCCACCGGCAGCATGACCACGGAACCCAGCGCACCCTCACCCACGATGTTCAGCTTGAAGTCCTTGGGAATACCCTCCGCGTCCGTCTCCTGCTCCTTTTCGGGCGGCTGCTCTTTTTTCTCCGCCACCTCCGCCTTGGGCGCAGGTTTATCCTCGACAGGTTTCTTATCCTCCGACTTTGCCGGTACATCCGCTTTCTTTTCTTCCTGTTTTGCAGGCAGCTTTTCCTCCGGCTTCTTTTCCTCGGACTTTTTTTCGGCAGGTGCGGCCACCGGTTTCTTTTCCTCTTCCTTGGCCGGTTTTGTGTCCGCTGCCGCAGCAGGGGCAGGCTTCTCTGCCTTTTTCTCCTCCGGCTTGGCGGTGGATTTCGCTTCTTCCGGCTTAGCAGGCACAGCCGGTTTTACCGCAGCCTTGGCATCCTCGGCCTTGGTTGGTACGGGCGGCTTCGCCGCAGGCTTTTCCTCTGTGGGCTTTACCGGCGTTGCCGTGCTGTTCGGCTTCGGCGCAGCTTTGGTTTCCTCCGCTTTGGGCGGGATCACCGGCTTGATCGGCTCGGCGGACTTCTGCACCGCAGGGACAGACCTGTCAGCGGCGGGCGGTTTCACTGATTCTGCCGCCTTTGCATCGGGCGGTGCTTTCGCGGCCTCTTTCGGGGGCGGGCTGCGGAACGCGCCGATCAGCGGATTTTTCTTTTCTTCTGCCATATCCGTTTACCTCCAATTCGTCGTAATATGTCAAAACCCGTCTCAACTTGAGACGGGTTTTGCACAGGGACAGGGCGGCTCTTGCCGCAAGTCTGCGCGGGAACGATGAGCGTGACCGGCACCTGCACGGTCACGTCCGCAGTCAGTAGAAAATACTCGGTGTGCATGGGATGCTCCTCCTTTTATCGGCGATATGATAAACCCTGCCTCCACGGGAAGCGGGTACTATCCGGTGTCCATATCGTGCTGGACTTCGGCTTGATAGAAATGGTTGATGGTGACGGGTGCGTTATACAGGATGGTCAGCAGATACGCCCGAACGTTGAAAACCTGCGCCGTAGAACGTCGCAGGCTTTCAATGACATATTCCAGATGGTCGTACCCCAGCTGTCGGAAACGCTCCTGCACCTGCTGCGTGGGCAGCAGCTCACCGCCGATGCGGAGCGTGGGGCGGATGCTGCACAGCACGTCGGTGATGGCGGCGATCAGTTCATCCACGCGCTCACGGTCATAGCGGCGGCACAGCTGGTCATACGCAACGCAGGTGCGTACTTCTTCCGCCGCCTTTTTCCTCTCCCACCAGCTGCCTGCCAGTGAAGGAGGAGGTGATGGATAAAGCTGGCTCATATCCGTTTGGTTTATATCTTTATAATTCGCGTCCCCTTTTGGGAAGTCTGCACTTCCGTTTTTGGGAACTCTTGACTTCCCATTTTCGGAAGTCTGGACTTCCGTATTTGGGAAGTCAAGCGGTACAGTGGGCGGCGCGGGGATCTCCCTCGTGGTGTAGCGCTTGACGTAGATGCGCGTCGGCTTACCCTGCCCCTGCTTGGTTCGCTCGATAAGACCGATGCCTTTGCCGGCATCCAGCTCCGCCAGCAGCCGCACAGCCTTGCCGTGGCCGCAGCTCATGCTTTCCTGTATCTCCTCCAGCGTGTAGTAGATGTAGACGCGCCCCGCATCGTCATACCAGCCGTTCCGCGCCGACAGGTTCATCCTGTCCAGCATCAGGCCGTACAGCAGCTTGGCGTCTGTGGACAGACCAGAGAACCGTTCTCCCACGATGAGCAGCCGAGGGATGCGGTAAAAGGAGCAACTTTCGCTCTCCTCGCCGTAGTAATAATCAAACACGCCGGACACAAAAGCACCTCCTCATAAAAGTAGCAGTTATCTATCTTCTAAACCCACACCTGTTATAGTCATTTTAAATGGAAAGCATCAATCTATTGTAATGAAACCAAAATGACTTACGAGTTGCACGTTTTTATGCAACAATAACGCCAAATTTTCGGCACAGATAGCGTGGTACATTTAATTCCGATAAGTTCAAATAAGGAGGACGTCATAATGCGATTTAGAAATTTGCATGAAATACCTGAAGAATATCGGAACTTGGTTGAATTGCTAATCGCAAAGGGGGTTATTGCCGTAAATAATGGAGACTTTGAATATCCTCTGAATCTCGATCAATTATATTTAATTAAAATAATACAACGAATAGTATAATCGCTTGCATTATAATGAATTTTACCTTATAATGAAAAAAGAGGTGAAATTATGGAGAAAGCCACTGTAAAGCGAATAATCTGTGGGATTATGTTTAACCACTCATTTTCGATTCTTGATGAATGGGGGAAAATTGCTGATGCTTTGCTTTATAACACCAGCAAAAAGGTTCCCGGTTTTTCACCACAGTATTTTCCAACGATAAGCCAACAATATACTCTTTCACGTTTTCTAAGTAACCAAGAGTTGGGACACAGTTTAGAATTGACGCAAAATAATCTAATATACACGCATACAATCCAAGACGATTTTGAACAAGAGTACCGAGAATTTGTCTCTCGCGTGGAAAAATGCCTAATCCCCAAAATAGTCGACAAATATTCTCTGATTACCCGCAGAATAGGTATGCTTTATATCTGCGAAATGGACAATTCTGCTATATCTTTATTCAAGCAACAGTATTTTTCTAAATCCGCATCAGAAATAACAGACTGCAGATTTGCAATTCGGAGTTCAACACCAGAGGGGCTGCTCTTTTCGGGAAATGACAACTATATAAATAAGATTTATACAGTGGGTAGTATTGATGGAACAATCCAAGGTATTTCATTCGACTATCAACTGTATTTCCAGCCGCCTCAGCCCGAGATTACTGCAAGAATTGACTCTTTCTTTGCGGCAAGTAAAAAGTGCTTCTTTGACGAAATATTCAAGGAGGAATATCGTGGCAAGCTCTAAAGAAAGGAAAAAGAACAAAAGTGAAGTGCGCGCATACAAGGAAAGTTTGAAATCAAGTGACAAACCTCTCGAAAGTACAGCTACCTTTCGAAATGATAACCTTACCGGAAGTGCAGAGCTTCAGTGTGGAATGTATCCAGAAGATACTACCCAAGAAGTGCATACTTCCTTTCGTGTACGAGCAAAGCGGTTTGTAAAAAGACATGCCTTTGAAGTTGGTTTAAGCCTGATTGTTGCTATCATAATTGCGTTAGCCAGTTGGTGCATTGGTACTATTATTGATCTTAAGATGAGCCACGTGGATTTTGAACGTCGCCTGCTTGTTATTGAAGCTGAAGTTGATGACTTAGATTCTGACAGTGTTACACGAGAAATATTGCAATTACAACTGGAAGCTCTTAGGCAGGAGGTTCGCAACACATCCATTCTACAATTATCAGAAATAAATAATCGCATCGACTTGCTCGAACGTCAAATTGAACTTCTCCGATGATGTAAATTGTTTTCACCGCCGTATCTCACGCGGTACGCGCCCGTGCTACGCCACAGGATTTTTATATCATTGCATGAAGAAAGCACTTCCGCTCTGTGCTTGCAGGAGGGAAGTGCTTTCTTAGCCCAAGAATACACGCCATTTTTCGCGGCGGTCATATTTTTATATTTCTTTTTCGATTTTGTTCTGCTATAATTTCGGCGGCTAAAAGTGCGCCATGCGGCAGAGCGTTCGGTTCGCATCCGAGAGGTCGAGGGTTCGAATCCCTTCAGGTCCACCACGAAAAGCTGTGAAATTTCATATTTCACAGCTTTTTTGCAACTTTTTGAGGAGATTTATATGGATGCGAACCGAGCGTTTCCGGCGGATTTTGGAAGCTGCTGGAAGTGCTGACCCCAAGTGGTTCGCATCTGAAAAACAACATATAGAAAATAAGAGCGTCGGTTTGTTGGTTTCGTAGAACCATCGAACCGGCGCTCTTTTGCATTTTCAGGATAAATAATCGGGCGTGATTCGGAAGGAGGAACAAATGATGCATGAAAGCAGGCGCAGCGCAGACAAACGCAGGAGCACGGCATTTGTGCCGATGCCGCCGGAGCTGGTGTTTTGCACCGAAAACGAGCGATGCTGTGGATGCCCTTACCCCGCCCACGGTATTGTCTGCTGGCACCGGGGTGGAGGCTGTCTGCGCACAGATATGGAAGAAATAGAAAGGAGACGCAAATGATGTTTCAAGCAGTTCTGAGTAACCCTGACCACCCGGAATACGGTGTGGCGACCATCCCGTTCCCCATCCCCCGCGACCAGTACGCACACTGCATGGAGCTGCTGGAGGCGTTGGAGATCGGTGACGCGGTCAAGGCGGACTGCCAGGTGGAGAAGATCGACAGCTTCTACACCGTTCTCAAGCGCACGGAAATGCTCGCGGTCAATGTGGAGGAGTTGAACTACCTCGCCAAACGGCTGGACGGCTTCGATGCGGGCGAGGCCGCACAGTTTCAGGCGATGGTCCACAATCTGGAGCTTTTTGAGCTGAAGGATCTCATCAACCTGACCTTCTGCTGCCAGCAGGTCACGGTCATCACCGACTTTTCCGACCTCGCCGCCATCGGCCGTGACCATTACATGAACCTGCACGGCGGCAGCGCAAGCGTGGATGAACTGAACAAACTGGATGTCGAGGAAACCGCGCGGCGGCTCATCGAAAATGGCGGCGGCACGATCACCCCCTACGGCGTGGTCTACGACAACGGCATGAAGCTGGAGCAGGTCTACG
>ERZ773150.1546-NODE-1546-length-19860-cov-25.243979_pt1 | contig 19860 bp, 18 predicted proteins | sample MGYA00580845_ERZ773150 | MGnify/ENA primary metagenome ERZ773150 (study PRJEB29015, sample SAMEA2737848) | human gut metagenome | biome: human gut; feature: human-associated habitat; material: faeces | place: China | collected 2012 ...
GCTGCAAAACGCAAGGGGAAATGCGCCGCCCCTGCTGCCGCAGGCGCGGCGGGCCAACGGCCAGCTCTATCCGGCTCTTATATTATAAATACATATATAGTCCCTGTTTTCTTGACAAGCGGGCGGGCACAACGTATTATGATTGTAATACATTTTCATGAAGGAGAACCGCCATGTCCTGTGTCACCATCCGCGGCTGCTGCATCGGCGCGGGCCGCCCCAAAGTCATCATTCCCATCGTGGAGCACACTGAAGCCTCCATTCTGGAAACCGCCGCGCAGTTTTCCACATTGCGTGCCGACTGTGTGGAATGGCGCGTTGACCTGTTTGACGGTGCAAAAGACCTCGGTGCCATTGCCCGCTGCGCGGCAAAGCTGCGGGTAGCACTGAAGGACAAGCTGTTTCTTGTCACCTTCCGCACAAAGGCCGAGGGCGGCAATGTGGAGCTGACGCATGAAGAATACCTTCGCTTTCTCCATACCGTTCTGGACACCGACTGCGCCGACCTGATCGACATTGAATTTTTCACCGCAGGCGCAGGCCTTTCTGTGCTGGTTGAGGACACCCACACCGCCGGGGCGGCCGTCGTTTGTTCCAGCCACGACTTCCACAAGACACCGCCCCGGGCCGAACTCGTGAGCCGCATGGTGCAGATGCAGCAGGCCGGTGCAGACCTGCCCAAGGTGGCGGTCATGCCTCAGAGCCGCACCGATGTGCTGGAGCTGCTGGCCGCCACCGCTGAGATGGCAGAGCACCACCCGGAGACCCCCGTCATCACCATGAGCATGGGGGCGCTGGGCGCGGTGAGCCGTCTGGCCGGGGAGGCCTTTGGCTCTGCCATGACCTTTGCCAACCCCGGGCAGGCCAGTGCGCCGGGGCAGATATCGCTGGACGTGGTAAACGATGTATTGGATGCACTGCATTTATAAATCCAGAAAGGAGCTTTTATGAAAAAGCCGCATTCTGCTCTCCCGGAACTTCTTTTGCGAAGTATCTTTTACACACTTATCAATTATGTGCTTCTCATATGTGCTTCTCAGCATGGTGCTGTCTTTTCGGCTTCATTGGAGTTCCATTCTATTTTCTGCTGCTATGCTATGGTTTGCTTTGGATTATTCAAAGGCCATCCAGCAATTGACCGGCAAACGGCTTCTCGCAGATCTTTTGTGGCTTGGCTGCATTCTCCTCAGTACGTCTATCGCATTTTTTGTCGGGTACATTCAAGGTGCGTTTGCATCATTTTAACGAAAAAGACCGGAACTGTAGGTCGTACTTACAGTTCCGGTCTTTCTATTTATATCACAGAGAAATTATTATGCCAGCTTTGCTTCCAGGCGCTCACGGATGGCCTTGATGAAGCCCTCGCTGTCTACGGCGGTGGGGGTGATGCCTTCGGCCAGACCGCACAGGTCCTTGGTCATGATGCCGTCGTTCAGCGTCTGCAGGCTGGCGGCTTCCAGTGCTTCACCGAACTTCACCAGTTCGGGCAGGTTATCCAGCTCGCCGCGCTTCTTGAAGGCGCCGGACCATGCAAAAATGGTGGCCATGGGGTTGGTGGAGGTCTTTTCACCCTTCAGATACTTATAATAGTGGCGGGTCACGGTGCCGTGGGCAGCTTCGTACTCGTACTTGCCGTCCGGGCTGACCAGAACACTGGTCATCATAGCCAGCGAACCAAAGGCAGTGGACACCATATCACTCATCACGTCGCCGTCGTAGTTCTTGCAGGCCCAGACAAAGCCGCCCTCGCTGCGGATGACGCGGGCCACGATGTCGTCAATGAGGCTGTAGAAGTAGGTGATGCCGGCAGCTTCAAACTTTTCCTTGTACTCGGCATCGTAGGTCTCCTGGAAGATGTCCTTGAAGGTGTGGTCGTACTTCTTGGAGATGGTGTCCTTTGCGCCGAACCACAGATCCTGCTTCACATCCAGTGCGTAGTTGAAGCAGCTGCGGGCGAAGCTGCGGATGGAATCATCCTTGTTGTACTGCCCCTGCAGGACACCGGCACCCTCAAAATCAAAGACGGTGGCACGCTGCTCGGTGCCGTCGGCCCCGGTGAACACCAGTTCGGCCTTGCCGGCACCCGGGATGCGGAACTCGGTGCACTTGTACACGTCGCCGTAGGCATGGCGGGCAATGGTGATGGGCTTTTTCCAGTTCTTGACCACCGGCTTGATGCTGTCGATCATGATGGGCGCACGGAACACGGTGCCGTCCAGCACGGCGCGGATGGTGCCGTTGGGGCTTTTCCACATCTCATGCAGCTTGTATTCATCCATGCGCTGGGCGTTGGGGGTGATGGTGGCACACTTGACCGAAACGCCGTACTTCTTGTTGGCAAGGGCGGCATCCATGGTCACCTTGTCGGCGGTGGCATCGCGGTTGGGCAGGCCCAGGTCGTAGTATTCGGTCTTGAGGTCCACAAACGGAAGGATCAGCTCGTCCTTGATCATCTTCCACAGAATGCGGGTCATCTCGTCGCCGTCCATCTCGACGAGCGGCGTGGTCATCTTGATCTTTTCCATAGCAGGGGTTCCCTTTCCTCTCTGATGTATATTCCCAGCCCCGCGCCGCCAAACGCCGCGCCGGAGCAGTTCGGCTTTTTTATTTGCGGTAGGCCGCCGCCAGCTTTTCGAGGGCAGGCAGACTGCGCTTGACCTTTTCGGTGTCGATGCAGTAGGCAAGGCGCACATAGCCCTTGATGCCAAAGGTGTCGCTGGGCACCAGCAGCAGGTCAAACTCCCGGGCTTTCATGCAGAAGGCATTGGCGTCCTCCTCCAGAGCCTTCGGGAAGATGTAGAAGGTGCCGCCGGGGCGCTCCACCTCAAAGCCCAACTCGGTGAGCTTATCGTACAGCAGGTTCATGTTGGTCTCGTAAACGGACAGGTCGCTGGTGACCTCCTGGCAGCGGCCCACGGCACGCTGGATGATGCTGGGCGGGCAGTTGTGGCCGGTGAAGCGGGAGATCTGGGCCATCATATCCACAAGGATGTCCTCACCCTCACAGCCCGGGCGCACCGCCACATACCCCAGACGCTCACCGGGCAGGCTCAGGCTCTTGGAGTACGAGAAGCAGGTCAGCGTGTGGGGGTAGAACGCCGCCGGGTAGGGCACGGTCTTGCCGTCAAAGGCGATGTCGCGGTAAGGCTCATCGCTGACGAGGAAAATGTTGTGTCCGAAGGCCCTGCTCTTTTCGGTCAGGATGTCGGCCATGCGGGTGAGGGTCTCGGCCGAGTAGACCACACCGGTGGGATTGTTGGGGGTGTTGATGAGCACCGCCGTCACCTTCTCGGTGAGCATTGCTTCAAACGCGTCCAGATTGGGCTGGAAGGCCGGGGCCTGGGGCGGCACCACCTTCAGCTGTGCACCGGTGCCCGCCACATAGGGACCATACTCCGGGAAGTAGGGCGCGAAGGTGAGCACCTCGTCGCCGGGCTGGGTGACGGCACGGATGGCGTGGGCAATGGCACCCGCCGCACCGGTGGTGGGGAAGATGTGCTTTTGCTCATAGGGCAGGCCAAACGTTTTCGTCAGGTGTGCTGCCACATCGGTGCGGAAGCCCGGGTCGCCCTGACTGGGGCAGTAGCCGTGCAGGTTGACCGGTTCTTCATTGGCCAGCAGGTCCTGCATAGCTTCGGTGAACTGGGGCGGGCAGGGCACGCTGGGGTTGCCCAGCGAGTAATCGAACACATTCTCGTACCCGATGGCGGCAGCGCGCTGCTTGCCGTACATGAAGGTCTCGCGGATGACGCTCTTGTTGCCGAGCATCGCGCGGTAAGTCTCGTTCAGCATAATACTTCCCCCTGAAATTCTTGTTATCCTGGCTCCCCTTTGGGGAAGCTGGCAAAACCGAGAGGTTTTGGCGGAGAGGGCGAGGCCGTGAAGCAGCAAGCACCGGCTCACCTTCAGAAAGCTGTTTTATTTGTGAGCAGCCGTGTAGCTCTGCTCCACCTTGATGATGCAGCTATAGGCCGCATCCTGCTCTTTGATGAACTGTTCCAGCTGGCTCAGCAGCTCCACCTGATCGCCGGTGTAGCCCGCCGGGAGCACCAGATCGAACAGCACGTTCGTGTGGGTCTTGCCCGGCACGATGCGCAAATCGTGCAGCGAGAGCTCCGGGTCGAGCTGGCGCAGCTTTTCGGTCAGCCGGGCGCGCAGCACGCCCACAGCCGCATCCGAGGTGACGATGGGGTCATAGTGGATGGTGACCATCAGGCGGTCGTTTTTCAGAAAGTCCCGCTCGATGTTGTCGATCAGGTCGTGGGCATCCAGCGGGTCCTGCTCGGCGGGCAGCTCCACATGGAGCGAGGCGAACTGATGGCCCGGACCGTAGTCGTGCACCATCAGATCGTGCATGCCCAGCACGCCGGGGTAGGAAAGCACCTTCTGCTCGATGTGGTCCACAAGGTCCTCGCTGGGGCTTTCGCCCAGCAGCGGGCTGAGGGTGTCCCGCACAAGACCCCAGCCGGAAACAAGGATGAACACCGCCACGGCAACACCCATCAGGCCGTCCAGAATATCCCAGCCGGTCACATGGCACAGGATCGTGGCAAAGAGCACCACGCCGGTGCTCAGCACATCGTTGCGGCTGTCGGCAGCGGTGGCAATGAGGGTCTCGGACGCAATGATGCGGCCGATGGTGCGGTTGAAGCCGCTCATCCACAGCTTGACGAGGATGGACGCCGCCAGCACGGCTACCGTCAGCCCGCTGAAGACCACCGGCGTCGGGTGCAGCACCTTGACCACCGATTCCTTCAGCAGCGAAAATCCGATGCCGAGGATGGTCACGCTGACTGCAAGCCCGGCCAGATATTCATACCGGGCATGGCCGAAGGGGTGTTCGGCGTCCGGGGCCTTGCTTGCCAGCCGGAAGCCCACCAGACTGACCACGTTGGACGAGGCATCCGAAAGGTTATTCAGGGCATCCGCCGTGATGGCGATGGAGCCGAACAGGGTGCCCACGGTCAGCTTGCCCAGGCACAGCAGCAGGTTGCACACCATGCCCACCACGCCGGCAAGGTTGCCGTAGGCGGCACGCACCTTGGGGTCCTGCGCATGGTCGGGCTGGCGGATGAACAGACGAATCAAGAATTGTGTCATAATCTCCTCCACGGGCAGCGCTGGACACCTGCATACCCTGTCACAGCTTATAGTATAGCATTTCGCTTTAGCGTTTTAAAGTATTTTCCGTAAACTTTTGGCCCGTATACAAAGACCCCGGCAGAGCGTGACGCCCTGCCGGGGGTTCTTATGGGAACGGTAAACCGGGATTCTCTTGTTCCTTACTTTTCAGAAGGCTTGCTCAGGTCCACGCTGCGGATGATCTTGCGCACCGGCAGGATGCTCTTGGCGTTCATGGACAGCTCGTCCACGCCCATGCGCAGGAAGGTCTCGGTGAGGGCGGTGTCTGCGCCCAGCTCGCCGCAGATACCCACCCAGATGCCGTGGCGGTGGCCCGCCTCGATGGTCATCTTGATGGCGCGCAGCACAGCGGGGTGATGGGGGTTGAAGAAGGGCTCCAGCTTTGCGTTCTGGCGGTCCAGCGCGCAGGTGTACTGGGTCAGGTCGTTGGTGCCGATGGAGAAGAAATCGCACTCGGCGGCCAGCTCGTCGGCGATGAGCACGGCGGCGGGGGTCTCGATCATGGTGCCCACTTCAATGTTCTGGCCCATCTTGACGCCCTCGGCGGCCAGCTCTGCACGGCACTCCTCCAGAACAGCCTTGGCGTCCTGCAGCTCCCGCAGGCTGGTGATCATGGGGAACATGATGCTCATGTTGCCGTAAGCGGAAGCGCGCAGCAGCGCGCGCAGCTGGGTCTTGAAGAAGTCCTTGCGGGTCAGGCAGATGCGGATGGCACGGTAGCCCAGGGCGGGGTTGTCCTCGTGGTCCAGCTTCATGTAGTCCACGGTCTTGTCCGCGCCGATGTCACAGGTGCGCACCACCACCTTGCGGGGTGCCAGGCTCTCCACCACCTGCTTGTAGGCTTCGAACTGGTAATCCTCGCTGGGGTAGTCCTTGCAGTTCAGGTAGACGAACTCGGTGCGGAACAGGCCCACGCCGCCGGCGTCGTTCTGCTGCACAGCGCCCACATCGCCCATGCCGCCGATGTTGGCAAACACATTGATGGTCTTGCCGTCCAGCGTGGTGTTGGGCTTGCCCTTCAGCTCCTGCAGCAGGGCCTGCTTTTTCTGGTCCTCCTGCTGGCGCTTTTTCAGGCTCTTGAGCAGGTCGGGGGTGGGGTCCACATACACACAGGCGTTGTAGCCGTCCACCACAGCCATCTTGCCGTCCCAGTCGTCCTGAATGTCCTTGCACTGGATCAGGGCGGGGATGTTCATGCTGCGTGCCAGAATGGCGGTGTGGCTGTTGGAGCTGCCCTCGCGGGTGATAAAGCCCAGCAACAGGCTCTTGTCCATGCGCACCGTCTCGGAGGGGGCCAGATCCTCGGCTACCAGAATGCTGGGCTCGGTGCCCTGCAGGGAGGCGTTGTCCACCCCCTGCAGAATATCCAGCATGGCCTGCGCAATGTCCAGCACGTCGGCACTGCGGGCCTGCAGATACGGGTCGTCCATGGCAGAGAACACCGCAGCCTGATTGTTGCCGGCGGTCTTGACGGCATATTCGGCGCACATCTTCTGCCCGTTGATGATCTCCTTGATGGCATCCACAAAGTCGTCGTCATCCAGCATCATGGCGTGGATGTTGAATACCTCGGCGATGTCCTCACCGGCTTCTGCCAGTGCCTTTTCGTACAGGGCGGTCTGCTGCTCGATGGCCTTCTGCCGGGCAGCTTCAAAACGCTCCAGTTCTGCGGCGGTATCTGCCACAGGAGCGGTGGAAATAGCGGTATCTTTTTTCTTGTAGATCTTCAGCTTGCCAATGGCGATGCCATTGAGCACGCTTTTGCCGGTGCCTACCTGCATAGCACTTTCTCCTTCCACTTGCGGCCGGGCGTGCAGCGCCCGGCGTTTTGTCAAAAAAGCCCCCGCAGTTTTCCCGCGAGGGCTCGACTTTTAAGCCGCGGCTCAGACGTTCTCGCTCAGGAACTTCTGGATGGCCTCTGCGGCTGCTTCTTCATCATCGCCTTCGACCTTGATGGTCACGGTCTCGCCCTGCTTGACGCCCATGCCCATCAGAGCCATCAGCTTGCGCATATCGCAGCTCTTGCCGTCCTTCTCGAGGGTGGCGCTGCTGGTAAAGCCCTTGACGGTCTTGACGAGCAGGCCGGCGGGACGTGCATGGATGCCGCAGGCATCCTTAACGGTATACTGGAATTCCTTCATAATCATTTTCTCCTTACTTGATCCCACGGGACGCCATTTTTTCGCGTCGATTGCGGCCGCGCCGCACCGTGAGTTGATACTTCTATTATAAACCCTGTCCCAAATTTTTTCACCATTTCATATTGCTAATTTTTTGCGCATTTTTTTGGTACAATTGAACATAAGAATGCGACAAAAATGCACAGGTTTCACTTTTATTTCCGATTGTGCGCAAATTTTAGGCATTTTGCTCTCCGGTTCGACGCAGTTTTTCGCCCGGTTCCCGGCAGTTCCGGCGCGCAGCAGGCGTTCCCGCGTCATTCCACCGGGTAGCCCTCGGCGTCCAGCGGCAGGTCTGCTGGGTCGATGGCTGCGGGCTGGGTGTCCGGCTCGCCGGAGGTCTGCTGGGCGTCCAGCTCCTCGTCATGGCGTTCGCCCCAATCGCCGCTGTAATCCTCGCCCGAGGTCTGCTGCGCCTGGCCGTCCAGCGTCTGGGCGTCCAGTTCTTCGTCGTGGCGCTCGCCCCAGTCGCCGCTGTAATCTTCACCGGAAGTCTGCTGGGCTTCGGCCTCGGCCATGGCGGCCTGCATATCCTTCAGCCCCACCACGACGCCGGAGGGCCGCTCCAGCAGGTAGGCCCCCACGGCCTTTTTCTTGTACACCAGCAGCACGCCGTAGCGGCTGGCGTCCCCATTGCTGGCCGCCGGGATCAGCGCCGTCCATTTCTCCACGGTCTTACCCTTGTAGCGGGCAAGGTCCATGCCGCTCTGCTGCACCACCCCGTTGAAGGCCGAAAAACTGTCGTCCCACTTGCGGGGGATCTTGACCTTATCGGCGGTGATGGACGCGCCGTCCACATCCAACCCGTAACCGGTGAACCAGGTCTGGATGTCCTGCGCGCTCTCGATCTTGTTCACGGACGCCGACGCCGTGACGGTGCGGCTGCTGATATAGCGCCCCAGCAGGGCGCTGCAGACCACCAGTGCGCAGCACATGGCCCCGAGACCCAGTTTTTTCAGGCTTGTTTTGTTCAATGTGACTACAAACATATCCCCATGCCTCCCCAGCCAGTTTTCTCTGAGAACAATTTATGGGGAATGTGCTTTGGATATGACAAAAGGCAGGCGTTTCGTGCCTGCCCTTGAATTGTTCAGTGTGCTTTTGTAAAATCTTCCGGGCTTACATTGCCGTGCTGGCGCAGCACGGTTTCCAGCACCTGCATCACGCCGTATTCCCGGTGGGAGGGTGCCAGGAACGGCACTTTCGCCCGCAGCGGTTCGCTGCCATTCTCCATCAAAAAGCCGTACTTTGCGGTGGCGAGCATCTCGGCGTCGTTGTAGGTGTCGCCAAAGGCCATCATGCTGTCTGCCGGGATGCCCAGCAGGGCCCCCACCCTGGCCAGAGCTGCGCCCTTGTGCACACCGGGGTTCATCACGTCCACCCAGTTCTTGCCCGCCACGGCCACCGAGAATGCGCCGCCGTTGCCGGTGTGGAACGCACCATACGTTTCGTCAAAGGCCTCCTGCGCATTGTCGTGCGGCAGATAGACCGTGAACTTATCCGCTGCCGCTTCCACGGCGGTCAGGTCGTCCACATATTCCACCCGGGTGTAGAAGTTCTTGAACACGGCATCGTACTGTTCGTCCTGCTTTTCGGCATAGGCTGCCTGCAGCCCGCACAAAAGACCCACGTCTCCGGCCTGCTTTGTGCTGCGGGCAAGACTGCGCCAGCCTGCGGCAGGCATCTCGGAGACGAACAGGTCCCTGCCCTTCCAGCGGGCCGCACCGCCGTTGTCGCCAATGAGGATGATCTCATCCAGCAGGTCCGGGAACATCGCTTCCAGCGTGTAGAGCGGGCGGCCGCTGGCGGCGGCGAACAGGATGCCCTGCCCGGCCAGTGCGCGGATGGTGTCGGCAAATTTTGGCGGCAGCTGGCTGTGCTCGTCCAGCAGGGTGGCGTCCATGTCCGACGCGATCAGTCGAATGCGGTCCATAGGCTCCCTCTCTTACCCGATATAGCTGATGTTCACATCCAGGTCGCCCTTGTAGCCGGGCAGGCGCGAGGTGCAGGTGCCCTGCCACAAGGCGCAGTCGATGGGGCTGCTGGCCACGCCGTAGTGGGCGTTCCAGATGGTGTACTTGGTCAGGCTGCTCAGGTCCACCCGGTTGCGGTACCACAGGGTGGAGGCATAGACGCCGGGCTTGTAGCCGTTCGCCTTCACTTCCTCGCAGAAGGCCACGGCGCACTTGGTGCGGTCGGCCACGCCCAGGCCGTCGGCACGGCCGGAGCCGCCCGACGCACCGGAAGCCTCGGTGTCAAAGAAGATGGGGTAGTCCAGCTTGCGGCCGTTCAGCACATAGGCGCAGGCGAAGGCCTCCTCTTTGGCTTCCTCCTCGGTGGTGGCCTGGCTGAAGAAATAAACGCCCACCTTCAGGCCCGCGTTCTTCACGTTGGTGAAATGCTCCTCAAACATGGGGTCCAGTACCAGCGCACCGGAAGCGCCGTAGCCGCGGTAGCCGATGCGCACGATGACGAAACTGACGCCCGCCTTCTTGATCTGCTCCCAGTCGATGTTCTTCTGGTATTTGGACACATCCACGCCGAAGGTCTTGCCCTTCTGCAGCACGCCGTCGGCGTCAAAATAATAGAGCTTGTCGTCGATGCTCTGGATGCCGGTCACCGGCTCGTGGGTGGTGGAGCTGTAATAATAGGTCTTGCCGCCCGTGGTGCGCCAGCCGGAATATACCGGTTCGGCCTTGTCCAGCCAGCCGAACAAAAAATTCACCAGCCAGGTCCAGAAGCCGTTCTCACTGCCAAAATCAAGGCACTGGGCCTCGGCCTCGTTCAGCGCACCGGCGTCCAGTGCTTCGCTGATCTGTTCCGGCGTCAGCACCACGCTGTTTTCCGGCGTGTGCTGGTTCACGCTGTTCTCCTCGGCCTCGGTGGCCTGGGCGGGGGGTGCTTCCGGGTCCTCGGCGGCCAGCTCCGGGGTCTCGGGCAGCAGGGTGGGCATCTCTGTTTCCTGCGTCTGCACCGCCGCAGCGGCGGTCTCTGCTTCTTCCGGCCCGGCCGCCAGCGCCAGCGGTGCCCCCAGCGAGAAGGTCAGTGCCAGCGCCAGCGCTGCCGCTGTGCCCCTGACCGTGCATTTTTTCCGGAACGTCTTTTTCATGCTGTGCTCCCAAACTTCATCTATTTCTCGGACGCCGCCCCGCAAAAAAAGGACAGCATTTCATTTTTCAGTTACGCTTCCAGTATACACCCGCGGGCAAGGCCGCGTCAATTGCCGCGCACGGGGGCGCGCGGTTTTCTTTGCGGCGCACCCCGCACCCGAAAAATGCTCCAAAAGAAATACGTCCCGCGCCCGCAAATCATTGCACAAAGCCAAAAATTGCAGATATTTCCAGCAAAAATGCGGTTTTCGCTTGCTGTCTTGACAGGTGTATGGTATTATACATGACATGCAGTTTCCCCCACAAATCAACCATCCTGGAACAGAAAGGCAGTTTCCCATGTCAAATGTGAAAGATTTTTTAAAACGCAAGGATATCGTCATCACGCCGCAGCGCTACCTCATCGAGGCGCTGGGTGCCATGGCGCAGGGCCTGTTTGCCAGCCTGCTGATCGGCACCATCATCAAGACGCTGGGCCAGCAGACCGGTCTGGACGTGCTGGTGGATCTGGGCGGCTACGCCACTGCCATGAGCGGCCCCGCCATGGCCTGCGCCATCGGCTGGGCGCTGCATTGCCCGCCGCTGGTGCTGTTCAGCCTGATCACCGTGGGCTACTCTGCCAACGCGCTGGGCGGCGCAGGCGGCCCGCTGGCGGTGCTGGTCATTGCCATCGTCGCGTCCGAGCTGGGCAAGGCGGTCAGCAAGGAGACCAAGGTGGACATTCTGGTCACCCCGCTGGTGACCATTTTTGCAGGCGTGGGCTTGTCCATGCTCATCGCCGCGCCCATTGGTGCCGCCGCCAGTCAGGTGGGCACCCTGATCATGTGGGCCACCGAGCAGGCCCCGCTGGTCATGGGCATTCTGGTGTCGGTGATCGTGGGCGTGGCGCTGACGCTGCCCATTTCCTCCGCCGCCATCTGCGCGGCGCTGGGCCTCACCGGCCTTGCGGGCGGTGCCGCCGTGGCGGGCTGCTGCGCCCAGATGATCGGCTTTGCGGTCATGAGCTATAAGGAAAACGGCGTGGGCGGTCTGGTCAGTCAGGGTCTGGGCACCAGCATGCTGCAGATGGGCAACATCGTCAAGAACCCCCGCATCTGGATCGCTCCCACCCTTGCCAGCGCCATCACCGGCCCGCTGGCTACCTGCCTGTTCCACTTTGAGATGAACGGTGCCGCCGTTTCCTCCGGCATGGGCACCTGCGGTCTGGTGGGTCAGATCGGCGTGTACACCGGCTGGGTCAACGACATCGCCGCCGGCACCAAAGCCGCCATCACTCCCATGGACTGGGCCGCCATGGTGCTGCTGTGCTTTGTTCTGCCCGCCGTGCTGAGCGTGGTGTTCTGCGAAGCAGAGCGCAAGCTGGGCTGGATCAAAGAGGGCGACCTGAAGCTGAACTGACCTTTCGTCATTTTGTCCAAAACCGGAGCCTGTGCGCCGCCTTCCGGGGCGGTGCGCGGGCTTTTTTGTTTGGTTTTTGCGGTGCGGGGCAGCGAAAATGCGGCGAAGCCCACCCACTTTTTCCACGCCTTGCACAAACTGCGCAAGTTTCTTTGTGAACTTCAACAAATTTCACCCTGCATCAGCATTTTTGTCACTTTTACTTCTTGAAGTTTACCCCCCACCCCCCCTATAATTAGGGTACAAATGACTTGTTCCCGGAAAAGCCGGGCGCACGCCATTGGAGAGTATACAGGCCGTTGGGGGCCTGCTAAAAGTGGAGGTAATTTCTTATGCGTGTAAAATCAAATAAGCTTGCCCTGCGGGTGCTTTCCACCGCCACGTTTCTGGCAATGGTGTCGTCCTGCGCCACCGCAGCATTTGCAGGCACGTATTACATGGAGGATGGCAGCATCAGCATCGTTGCCAAAACGGACGGCAACTACATCACGCAGGGTACTACCATCAACGATCAGAAGGACGCGGGCGAAACGGTCATCACGAACCACGACAGCGAAACCGCTTCTAAGAACACCGTCACCATCAAAGCGGAGGAGGATTGCACCGCCAATGTCACCTTGAAGGATGTCAACATCGACACCGCCGACAAGAGCAAGGCGACTGTAACCGTGACCGGCAATGGCACCACCAGCATTGAGCTGGACGGCAAGAATACCCTGACCAGCGGTACCGGACATGCGGGTCTGGAAAAGAACGACAATACCGGTAATGGCACCCTCATCATCAAAGACGATAAAAACGATGATGGCACTGAGAAAACAGAGGAGCAGAAAAAAGCTGAGACAGAAAGCGGCAAGGGTGCCGGTTCACTGACCGCCACCGGCGGTACAAGCGGTGCCGGCATCGGCGGTGCAAATTCCAAGAGCAGCAGCAATATCACCATCACCGGCGGCAGCATCACCGCCACTGCCGGCAGCAACTCCGGCAGTGGTCTCACGCATTGCGGTGCAGGCATCGGAGGCGGTGCGTACGGTAAGGGTAACAACATCAATATCACCGGCGGTACGGTAAACGCCACCGGCGGTGCAGGCAACAGCTCTTATCACTTCGGTGGTGCCGGTATCGGCGGCGGCTTTAACAGCGGTGCCAACAACATCACCATTTCCGGCAATGACACCAGGGTCACCGCCACCGGTAAGGATGGCGGCGCAGGCATCGGCGGCGGTTATGCCGGAACCGCCGACAGCATCACCATCTCCGGCGGCACCGTGGACGCTACCGGCGGCTCCTCCGGCGCAGGCATCGGTGGCGGAGGCAACCGCTATTACAGTAAAGGCGGCAGCGCCAGCAACATCACTATCTCCGGCGACAACACCCATGTCACCGCCACTGGCGGCTACGACGGCGCAGGCATCGGCGGCGGAGCAGGCGGCGGAGCGAACGGCGGTGCAGGCAGCGTCAGTAATGTCACCATCTCCGGCGGCACCGTCGTCGCCACCGGCAAGGGTTCGGCTGCCGGTATTGGCGGCGGCGCTGATCTAAATGGGATTGAAGGCGGAAGCGCCACCGACATCACCATTTCCGGCGGCAATGTGACCGCCATCGGCGGCAAGGGGTCTGACTCCCAAAGCGGCGGTGCAGGCATTGGCGGCGGCACCGATATCTTTGGATACGGCTGCGGCGGTGTTGGCAGCAATATCACCATTTCCGGCGGCACGGTGAACGCTGTGGGCGGCCGCAACAGTGCCGGCATCGGCGGCGGTGACGGTGCGGGCTGCAGCGACATCACCATCTCCGGCGGCACGGTCACTGCAAGCAGTGAAGACGGCGCAGCCGGTATCGGCGGCGGGCGCTGGGCCGGTGCAGGCACAGCAGACAGCGCTGGCGTGACCATCACGAACGGCACCGTGACTGCCAACGGCGGTGCAGGCGCGGCAGGCATCGGCGATGGTGCAAACAATGTTTCTGACGTTGGCTCGGTCATTTCCATCACCGGCGGCACCGTGACTGCCAACGGCGGTGCGGGCGAAGCCGCAGGCATCGGCAACGGCGAAAACGACGCCAACGACGCCGCTGTGAACATCAGCGCCACCACCGCCAGACTTGACGTAACAGCGGTGACGCAGGGCAGCGATGAGGCCATCACCGGCGGCGACGACATGACCATGGCAGAGCTGAATAACCAGTTCAGCGGCGTGGTGCGGTTCTTCCGCGGCACGAACCACTACAACACCGTGCACAACGGCAAGTATGTGGGCATGGACGACAACAACGCCGACGAACATCAGGAAACGGACGCCCACATCTGGGGCAGCACCGAGATCATCCGGCAGGCCACTCCCACCGAACAGGGCATCCTGCGCCACCACTGCGCGGTGGACGGCTGCAAGGGCTACTACGAGGAGTTCTTTGACTACGTTGCCCCCGCAGAGCCTGTGACCCCCGCACCCACGGACCCGGACACCCCGAATGTGCCCGGCACTTCGGACAGCACCCCGGGCACCCCCGCACAGGGCACCCCGGCAGATGCCGCAACGGCAGACGCCGTCCCGGGCGCTGCAACGGCGGAAGAAGTCTCTGTGACGCCCTCCGGCGCACAGACTGTCACCGCCGCCGCCCTGCCCAAGACCGGTGTCAACTGGCTGGCAGCGGTGGGCAGCGCCATCAGCGGCATGGTCCTGCTGGCAGCGGGCTTTGTGCTGGACCGCAAGAGCCGCAGACAGAACTAATTGCCATCCCCGCCTGCCGCGCGGTTCCGCAAGCAGCGCGGCAGGTTTCCCCTTCATAACAGGAACAGCGCCCCGGGACCGCAAGCCCGGGGCGCTGCTCTGTTTTTTTATAACAATGCTTCGCCGTCCAGCACCGCCTGTGTGAGGGTGTCGCCCTCATAGACCAGCTTCAGCGAGAACCACGGACGCTGCTGGTTCAGCAGCCGGAAAAAGATTTTGTCCCCCTCCCAGATGGGCAGGGCCGTCACCTTGTCTTTCGGCACCCATTCCAGCACCCCTTCCCGGCAGGCATCGCCCTGCACCATCTCGCCTTCCCAGCGGTCGGCGGTGTACAGGTGGATGAACTCGGTCATGTTGCCCAGCACAAAGGTCAGCAGCCCCCGGGCGCGGTAGCGGGTCAGGGTCAGGCCGGTCTCCTCCCGCACCTCGCGCACAAGGCACTCCTCCGGGCTTTCGAACCGCTCGAATTTGCCGCCCACGCCCACCCATTTGTCGTGGTTGTAGTCGTCCTGCTTTTTGATGCGGTGCAGCATCAGATAGGCGTCCTCCCGCTCCAGATAGCACAGCGTAGTGCTGAAAATGGGGTATTCCGGGTCCAGAAACGCTCCTAAGTTCATTGTGATCTCCTTTTTGTGTGTAACCCTCTCAGGCGAAAACCATGCTGCCGATCGTCACGGCTCTTTTTGTGAAAATGCAATTCCGGGCAGACCGCAGTCTGCCCGGAATTGCTTATTAAAAATAATTTTTCCTCTGAATATGCCCGGAGCATCGCGGCGGGCATTCTAAATCGTCATGCCTTCCGGCCTGCCCTGCCCTTGCCCGCATTGTTCAGCTTGCGCACCAGATCGTTCTGGTGCTTGCGCTGCGAAGCCGTGGGCTGGGGGTCCCGTGCTTCCTCGGGGCGTTTGCCGGTCTGCACCGCGTCCGGGCCGATGCGCTCCAGCGTCCACTCCTGATTGCCGCCGGACACAAAGTTCCAGATCTGGGCCTGTGCACCGTTGGCGGTGTTCATGCCCACCAGATCAATGTATTTGTCCGCCAGCGCATTGCGGATGCGGGTGCGGCCATTGCGGGTGGGCTCCAGCTCCCAGCACTGGCTCATGCCGCTGGTGCGGCTCCACTGGTGCAGCCAGGTGCCTTCCACCACGCCGCCCAGGGCCAGGTCGATCATCTTGCCGGTGAACCGGTTGCAGATGCGCCAGCGCCCGCCGCCTGCGTCCACGAACTGCCACTGCTGCCACGGATGGCCTGCGTAGCTCCACAGCTGGATGGCGGCGCCGTTCTCCGTGTTGAAATTCTTTACTTCCAGCACCTTCCCGTTGGGGGCTTTGATGATGTAAAATTCGTTTTCCAGGATCAGGACCTGTGATGCCTTTGCCATAGAGCTCGACTCCTTTCCGCTATGGTAGCCCTATTATACCCGATTTGCGCAGTGGCAACAAGAATGCTTTTCCATAATCTTTTTGCGTTTTATTGTGCATTTTGACGTGTTTTTCGCAACTAAAACGTTTGCGTGTAACAAAAGCGTCTCCTGCCGGTTTCTCTTTGCACTCCGGCCTTTGTTGTGATACAATAAAGGCACACGTTTTAAGGGAGGGAATTGCTATGGCCAACGAAACATTGGAAACCATCAAAAAACGCCGCAGCTGCCGCGCCTATAAGCCCGAGCAGATCACCGATGAAGAACTGAACGCCGTGCTGGAAGCCGGCACCTATGCCGCCAGCGCCATGGGCCGCCAGAGCGCAAAGATCGTGGTCGTGCAGGACGCTGCCACCCGCGCCCAGCTCACCCGCATGAACGCCGCTGTCATGGGCACGAACAACGACCCCATGTATGCAGCCCCCACCATTCTGGTGGTGCTGGCCGATGCAAACAGCAAAAACGCCGTGCAGGACGGCAGCCTTGTCATGGGCAACCTGATGCTGGCTGCCGCCTCTCTGGGGCTGGGCAGCTGCTGGATCAACCGCGCTAAGGAGGAGTTTGACTCCGACGAGGGCAAGGCCCTGCTCAAAAAGTGGGGTATCGAGGGCGAATGGGTCGGCGTAGGCCACTGCATTCTGGGCTATCCCGCAGCAGACCCCAAGCCTGCCGCACCCCGCAAACCCGATTATATCGTAAAAGTCTAAGGAGAACTATGAAGCCTGATTACAAGCTGGTCGCCAAGGCCAAATATATCCACGCCACCGCCGACCTCGCCAGCGAGCTCTGGCACGAGGTCTACAAGCGCTATTACCCCGCAAAGCAGCTGGACACCCTTGTGGAGGAGCTGCAGAGCGCCGACGCCATTGAGGAAGACATCGACAACGATGTGAACTACTTCCTCGTGGTGCTGGGCGGCAAGACCATCGGCTACTTTGCCTGGAAGATGGAGAACACCTCCCTGCACCTGATGCACCTCTACCTCAAGCCTGAGTACCGCGGCAAGGCACTGGGCCGGGACATCGTGCTGTCCTGCGAGCGGCTGGCCCGGGGCGAGGGCAAGGGCCGCGTGTGGTGCACCGTCCACGCCAAGGCCCTGCCGGTGCAGCAGTTCTTCAAGGCGCTGCGCTACCGCAATCTGAAACCTGCCGAGCAGGAGACGGGCACCGTCCCCCGGGAGGAAGTGGTGTTTGAGCACACCCTGAGCTGATTTTGCCGCAAAACCCGCAAAAAGCTATTGAAATTTTTCTCCGTTTGTTCTACACTAATGTAGTGTAATAAAGTGCCTGCCTGTGGGCAGCATCTGCAAAAAGGAGAACGACATGGCAAAAGATCATCCCACCGGAAAATCCGGCCTGTATCAGGCATTTTTGCAGCTCAAGACCCCGGAACAGTGCTACCGCTTTTTGCAGGATGTGTGCAGCTATTCCGAGCTGAGCGCAATGGAGCAGCGCTACAACATCGCCGAAATGCTGGTGGACAAGCGCATCTACACCGAGATCATGGACAAGACCGGCGCGTCCAGCGCCATCATCAGCCGGGTCAGCCGGGTGCTGAGCGCCGACGACAGCGTGCTGCGCGCCCTGCTGGAGGCCGAAAAGCCTGCCGACGAGCCCAAAAACTGAATCATCACGCAAGCTGTGCCGCGTGCCGCCCGTGCGGTATGCGGCCTTTTCATTCAACCGGGAAGACCGGAGTCCCCGCGTCAGCGGGGCCCTCTGGCCGCTTTCCCACATCAGGAGGTTTGATTAAAATGAGCAAAGCCGTAGTCTTTTTTGCCGAGGGCACCGAGGAGTGCGAAGCCCTTCTGGTAGTGGACCTGCTGCGCCGCGCCAAGGTGGATGTGACCATTGCCAGCGCCACCGGTAACCGCGCCATCACCAGCAGCCACAAAGTGCACATCACCGCCGACGCACTGGCCGAGGACATTGATTACTCCGACGTGGACATGGTGGTGCTGCCCGGCGGCATCCCCGGCACGCCGAACCTTGCCGCCAACAAGACCGTCACCGACACCTGCGTTTCCTTTGCCAAGAGCGGCAAGAAGGTGGCCGCCATCTGCGCCGCACCCAGCGTACTGGCATCCCTCGGCCTGCTGGAAGGAAAAAAGGCCACGGCCCACGCCGGTTTCCAGGATAAGCTGGCCGGTGCCGAAGTGCTGGACACCGAAGTCGTGGTAGACGGCAATATCACCACCAGCTACGGCCTGGGCGGTGCCATCCCCTTTGCGCTGGAACTGGTGCGCCAGCTGGCCGGTCAGGCCGAGGCTGACCGCATCCAGAACGCCATCGCCTACCGCCACTAAAAGGAGGGAGCCGCCATGCGTTTTGTCACCTGTCTCACCCCGGACGGCGTGGAGGAGCCTGCCGTCCTCTCTGCCGACGGCACCGCCGTCACCCCGCTGCGCTGGCTGGGCCTGCCCTGCGACACCCTGACCGAGGCCATCCCCCAGCTGACGCCCGCCGTGCGGGCCGGGCTGGCACTGGCGCTTTCCGCCATTCCGTCCGTGCCGCTGGACGCGGTGCAGCTGCAAAGCCCCATCCCCTGCCCTGCGCAGGATGTGGTGTGCCTGGGCATCAACTACATGGCCCACTCGGACGAAGCGGAAAAATACTCGGCCAGCGCCTTCTCGACGAAGCATCAGGACGCCATTTATTTTTCCAAGCGGGTCACCCGTGCCGTGCCGGACGGTGGCTTCATTGAAGCCCACTCGGACCTTGTGCAGAAGCTGGACTACGAATGTGAGCTGGCCGTGGTGCTGGGCCGCGACGCCAAAGATGTGCCCGCCGGGCAGACGAAGGATTACGTCTTCGGCTACACCATCCTGAACGATGTCTCCGCCCGCGATGTGCAGACCGCCCACAAGCAGTGGTATTTCGGCAAGAGCCTGGACGGTTTCACACCCATCGGCCCGTGCATCGTCACAGCGGACGAGTTCGACACCTACCCGCCGCGCCTGGGCATCCGCAGTTTCGTCAACGGCGAAAAGCGGCAGGATTCGAACACCGGCCTGCAGATCTTTGATATCGACCACGTTATCCACGAGCTGTCGCAGGGCATGACCCTGAAAGCCGGCACCATCATCGCCACCGGCACCCCGGCAGGCGTCGGCATGGGCATGGACCCGCCGCAGTTCTTAAAGCCCGGTGACACGGTGCGCTGTGAGATCGACGGCATCGGTGCTTTGACCAACACCGTGCGCTGAGCACTGGCATTTGTGCCAAAGTTCCGCCGCATTTTCCGTTCATTTGCATGAAAAGCCGCTGCGGCACTGCTCTTTTACGGGCGGGTGTGGTATACTGAATGATATGAAATCTTGCGGCCAACGGCCGTCAAAAAAGGGGTAAATGAATCATGAAGGAATACGCATTCGGCATTGATCTGGGCGGTACCACCGCAAAGATCGGCCTGTTCAAGACCACCGGCGAGCTGCTGGAAAAATGGGAAGTGCCCACCGACACCTCCAACGCCGGAGAACACATTCTGGAAAACCTGGCTGCTGCCGTGCAGGGCAAGATGCAGGAAAAAGGCCTTGCCGCCGCGCAGGTGGAGGGCGTGGGCGTCGGCGTGCCCGGCCCCGTGCTGAACAGCCGCATCGTGCCCATCATCTGCGCGAACCTGGGCGGCTGGGGCAAGCGCAACGTTTCTGAGGAGCTGGTCGCTCTGCTGGGCGGCATCAAGGTGCTGGTGGGCAACGACGCCAACGTGGCTGCCCTGGGCGAGATCTGGATGGGCTGCGCCAAGGGCTGCAGCAGCGCGGTCATGGTCACGCTGGGCACCGGCGTCGGCGGCGGCGTCATCGTCAACGGCAAGGTCATCGACGGTGCCCACGGTGCCGGCGGCGAGATCGGCCACATCACCGTGGACCGCCACGAGACCGC
>ERZ773150.1560-NODE-1560-length-19739-cov-3.547907_pt1 | contig 19739 bp, 18 predicted proteins | sample MGYA00580845_ERZ773150 | MGnify/ENA primary metagenome ERZ773150 (study PRJEB29015, sample SAMEA2737848) | human gut metagenome | biome: human gut; feature: human-associated habitat; material: faeces | place: China | collected 2012 ...
ATATGACGGCCGAGACTTCCCGCGTATGGCTGGACAAAAAGATCCGGGTATATATTGGCTTTTTACATCAGCGCAGCGGCGAAGTATGCTGGTACACGCTGGGCGTTTATAACTTTTGTGACAACTCTTTTACCTATGATGCAACTACACAAACACTGAAAATCAGTTGCCTGGATTTAATGAGCGGCCTGAATGGTGAGTTGGGAGGGACCTTGATTGGCTCTGAGACACAGATACCGAAGGGCAGTGATATACGCGATGCAATGGTAAAAACTGTGACGCAACTTGGTGGAGTGGGTAAATATAGGATTGGGTATCAGACAAGTGAAGTACCCTATGATATGAGTTGGGATACAGGCACGACCGTATGGGAGATACTGGAAGAATTGCGAGACCTGTATTACAGCTACGAAATGTTTTTTGACGAAGATACTTTTGTGTGCCAGCGTGTGCCCATGAACAACGAAGAGCCGCTTGTACTGACGGATGATATTTTTGGAAAATTTGTTATCTCGGAAAGTTTGACGAACTCCTTTAGTGAAGTGAAGAATGTGATTGAGGTTTGGGGGGAAACTACCAAAAGTAATTATTACTCTGACAGCTGCACATTTGAAAACGGCATTTACACTTTTAAGGTAACTGGCGCACAAATCAAAGACAACAAGAAGTTCAGTTTTTTGGCGCCGGAGACAAATCCGGGTGAGTGCCAGATAAAGATCATAAATGTAGAGACTGACGCTGAAACTGGCAAAAAAAATGAAAAAGAATATGGCCCTTATAAGCTGTACCGTAGCGCCGTAGATGATACCGGTGAAGATGTTTTGCTGGAAGCCAAGACTATGGAGGCCAAGAAATACTATGTGGTAAAGCTGAAAAAAGAAAAGATGTATTTTGTTGGGCAGACACAGGTGCATGCTATGGTGCGGTTGGTAAATACCTTGCCTAGCGCGGAACAGGCCAAGAAGGATAAGGAAAATTTTGCCTGTGACAACCTTGGCTATGTGGTGAACCCGGAAAGCCCATTTACTATTGACAAAATAGGGGAGAGAATCAAGGTTTGCAGCAGCGGTGACTATGAAAAGATTTACACGGATGAACTGGCTTTGCAGCGTGCGGAATATGAACTATATGTTGGCAGCCGCCTGACGGATAGCATTAGCGTGGAGTGTATTTTGATACCATGGTTGGATGTAAACCAGAAGATTAGTTATAAGCCGCATATGACTACCGACAAAGAGCCGAACCAGTACATGATAAGCAGTTTGAGCTTTGACCTTACCAGTGGGACTATGACTGTAAAAATGGCCCACTTTTACCCGTATTACCCGAACACGGTACAGTTGGTGCCGACGGTGACAGTGACAAGTTGAGAGGTGAGTACCTTTGAGCAAAACATATACAGACCTGCAAAACAATTTCCCGGACAGTGTGGATACGCTTGACAAGATGCAGGATTTGAATACAAGTACAAAAACAATGGCTGACCGCTATTATTCCATGGTGGAGGCCAACAATATTACAGGCGCTAACGAGTATCTGGTGCGGAACCCCTCGTTGGCGCTTTCTGTTTTTAATGCCGACAAATACAATAAACTGCGAGATGCGATCGTATCTGTGGAGCGCTTTTTCTATGATGAGGTGAAGCTATATATTGGCGATAAGCATGAGCAGTACGAGTCCATTGACGGCGGGGCTTATTGATAGGGGAGAAGCGTTATGGGAATTAAATTTAAAAGACAAGGTGGCGGCTCGACCAACTATAACTCAGCCAAAGCGCCTACAAGTTTGAATTATGGCGAGCCTGCCGTTGACAGTGAAGGCCGCATTTATGTTGGCAATGGACAGCGCCAGGTAGTGAGCCGCGTAAAAATTGCCGACAGCTGTACCAATGCGACCAGTGCTACGACTGCGGTGCGAGCCACGAATGCCAGTAATGCCGACCGGGCAAAATTCGATTTGCCGCTGTACCATGCTTATCTTTCGGCGTCCAGCTGGAGCAATTATGGGAGTTATTATACACAGTCTCCCAGTTGTTACGCAGAGAGCGGCGGTCCTAGTATGACATCCGACATGCAGTTGAGCCCGCCTATGACGCAGGGCACAGGGGTGCAATCCACAGACGAATCGCTAATGGAAACGCTAAACATTATCAATGCGGGAACGACTACGCCCGGTTACGGAAGAATTACCGTAAAGGTTTGGGAAAAACCGGAGACAGACATTACTGTGTATTATTACGCACGATAAACTGACAAAATAGGAGGTGAAGCTAAATTGGCAATATCCTTTGAAGAATCCAGAAAGAAATTTGAGAGCGCAATAGCGAACGAAGCTGCCGAACCGGCAATGCTTGCCTCCTTTGAGGAAGTAGAAGCAGTGGCAGCGGAACCTGTTATGCAGGCCGTTGTTGGAGACGATTTTACCCGCAGTGACAAATATAAATGGTATGACCAGTATGAGGACAGTTCATACTCGACCATTGATAAGCTGAAAAACATCAAGATGGACGACAACCAGATCAACCTGACACAGGAAGATAACAGCCAGTTTATCCCGTTTGAGATGCCGCGCTACTATGATGGCGTTGACCTGATGCAGATGCTGATCCAGGTACATTATGTCAACAAGGAAAATCAGGACGGCATTGCCACGCCGGTAAATGTTACATACAGTGCGGACAAGATCCACTTTAACTGGTTGGTCGACAAGAACGTGACCAATGTTGAGGGTGAAGTCGATTTTGAAATCACGGCTACCGGTTCTAACGAAAAAAACGAGTCCTATCTGTGGAAGAGCCGCCCGAATGGTAAGCTGAATATTTTGAAGTCCCTGGCAGGCAATGGTGTGATTAAGCCGAGCGATGACTGGTACACCGGTTTTGTGCAGCTGATGGACGAGAAGATCTCGGAAGCTACCAAACATGCACAGGCTGCTGCCCAGAGTGCCACAGAGGCCAAGACGGCCGTTGCGAATGTGGACAGCAAGATTTCCAGCGCTGCTGCCGGTATCAAGCAGGAGCTGAAGGCTGACTTAGATGCGAACTATGCCAAGAAAACAGAACTTGACACGCTGAAAAACAAGGTGGATAACCTGAATGGCCTGGCCGATTTTGATGTGACCTTTAACAATGACACGAAGGAAATGACTTTCCTGAATGGCAGTGAGGAAATTAAAAAGGTTGCGATCGACACCAGCCCTTCCGCTGAATGGGTGACTGCTTACGGCAAGACAGTAGACAGCAAAGTTTCTGCCGCCGTTACGCCTGTGCAGACGGAGCTGACCGAGTACAAGACCGCCAATGACAAGGCTGTAAAGGACTTGCAGGACAGTGTTGGCAATCTGCCGGAGACGCTGAAAACTTCTTATTATAATAAGGAAGCCACTGATAAGCTGCTGAAGGAAAAGGCGGATGCCTCTGTTATTGACGGTATTCGCAACGATGTTACGCAGGCAAAGAATAATGTAGCTGATATGCAGGGCACGGTGGACAGCCTGAACACTGCTGTTGGCGAAATTCAGGGCAAGCTGGATGACATTGGCAAGAATGCCGGGCATGAGTATGACATTACATACGAGGACAGCAAGCTAACCCTTATGGAGGACGGCACGCCGAAGACGCAGGTGACGATTGTTGGCGGTGGCGGCGGTGGCCCTGCTGCGGGCAGCACGATTACGATCGAGCGTATCGGCGAGTCTGCAATTACGGCTGTTGCTGGTGACCCTGTTGTGGTCAAGTTCCGGTTCACGAGTGTGGACAGTGCGGGCGATGATACCGGCAATGCGACAGGCACATGGTATGTCGGCAATACAAAAGTTGCTACCCAGACCATTATGCAGGGCGAAAACAGCTTTGACATCACGAAGTATCTGCACAGCGGTGAGAACCAGATCCGTTTGACGGTTGTAGATAGCATGGATACGACCGGCTCCAAGAAGTGGAGTGCCAATGTCGTTGATTTCTATCTGGAATCCACTTTTGATGACAGTCTGTTCTACAGCGGCGAGGTCACGGTGCGCTATACGCCGTATGGCAGCGTTGAGAAGAAGATTGATTTTGCGCTGGACGGCAAGTCGATTGGTGGCACGACTACCAGCGTGACTGGCCGACAGATGACCTATTCTATTCCGGTGCAGAAGCACGGCAGTCACCTGTTGGAAATCAGCATGGCGGCGGAGATCAACGGCAAGACCGTTAAGTCCAATGTCATCAAGAAGGACATTATGTGGGTGGCTGAGGGCGAGACTGCACCCATTATCAGCTGTGCTGTGAGAGATTACGAGACGAAACAGTACAACAAGGTGTCCATTGAGTACACCGTATACGACCCTGCGTCCAGCACGAGCACTGTAAAGCTGGCTGTGGACGGCGTGACCGAGTCTACCCTGACTGTTGGGCGCACAAAGCAGATCTGGAGCTTTAAGAGCGCGAACAAGGGCAAGCATACGCTGACGATCACTTGCGGCGAGACCGTAAAGACGATCAGTGTGAATGTGGTTGACCTTGGCGTTGTAATCGAGCCTGTTACTACGAACCTGGCCTTTGATTTTAACCCAAGCGGTAAGACCAACGCCAGTGCAGACCGGCTTTGGACCGATGGCCAGACTAGCCTGAGTGTAAGCGATAACTTTGACTGGAGCAATGGCGGCTACCAGATCGACAGTGACGGCGATACCTATTTCTGCGTAAAAGCGGGCACCAAAGCCACGATCGATTATAAGCTTTTTGCCGATGATGCGAAGAAACTTGGCAAGAACTTCAAGATGATTTTTAAGACCACCAACGTGCGGGACTATAATGCTACGGCACTGACTTGCCTGAACGGTGGTATTGGCCTGAATGTGCAGGCCCAGAAAGTTGCACTGACCAGTGAGCAGAACAGTATTGAACTGCCCACATGCGAAGACGACTTTATGGAATTTGAGCTGAATATTTTGCCGGATAGCCAGTACCGCGAGATGGTGCTGTGGCTGGATGGCATTCCATGCCGTGTACAGCTGTATGAATCCAGTGACAGCTTTACGCAGGCAAACCCGGTTGGCATCACGATTGGTTCTGATGATTGCGATGTGTTGATCTATCGCATGAAGAGCTATATGATGAACCTGACCGACGATGAGATCCTGGACAACTTTATTGCAGACGCCAAGAACGCTGACGAGATGATCGAGCGGTACAACCGCAACAACATCACGGATGCAAGCGGTGAGCTGAACCCGGACATTCTGGCGGAGCGCTGCCCCGACCTGCGTGTTATCAAGATCAGTGCGCCTACCTTTACTACCGGTAAGAAAAACGAAGTTGCAAACACTGTTATCCAGCAGATCTACAAGAACGGACGCGCCGTTGAGGACAACTGGACAGCCAATGGTTCCCACAAGGGACAGGGCACAAGCTCTGACCACTATGGTGAATCTGCGCGTAACATCGACATTAACTGTAAGGGCGGCTTTACCTTTGGCGATGAAAGCACCGGCTCTGTGTATGCGCTGACGGAAAACAGCGTTGCTGAGAATTACTTTAATATCAAAGTCAATGTTGCATCGTCTGAAAATGCAAACAACGCGCTGCTGGCAGATGATTTCAATGAGTTTAACCCGTACATTCGACAGGCACGCAAGGATAACCCGAAGGTGCGCGACACGATGGCCTTCTACCCGTGTGTTGTTTTTGTGCAGGAGACGGATATTGAGAACAGCACCGTGTTCCATGACGGTAAGTGGCATTTCTATGCCTGCGGTGATATTGGCAACTCTAAGAAAAACAGCAATACGATGGGTATGGACCCTAATAACCATAAAGAGGTTATCGTTGAGATTGATAACAACACCGATGAGCAGACCCGATTCCTGAGCGGCGATTTCTCGCAGGAAACTTGGGACGGTGACAACAGCTTTGAGTTCCGCTACATCAACAAGGCTTGCACCGAAGAGGAAGTACAGGCTGCGAAAGATGCGTGGATTCGTGTACAGAACTGGGTCGTGAATGCGAGTGATGATGAGTTTAAGGCGCACTTTGAGGACTATTTTATCATGGACTCTGCGCTGTATCACTACCTGTTTACAGAGCGCCACACCATGGTTGATAACCGTGCAAAGAATGTGTTCCCGCATACGAGTGACCTTATCCATTGGGATTTCTGCTTTGACTACGACAACGATACCGCGCAGGGCAACGACAACGAGGGTGGACTGACCCTGAGTTACGGCTATGAGGATACGGACACCATCGGCACTAAGAGCGTGTTCAACGCCAGCGATTCCAAGCTGTGGTGTAAGATCCGCGACCTGTTCCCTGACAAGCTGGCGGCTATGTTCCGTGACCGGGAAAACGCATTGGCATGGAGTGCATCCCGTATCCTGAAGAAATTTGAGGATTATCAGAATGTAAAGCCGGAGCGCCTGTGGGTCATGGATATGCGGCGCAAATATTTCCGCACTTACGAGGAAAATGGTACGACCAGCTATCTGCCCATGATGCACGGCAACAAGCGCCATCAGCGCCGTCAGTTCCAGAAGTATCAGGAAAAGTATATGGCCTCCAAGTACAGCGGCAGTGCTGCAACCAGCGATGATATGACGATTCGCGGTTATACGCCTGTGAACTGGACCGGTGTGAAGCCTGACGGTACATTCCACATCGTACCGTATGCGGATACCTATGTGTCTGTGCTGTACGGTTCTAACCCTGTGAAGGTGCGCGGCAAACGTGGCCAGACCTATGAGATCAAGTGCCCGATTGCAGCCATGAACGATACCGAGGTCTATGTTTATAATGCAAGCCTGATCCGCAGCATTGGTGATATTTCTGGTTTCTACCCCGGCTATGTTGACTTTAGCCATGGAGTGAAGCTAACTGACCTGCAGATTGGCTCCGGCGTGGAAGGCTACAGCAATACGAACTTGACCGACTTTGCAGTTGGTAATAATACGCTGCTGGAGCACCTGAACCTGCAGAATGTGCCGAAGCTGCAAAAATCTATCAGCCTGGCGGGTTGTACGAATCTGACCGAGTTCCTGGCAGATGGCAGCGGTATCACCGGCGTTGTGTTTGCGACGGGCGGCAAGATTAAGAAAGCTACGCTGCCCGGCATTGCAAGCCTGACGGCTAAGAACCTGAATTACCTTACGGATTTGACGATCAGTGACTACAGCAAGATCACCACCTTGGTGGCCGAGAACTGCCCGACCATTGACCTGGTAGAGATGCTGGGTAAATGCACCAGCCTGAACCGTGTGCGCATTACCGGCGTGGATTGGCACCTGGAGAATACCAGCCTGCTGAATAAGCTGCTGGCTATGACCGGCCTGGATGAGAACGGCTACAATGCTGAACATTCTGTACTGGCCGGTAAGATCAATGTGCCTGTGCTGCGTGAAAAGGAACTGGAGATCTTTAACGAGCAGTGGCCTGACCTAAAGCTGACCTATAACACGCTGATCAATACTTTTGCATGGACTTTTGTGAACAAGGACGGTAAGGTTCTGGATGTCCAGTACGTGGATAAGGGCGGCAAAGCTGTTGACCCTGTGACCCGTGCGGACAATCCTATCCCGACACCTACCTTGGAAAGCACCATCAGCACTGATTTTACTTTTAGCGGCTGGGATACTGAGTTTACGCCTGCCTTTAGCAATATGACCGTTACGGCTGTGTATACCGAGAGCGTGCGCAAGTACACTGTGCGTTACATGAACCGTGGCATTGTGATGCAGAGCACTGTGGCCCCGTATGGCACGACCGTGCTGTATACCGGCGAGACACCGACCTATACCGGTGAGGAAAGCGCTTATAAATTCTACTTTTTCAGCGGCTGGGATAAAGGCGGCTATGTGACCGGCGACAAGGACATCAATGCCGTATACGACAGTTTTGAATACACGAGCGGCTGCTTTGACGGCAAGGAAATTGGCGACATGAAGCCTGTGGAGATCTATGCTATGACGAAAGTTGGTGTAGAATCCAGCGTTGTTACGGATAAAGACCAGGTACAGATCACCTTTGGCTCTGACTTTACCTACGACGACATCAAAGAAAATGTGCTTGTGAAGAGTCCGATTGAGTTTACGGGCAAGAATTACCTGGATACTGGTGTGAAGCTGCTGGATGAAGACCGGGATTTTGTGCTGGCAATAGATTATATGATGGCGGCTACTACTACAGCGAACTCTGTACTGGCACAGTGCTACCAGCAAAATGGCATGAATGGTTTCCGGCTGTGGTACAACAATGGTGTTAAAGCAGCCTGGGGCACCAGTTCCAGCAAAGAAAGCGCGGCCAGCACAGGAGCGCGTGAAATGCTTGTTATACGCCATGTGAAGGGCGACAACAATTTGTACATATACACCTCTAATATTAGCGGTGTTGATATAGGTTACGAAAACCTGCAGAGAGACCGCACTACAAAGACGGATGCCACACTGGTATTTGGATGCAGTAAGGCTGATGACGGAGCGTTCGAGAACCATGCTGTAGGCAGTGTGTACTGGTCAAAGATCTGGTTTGCAGACCTTGGCGATGCTGCATGCCGTGAACTGGCCAGCTGGACGCATGAAACACGTACTTATGAGGTGGCTGGCTTTAAACGGTATTACCTGAGCGACAATACATCGAAGCGCTGCTCTATCACATTGCTTGATACTGTTTTGTTGGGCGGGAAAATGCAGATGGATAAAGACTACAACAACAATGGAGGCTGGGCAAAACCCACCACATTGAACACCTATTTGAACAGCCGCTTATACAAGGCATTGCCGATTGGCTGGAGACAGCTGATCAAGAAGGTGCAGATCCCAGGCAGCATTGGTGGTGGAAAAACTGACATTGCAACATCGGACTGCTATTTTGCTGTGCCGAGTATTATTGAGGTTTATCCGACACAGAATTATGAGCCTTACATTTACGAAGGCACCGGTATCAGCTTTATGACGACTAATGACAGCCGTAAATGCAAAGACCAGAATGGTGTATATCAGATGTATTGGACAAGATCTCCGTTCGTGTACAACAATTATTCGAGTTATTATATTGCAATCAATGCTGACGGTGATATGTCTAATTACGAGACACCAAATACGTCTTACAGTGTCCGCGATATGTTCAGCATTTAAGGGTGGTGATTGAGTGTTTTACAAAGTTATGTATAATGGCCGCGTGATTGATGTACTCGATCACTTGACCTATGTAAAGTATCAGCCGAAACATAAAGTAATGGTCCTGTGCACCGTAGATGATGCACAGGGCTTTATTTCTTCTGACGGAAATACCATCTGGCACACGCAGGATTTGTACAAGATTCCTGTGGACGGTTTTGACACCGTGGAACTGATACCAATTGATACCTATGAGTATCAGCAGTTGAAGGCACTGGGCGGCAAGACGCCGGAAGAAATTATAGATGCTTACACTTTGACCTTGCTGGAAGGGGGCGTGCTGTGATGGAAGTAACCCCGTTTGTGGCGAGTTTAAGCCGCCTGTATAAGGGTGACCGCATTGGCACTGCCACCATTCTGGCACTGAAAGAGGCTGGGAAAATTAGTGAGGATGAGTACCGGCTGATTATTAAAACGAAAGGAGTGTGAGCATTTTGTATACCTTTTTGATTGGTGAAGATAATACGTTGACTGCTACTGTGGTGGAACGCATTATGGAGCGGAGCAAGCTGGTGGACAGTTTGCACTTTTTGGCAGAGCCTACATATAAAGACGTAGATATGTCTGATTTTGCGGTAATGTTTGAGTATGTACTGCCGATTAGCAAGAAATATAAAACCGAGATTTTAGAGTTGTCTGATGAGCGCTACAAAGACATGCTGGAGTACAAGCTGCCTTTTGATACGGCGCTGACCAGCGAACCCGGTGACATTGAGATCCAGCTGACCTTTGCAAAGGTGGAGCTGAGTGCTGACGGCGAGGGAACGCAGTATGTACGTAAGGTTGGCCCCGGCAGCATTAAGATCGTGCCGATCTCTGCCTGGAGCGATATTGTGCCGGATGAGGCATTGAGTGCTATTGACCAGAGACTGCTGGCAGCACAGGCCATGATCAAGTCCCTGAATGAGCAGAATAACACGATTATGAAGTCTAAGGCAGACAGCCTACGCTATAAAGACAGCATTTTGCAGCTGACCGCACAAGGAAACCCGATTGGCGCAGCTGTAAAGATTGAGTCCGGTAGTGGCGGCGGTACTGATCCCGATGACGGAAGTATCCGTGTGGTTGAGTTTTAACGACTTGGCCGCACGGTTTTTTATTTTGTGAGAGAGGAGGAACCAATTATGGCTACTTATTCCAAACTTGGTTACGGTAATGCAGCGAACCTGGATACCGCAATCACGAACGGCAAGATCGACGGCAAGGACATTGTTATCACCAAGGATACTAGCGAGTTCTACTACATCCGTGATGACAAGACCAAGCAGGCGATTCGTCCGCGCCCGGCAATGTACAACTCTGTGAGCGCAGCCGAGAGCGACCTTGCAAAGAACAGCGATACCTTTGCCGGTCAGACTGTTATGATCCGCGCCGAAGATGGTAAATATGCGCCCTACATTGTGCAGGACAAAGCAGAAGGCGGCTACCAGGTGGAAGCCCTGGGCGGGACCGGCGGCGGTTTTGTCTGGCAGGAATTTTAACTTTTTGAGAAATAACGATAAGGAGAAATATTATGGCCAATATTAGTTTTGCTTGTGGTCCTAAGTCTAATTACGATAAATTGCAGGTCAAGAATAACGATACCCTGTATTTTCTGACTGATACCATGCAGATCTTTAAGGGTGCCAGTGAGTACACCAAGAGCTGCAAGCTGGTTTCTACGCTGCCTGAGAGCGGCCAGGTTCAGGGCATTATCTATGTCCGTACCAGCGACTTTACCCTGCATGTTTACAATGGCACCAGCTATGTGCAGCTGAACAAGGCTGTTGCTACCGCTATTCCGGCTTCTAACGCCAGCGATGACAACATTCCTACCACCAAGGCTGTTGCTGATTACGTCAACGCCAAGATCGAAGGTGTTGTTGGCGGCAAGGGTGTGTTTGTTACCGATGTCTCTTACAAGTCTGGTGTGCTGAGTGTTGCCAAGGGCGATGCCCCCGTTGCCACCACCCTGACCGGTGTTGTGCATGACGCCACCTATGATGCCGAGACCCGCACTATCTCCCTGCCTGTGTTTGGCGGCGACGCACTTACCATCAATCTGGGCAAAGATCTGGTTGTGACCAGCGGCAAGTATGATGCCAAGACCAAGGAGATCCAGCTGACTATCACCAGCGGCGATGTTATCAAGATCCCTGTCGGCAGCCTGATTGACATCTACACCGGCCTGGCTACTTCTACTGCTGAGGTCACTGTCTCTGACGAGAACAAGATCTCTGTGAGAGTCAAGGTTTCTGCCAAGGCTAACAACTCCATCACTATTGAGGAAGATGGCCTGTATGTTGCTGTGCCCGATGCCTACACTAAGGCTGAGACCGACCAGAAGGTTAAGACCGTACAGGATGCGCTGACTGGTCATATCGGTGATACTGTTGCCCATGTTACCGCCGAGGAGCGCAAGACCTGGGACGGCAAGGTTTCCACCGATCAGCTGGCTACTGCTAAGAGTGAGGCTATTGCTGCCGCTGCTGCCGATGCTACCACCAAGGCAGACAAGGCACTGAAAGATGCCAAGACCTATGCGGATGGCCTGAACACCGCTATGGATGGCCGTGTGAAAGAGACCGAGAAGGCTCTGGCCTGGCAGACTATTGCCTAATGGTTTGACCGATTTTTAAGATGTGATAGGGTCGCCCTACTGCTGTACTGCGGTGGGGCGGCTTTATTTTTTGATTTTTTCGATAGGAGATAGTAATGGCGAAATTATCTTTGCGCGAGATCAATCAATCTCAGCTGAATGATACTCCTGTCGTAGATGGGCAGCTTGTCTGCTGCCTGGACACGGGAAACACCTACCGCGACACGGCGAGTGGGCGAATCCAGATCGGGCATGACATCGAGTTTGTAAGCGAGCTGCCTTTGGCCCCGATCAACGGGAAGATTTATTGTGTCGGTTACGGTGAGCTGTGGCTTTATAACGGCGATTGGATGCGGCTGAATAAGGCCCCAGAACGAATTACGAATACCGAAATCGATAACTTATTCAAAGACGAATAGGAGGAAATACTATGGCATGGCTTGATTATGATGGCCTTTTGTATTTTTGGCAGAAGATCAAGAGCAAGCTGGACGGCAAGGTCGATAAGGTGACAGGCAAGGGACTGTCTACCAACGACTATACCACTGGCGAAAAGAATAAGCTGGCCGGGCTGAGTAATTATACCCACCCGACCTCAAGCGGCAACAAGCATATCCCGGCAGGCGGCAGCGCAGGCCAGTTTTTGAAATGGAGCGCGGACGGTACTGCTGTTTGGGCAAATGATAACAACACGACCTATACCACTATGACCGGCGCTACGGCAAGTGCAGATGGTAAGGAAGGTCTGGCTCCGAAACCTGCAAAGGGTCAGCAGGGTCTGTACTTGCGCGGTGACGGCACCTGGGCTACACCCACGAACACTACCTATGGCAATGCAACTACCAGTGCTGCCGGTTTGATGAGTTCCGGCGATAAGACCAAACTGGACGGAATCGCAGCGGGCGCTAACAACTATGTGCATCCTACGACTGCTGGCAATAAGCATGTGCCTGCTGGCGGTGCTGCCGGGCAGATCCTGGGGTGGGGTGCAGATGGTACGGCCAAATGGGTCAACGAAAAGGATACCACTTACGGCACCTTTAAGGGTGCAACTTCCAGCGCCGATGGCGGCAATGGTCTTGTTCCTGGCCCGAAGATGGCGAATAAGGATCAGTATCTGAAGGGCGACGGCACCTGGGGCACGCCTACCAATACAACTTATAACGATGCTACACAGTCTACACACGGCCTGATGACCGCTGCGGACAAGAAAAAGCTAGATGGTGTTGCTGCCGGTGCTAATAACTATGTGCATCCGAGTTATTCTGCCAAGGATTCCGGCCTGTACAAGGTGACTGTAGATGCAAGTGGCCATGTGAGTGCTGCGACTGCGGTTGTCAAGGCTGACATTACTGCCCTGGGTATCCCGGCTACGAACACGACTTACTCTAAGTCTACCACCAGCACGGACGGCCTGATGAGCAAAGAGGACAAGACAAAGCTGGATGGTTTTGCGCAAGCAAGTACCTACGCAAGCAAGACTTATGTTGGCCAGCAGATTTCTGCAGCCGGACATATTAAAAAGAGCATTGTGGAAACACTGCCTGAAGCTAAGGATGCCAAGGATAACATTATTTACATGGTGAAGAAGGTTACGCCGGACGGCACAAACCTGTACGACGAATACATGCTGATCAGCGGCGCGATGGAGAAGATTGGTGACACGAAGACTGTCATTGAGGCTATCACGAATACCGAGATTGATACCATCCTTGCAAGCTGATCTTTGACCTTAAAGGAGGTTTGAGATATGGCTTTATTGGATGAAGGCGGGCTGAAATATCTTTGGAGCCAGCTGAAAACGAAGTTTGCAATGGCTAGTCATACGCATGATGCTGCTACCAAAAGCACAGCAGGCATGATGAGTGCTGCAGATAAAACAAAACTAGACGGTATTGCGGAAAAAGCTAACAATTACAGCCACCCGACAAGCGCTGGTAACAAGCACATTCCGGCTGGCGGCAGTGCCGGTAAGATTTTGGGCTGGGCCAGCGATGGTACTGCGCAGTGGGTAGACGATAAAAATACAACTTATAGCAACTTCAAGGGAGCCACCAGTTCTGCAGCCGGTGGCTCTGGTCTTGTACCGGCTCCTGCGGCTGGTGGACAGGGCACACAGTACCTGAGAGCTGATGGCGTTTGGGCTGTGCCGCCGAATACGACTTATGCCAATGCCACACAGGGTGCCGCTGGCCTGATGAGTGGTGGAGACAAAACCAAACTTGATGGTGTTGCAGTGAACGCCAATAATTATGTACATCCAACAACCAGCGGAAACAAGCACATCCCCGCCGGTGGTGCGAGTGGGCAGATTTTGCGTTGGAGTGCAGACGGTACGGCTACCTGGGGTGCGGACAAGGATACAACTTATACGAACTTTGTTGGCGCTACAGCAAACGCCAGCGGTAAGGCCGGACTTGTACCTGCGCCTAGTACGGGTGCAACGAACCTGTTTTTGAGAAGCGACGGTACGTGGGGAAGCGTTGCCGGAGCACAAACCAGTATTACGATTGTTAGGTGGTGATTTTTAATGCCTGTTTATTTAGGAGGCCAGAAAGTTAGTATTTTTGGCGCGGCTGGTGGTGAGGCCATCAAGACGCAAGCAAAGACCGTGACACCGAGCGAAAGCCAGCAGACAGTATCACCTGATAGTGGTTATATTGGCTTGAGCAGCGTTACGGTGAACGCAATTTCTAAGACTCATGTTGGCAGCGGTGTAACAAAAAAATCTGCTGCTACTTATACGCCTGGCACGAGTAACCAGACGATTGGAGCGAATCAGTACCTGAGCGGTGCTCAGACGATCAAGGGAGATAGTAACCTGGTCGCTGGGAATATCCGCTCAGGTGTTTCTATTTTTGGGGTAACCGGCACTGTGGTGGCGGCATCCTCGCCAAGACTGCAGACTAAGACTGTCACACCAAGGACTTCGAGCCAGACCGTAAGACCTGACAGCGGATACGACGGCCTGAGCCAGGTGACTGTGAGCGGCGATTATAATTTGGTGAGCGGAAACATTATCAGCGGCAAGACCATTTTCGGTGTACCTGGTTCTGTAGTGATCCAGAAGTATTACACCGGCAGCTCCGCACCAAGTTCTTCAACCGGCAGTAATGGCGATTTGTATTTGCAGATTGGGGGCTAATGTATGGCAAGTGTAACATTGGTTCCTGCAGGATATGATGGCCAACGCTCATCGTATAGCTCTGTAGATGCGTCTTATCCGCTTTCAAATGGCCTTACCAGTTCAAGCAGTGACACCTTTACGGTGCTAAACCTGAACAAAGGTGGTGGTGCGGTTTCTAAACTGGCAATCAAATTCGATATGTCAAAGATTCCGACCGACGCCAAAATCAATTCTATCTCTTGTAAGATAAAGGCCAAAATCTCGAACGCATATTCGTACATATTGCAAGGTGTTGCGCAGCTGTATTGCGGCACATCCGGGTTGAGCGGCGAAATTGAGTTGGGAACATCCGAAGTGGCTCAGACTTTTAACGATACCGGCTGGTGGGATCGTGAGAGCCTAGACGACCTTATCTTGCTAATTACCTGTACACGCGGTTCACTATCCGCAAACAACAGCCAGACTTTGCGTTTTTACGGCGCTGATCTGACTGTAGACTACACTAGCGGCGGTTCGACTGGCCCTGTACTGAGCACCAAAGTAAATGGCAGCTGGGTGAATGTATCCAAGGTTTATAAAAAGATAAACGGCAGTTGGGTAGAGCAGAGCGACCTTGCAAGCCTGTTTAACACAAACACTAACTATGTAAAGGGGTGATGAGATATGGCAAAAACCGCTACGAATGTTAGCAATTTTCAGATCAACGTACTGACCGAAGCGCAGTATATTGAGGCAATGGGTAACGGCGAGATCGATGAAAACGCGCTGTATCTTACGCCTGAAAAGAAACTGATTAAGTCTGTTACGCAGGCTGAATATGATGCTTTGAAAAAGGCCGGCACACTGGATAATGACATCTTGTACGTGACACCCGCTGTGGAAATTAACGACGCTACACAACGTGAGCATGGCTATATGAGTGCCGCCGACAAGATCAAGTTGGACGGCATTGCCGCTGGGGCAAACAAGTACAGCCACCCTGGGTATACATCCAAGAGCAACGGCTTTTATAAGGTGACTGTGGATGGGACAGGCCATGTGAGCGCGACTACTGCTGTGACCAAGGCGGACATTACCGGGCTTGGTATTCCTGCACAGGATACTACATACTCTGCGGCAACTTCTTCGACGCTGGGCCTTGTGAAGGTCGGCAGCAATATATCGAACAGTTATGGCACGATCAGCTTGACAAAGGCCAATGTGACGAACGCACTTGGGTATACGCCGCCGACACATGATACTACCTATGGGTTAGCCACGACTAGCTCTAATGGCCTGATGAGTTACAGCGATAAGAGCAAACTGAATGGTCTGTCAAACATTACGGTTGACACGGAACTTTCTGCGTCCAGCACGAACCCGGTGCAGAATAAGGCTGTGTATGCCAAGAATTTGTGGCTGTATCGCGCTTATTTCTCTGTGGACAGTTGGTATGCCAGTGGTGACCAGTATTATCAGGGTGCATATGTGTATGCACAGGATGGTGGGCCTACGCTTCCTGCAGGTGCTACGCTGAGCACGCCTATGACTGCACAGAACAGCAATCTATCCACAAATGAAACGCTGCAGGCGACACTGAATATAATCAATGCCGGATACGCAACGGTTAGCAGATCCGGCTATGTGACAGTGTATGTTTCGGAGAAGCCGACCTCTGATATTTATGTGTATTGGTATGCACGGTAAATAAAAACGGCCGTGACATGCTGACGAATCAGACAAGCCATGACCACATTGAGGTTGGCATTGAATAATAAGGGGTGTTGTTGCCTGCGGGTGATGGCACCCTCTTTTTTTATTTTGGAGGGAAAGTTTTATGAGATTAAAAAACGGGGAGGTATGCCTAGATTGGCCTTTGGCTAATCATATCCTGACGCAAGGCTGGTTTTATAACGATGGCAGTATGCACCAGGCAATTGATATGCGGGCGCTGGTTGGAACACCTGTGCTGGCTGCAGAAGATGGCACCGTTGAGATTGTGTACCACTGGAACGGCAAACGCACCCAGGGCGACACAAATAGCTATGGCAATATGGTGAAGATCCGACATGCGAATTGGAATGGCGGCACAATACATACGCTGTACGCACATTTGAACTCTATTACGGTAAAACAGGGACAAACTGTAAAAACCGGCGAGATCATTGGCTACTCTGGCAATACCGGAAACAGTTTTGGTGCCCACCTGCATTTTGAAGTCCGTTGGAAGAATAAGCGCACAAATCCGCTGGTTTGGCTGAATGACGACTTTACCAAGGCAACCGATAAGGTTTTTACCTTTAGAACAGGGGAGCACAGTGTTGACCGCAGTGTTGGAGAAGCGGACAAGCCCGCCGGGAGCAATACACAGCCTGCTGATACTGCCGAAACTGAATTATGGGGCATTGATGTGTCAAGGTATCAGGGCAATATCAACTGGCGCAAGGTTGCAGCCGCCGGAGTGAAGTTTGCTATGCTGCGCGTAGTTTCTACTAATAAGAATGGCATTTATGTAGACCCGACATTTGAGCAGAACTACAAGGGCGCCAAAGAAAATGGTATCCCTGTGGGAGTATACTTTTTTACTTATGCCCAGGATGAGGAGACACAGAACAAGGAAATGACCATGATGTTTGATGCCTTGAAGGGGAAGACATTGGAGTACCCTGTGGCACTGGACATTGAGGATAAAAATACCGCGTCTGTTGGTAAGACTAAACTAACCGCACTGGTAAAGCGCGGCCTGGACATCATTGACCAGAAGGGCTACAAGCCTATGCTGTACACCTATACCAATTACAAGGCCAGTTATCTGGATATGGGACAGCTTGCCGCCTATGACCTGTGGCTGGCGGATTACCGCAGCAGCTACAACGGCAAAGGCAAAGCGCAGATGTGGCAGTACAGCAGCTCTGGAAATGTGGCCGGTATCAACGGCAAGGTGGATGTAAATTATTGCTATAAAAAGTACGTAGTGGAGAGTGCTGCAAAGCCCAGTACACCTGCACAGCCTGCCGCACCACAGAAAGCAATCATCTTTAAGCCTGGCCGCTGGAACGTGCGTAAAGGCCCAGGTACTGAATATGCCAGTGTTGGCGTGATCCAAAGCCCCGATTCCAAGACCGGCAAGGTTGTAACGATTGGTTATGACGCCATTGTGAATGGTTGGTTTAAGACGGTGTACGGTTATATTGGTCCTGGCGCTGTATCAAGCCACACGTGAGAAAGTCGGTGATTTTATGAAGGAATCTTTTAATCTGATGAGGTTTTCCAAGAAGGTCATTATTTTTACGTTGGGTGCGACACTGCTGTATGCCGTTGTGTACATGGTGCTGTGTTTCTCGATTGGGCAGCTGCCGGATTACAGCTTTAATGTTGGCTTGTTTGCCGCACTGAGTGCTGAGAATTTGTGCAATGCCTGGATCAAGATTTGCGAGCATAAGTACAAGAGCAATGGTGACTCTAATTCGTCCGGGCTGCTGCTTGGCGATGAGGAAGATGGTGTGCCGAATCATCCTAACGATATGACCGGTGAGAACGTTGAAGACAACGTAGGAGGGTGATTATGGAGCAGGGGATTTTTTATATTGCTGTTGGCGTGGCAATTATTCTTGGTACACTGGTTGGCCGCTATGTATTCCCGAATATCAGCGAGACTGTAAGCTCGGCACTAAACCTGTTGAGTGCTTACCCGATGCTGATGAAATGGGGCACTGCCGCCTGCCAATACATAAAGCAATATTTAGATAGTATGTCTGGTGAGGACAAAAATAAGAAAGCCGCTGAAATGATCATGGAGCTGGCAAAACAGGTGGGCCTGGAAATTACCGAAGAACAGGCACGCAGCATTGCCCAGGCTGCTTATGAGGCTATGAAGAAAGAGGCGGAGAATTCTAAACCTGCGAAAGAGCAGGTGAGCGAGTAATGCCGAATCCGGAATTTCATTTTACATTAAGCCAGATGTTTGTATGGATTGTATCTGTGTGCGGCGGCATTACTGGTATTGCTGCTGCGATTGCTGTGATGGTAAAGTTCAATACCTTTTTGAAGAAACCGAACCACGACCAGGATGTTAAGATTGAAGACCTGACCACACGGGTGGCAAAGCTGGAAGGTAAAGTTGAAGGACTTGAAGATGATTTTAAAAAGCAGAATCTCCAGCATATGGAACGGTTTGAAAAAGACAAGGAGCGTTTAGATGCCCAGGAGAACAGCATGAACATGTTGCTGCGGGCAAACTTTGCGTTGCTTGGGCATGCTTTGAACGGGAACAATGTAGAGCAGATGCAGAGTGCGTTTAACGATATCCAGGAGTATCTGTTTAATCGGTAATGCACATGGCGTTGAAACAGCGGACTGGTTCGGGGTCAGCCGATTGTGGAGCCAGACCAAAGGTTAAGCGGAAACCATGAACCGAATAGGGCAGGAGACTGTCTGAAAGAAAACGCAAAAGTAATAGGGGTGACCTTTTGATGGGCCATCCCTATTTTTTAGCTGATTATTTAGTTTTTGTAGTCCATGTCTTTTTTCACCAATTACTCATGCATCTCGTCTTCTCATGTATCCTGTCTTTAGTTTAACTACATTTTTAAAAGCTAAAAAAAGACGGAGCACCTGGTGTAGCAGATGTCCGTCTTAGTTTGTTTTTGTCATATCTTAGGCTCTTTTTTGAAAATGGTGTAAATGTGGTGTAAATTAGAGATTAGAGAACTTTTAAGTACAAATAGTACATCGTCATATCGTTTATTATTTGTTGCAGATATATTTTTCGTCAAGAAGCTGCGCGGTTTGTGACGAAAGTTGTATTTTAGCCAGAAAAATCGAGTGCCGTGCGAACTATGTGATGTTGTATCGTTTATTTTCTATTCACACAGATTTGATCAGTGGTTTTAATTTCAACAACTT
>ERZ773150.1569-NODE-1569-length-19646-cov-14.369915_pt1 | contig 19646 bp, 11 predicted proteins | sample MGYA00580845_ERZ773150 | MGnify/ENA primary metagenome ERZ773150 (study PRJEB29015, sample SAMEA2737848) | human gut metagenome | biome: human gut; feature: human-associated habitat; material: faeces | place: China | collected 2012 ...
AGCCGCCGGAGCGGTGCTTAAGCCGTAAGGCGGGAATTGTGCGGTGTTGCCTTAGGTAAAAAAGCAAACAAACAGAATACTTCATTCAAATGCATATAGCGGCTATTTATTTCATACAGAGACAAATAGCGGCACAGAACAGATATAATAAAAGAAGCTATAAAAAGCAGGTATTCACGTGGAGGACGATATCGTTTCTACATGAACACCTGCTTTTTTATTTATTATTTACTGCTGGAATAAATAGTGGTAGCCAAGTATTCATCACTGACCCAACCATAAATCCCACTGTAATATACAACAACCCAGTCAGGCACATTGCTGCTATAGCCGCATTCCCATACGATGATACCGTAGGGGATATTATCCATTTTTTCATAATTTGTACCGGGACCTTTACGCATAACCAGCCCATGATCAGCAGTGGTGTAGATACAAAGGCTATCAATTCGGCTAAGCGTTACATCTGGTGCAACGCATCCATCCGGCAGAATAACGTTGGCATTGTTTTCGGTATAATCCTGTACTTGCAGCAAGCCCCAAAGGCCATTCTGTTTTGCCCATACGCAGCCATCGCGCGCGGGGGCTAAATCTTCATATTGCCCAGCGGAAATTATCTCATTGCCGTAAACATCCAGAACTAGCTTTTGTCCGGATTGATTTTTCACAACTACCATGCCAGATAAGTCTGCGTAAGGATATTCAACAGTTTCGTTCATGATGGACAAACTCATCTGCGGCTGATAAATGCAGGGGATTACTAAAGCACCGCTTTGGTCGCAATATCCCCAGTTACCGGCTGCATCCTTTACCGCGATTAAAGATTCACCGGCCATGCAGGCATCCTGGTAGTCGAAATTGGTTAAAATTGTACCGCTTTTATCCGCAACGGCAAAAGGTGCAGAATTGTCAACAAGATAACCGGCATATTCATCATCCCAAATGCCTTGCTGGATGCCAACCAAATCAGGAGCATACACCTGTTCGATGGGCGTGCCACTAAATGTATAGACACCAATAGCAGAACGGTAAATCTGGCTGTCACCTAAAATCCACTGGATGCCATACCCGCCGTGCCCGCCCAGCATGGTTGTAAAAGGCATTTGTTGGGCAACCAGCTCCTGGTTAATCTGTTCTTCCAGGGCATTCAGCTTCTGGTAATCGTATGTATCATCTACCCCAATGGAGAGCTCCTGCTCACCATACAGGTACGGGATGCTTTCTGACAAATCTTCCAGAAAAGCATTACAGTTGGCAGCATTAAACAGGCTCCAGCGTTCGCCCTTGCGCACAGCGTACAGATTTCGGGCAGCGGCGTAACCGGCAGTGTGGGTTTCGCGGGAGAAGAGAGGAATCATCTCGTCAAAATCATATTGCGGCGGTAACTTCCAGTTGGCATTGCTAGCGGATGGTATAGCTGTGGCAACAGCTTCACTGGTCGGGGAAAGAGCAGCGGAGGAAGCAGGTTTATTTTCTGGCGCTGCAGCACAAGCGGTAAGCATTATTGCGGTGATAACACTGGCGGAAAATGTGAATAACTTCCTTTTCATGGCTTTTCACTCCTTGCGTAAATGATTTTTCGGTAAGATGAAGAAGTAATATAAGAAAGTGAATTCATAAACCCTATAATATCTTATTTTATCAAAAATATCTGCTAATGGGAATAGCTAACAATTCTACATGGATAAATTTGGATAGTATGACAAAGATTGCAGAACTGGAGTGAAAGTCCGAATTATGGGATGAGTGATCTGCTATAATAGAGAAAAGCAAAACAGAAGGGAGTTTGATTATGCACCAGGAGAAAAAGATGCTGGCTCATATCAGTGAAGACGGAACCCGCGTCCAAACGGTAGCGGACCATTTGCGGGGAACGGCAGTCCTATGTGGGCAATTTGCAGCAGCCTTTGATGCCCAGCAACAGGGAACTTGGCTTGGATTACTGCATGATATTGGTAAATATAGTACAAAGTTTCAAAAGCGCCTGCAAGGTGGAGAAAAAGTGGATCACTCAACGGCTGGTGCACAGGTGGCTGCCCGATATGGTCAAATTCCACTGGCTTTTGCTATTGCGGGACACCATAGCGGCCTGCCGGATGGAGGAGGCCGAAGCGATACCGCGCAGGATGCGACAATGTTTGGGCGATTGAAAAAGAGCGTTGAACCCTATACCCAATGGACGAATGAGATTAAACTGCCGTCCATACCGCCCCAGCCGGAAATGATGAAGGAAAATCGTTTTACACAGGCATTTTATACCCGGATGTTGTATTCCTGCCTGGTCGATGCGGACTATCTGGATACGGAAAACTTTATGAGCAGCCCTAAACCGCGCGGACAAGGCCAGACAATGGATGAACTGCTGAAAAGGTTGAACCAATATACCGTAAAATGGAGCCATCCCCAGGGAACCTTGAATCAGCGCCGCAGTTCAATTTTGAGTGCCTGTACAACGGCAGGGCAAACAGGGCGGCGCGGCCTTTATTCCCTGACCGTTCCTACAGGCGGAGGAAAAACGGTAGCGTCATTGGCATTTGCGCTTTCGCTAGCGGTAAAGAACCATATGGACCGGGTTATTTATGTGATCCCTTATACATCCATTATTGACCAGACCGCGGATGTGTTTTCGGAAATATTAGGAGCAGAAAATGTTTTGGAACACCATTCAGGGGTGGACTACTCTGCCAAGGAAGATGATGAGCCGGCAGCCTACCGCAAAGCATTGGCGGCGGAAAACTGGGATGCTCCGGTGGTGGTTACCACATCCGTGCAATTCTTTGAATCACTTTACGGCAACCATGCGTCACAATGCCGTAAATTACATAACATTGCAAATAGCGTGGTCATTTTTGACGAAGCACAAAACCTGCCGGTTCCTTATTTGCGCCCCTGCGTTGCGGCAATCGCGCAGCTGGTACAGCATTACCGCGCAGCAGCGGTACTGTGCACGGCCACACAACCAGCTTTGCAGCCCTTGTTTGATGAACTGGCGCCTGGGCTGCAGATGACGGAACTTTGCCCACATCCCAAAGAGCAATATCAGGCATTCCGGCGTACAACGCTAAAAATGCGCGGAGAGTTGGAACAAAGCCAGCTTGGCGCAGAACTGGCAGCGCAGGAACAAGTGCTGTGTATTGTAAACCGGAGAAAAACAGCACAGGAATTATACAATAACCTGTCCAAAGAGGGCAGCTACTGCCTGACAACATTGCTATACCCAGCCCATCGCAAACAGTTATTGCAGGAAATCCGGGAACGCTTAAAAGATGGGCTGCCCTGCCGTGTGATATCAACTTCTTTGATCGAAGCGGGTGTTGATGTGGATTTCCCGGCTGTGTACCGCGAGGAAGCAGGTTTGGATTCCATTTTGCAGGCGGCGGGGCGCTGCAATCGAGAGGGAAGACGCCCGGCGGAGCAGAGCTTGGTACAGATTTTCACATTGGAAGGGCAGCATGTACCGCGCATGCTGGAACAGAATGTATCCGCAACGCAAAGCGTCCTGAAAAAATATGCAGATCTGGCATCTCTGGAAGCAATCGAAACATATTTTCTGTTTTACCGTACCTTAAAAGGAGATAAAAGACTGGATGAACAGCAAATTCTGCAAGGGTTCGAGCAGGATATGGAAGGGCGCATTTTCCCCTTTGCAACAGCGGCAGAGAGGTTCCGCTTAATTGAAACACCTGCCGTGACCGTATACATTCCCCAAGGGAAAGGGGAACATTTGCTTGCACGATTGCGTGCAGGAGAGGTAAGCAAAACTTTGTTCCGTCAACTGGGGCAATATGGTGTTCCGGTTTACCCGGATCATCTGAAGACGCTGGAGAATGCCGGGGCGGTTTGCCAAATCAGTGAAGGCATATGGGAATTAACGGACGGAAGCCTTTACGATAACAACACGGGCCTTGCTATGGAAGCTGAAACGGGAGCAGCCTGGTTTGCATAAAGCAAAAGCGGCAGGGAGCCTGCCCTGCCGTTCTTGTGCGATAAAGTAAAATCAACTATTTCTATCCACGGCATAAGCTGCCGACGCAACTTATTATAAAAGAAAACCGGATGAAAAGCAAACAAAAAGTATACATGATAAAAGGATTGACATTTGGTGCCAAGTAGCGTATATTGAAACTATAGCAAAAATATAAATTAAAAACAACTGAAAATAGAAATGCAAAGGAGTTGATGCAGATGATCCAGCTGGAAGTATGGGGAAATTATGCTTTGCTCTCGAGGCCTGAGCTAAAAGTCGAAAGGGTTTCATATGAAGTTCTCACCCCTTCCGCGGCACGCGGCATAGTAGAAGCAATCTATTACCACCCCGGCTTACGGTGGAAAATCCGGAAAATCTATGTTATGAACCCAATCCGCTTTACCAACATCCGTCGGAACGAAGTAAAAAGCAAAATTCTTTGTTCCGATGTACGCAGCGCGATGCAGGGAACAGGGAAAGAGCTTTACCTTGCCACGCCCCAGCAGATCGTTCAGCGTGCAGCCATGGTGTTGCAGGACGTTCATTATGTGATTGAGGCAGAATTTGAGATGACTGACCGTGCGGCACCGAGCGACAATCCGGGAAAGTTCCAGGATATTGTTACCCGGCGCATGTCTAGGGGTCAGTGTTTTCATACTCCCTATCTTGGGTGCCGTGAATTTCCTGCCGCATTCCGCGCATGGCCCGGCGGGCCAATCCCGACCATTGAGGAAACACGGGATTTGGGATTCATGATATATGACTTTGACTACACTGACCCGCAGAACATAACCCCGATGTATTTCCATGCAAAATTGGAACATGGTGTGTTGAATGTGGCAGACTGCGAGGTGTACCGATGATTTTACAGGCTTTGGTACAATACTATGAAGATTTGCTGGCAAATGACAAAATCACACGCCCCGGTTGGACAAGTGCAAAAGTCAGTTGGGCTTTGGAACTGGATGAAAACGGCCAACTGATGGCATTGCAACCCTTGCAGCAAGAGGAAAAGCGCGGTAAAAAAACAGTGCTTGCTCCATGTCAGCTGCAAGTTCCGGAACAGGTTAAACGCTCTAGTGGTGTGGCAGCCAATTTTTTGTGTGATAACAGTGCTTACATGCTCGGCATTGACGGAAAAGGCAAACCGGAGCGTGCAATGCAGTGCTTTGCCGCTGCAAAGGAGCTGCATCTTGCCATTTTACAAAATGTTCCTGGTCAGGCGGCACAGGCAGTGCGGAACTTTTTTATAAACTGGGACCCCAAGGCGGCGGAGCAGAATCCAGCGCTGGAACAAAGTCTCAAGGAACTTTACAAGGGTGGCAATCTGGTATTTCTGATTCGGGAAAACTATGTTCAGGACGATCCGGAAATACAGGAAGCCTGGCAGCGGCAGTGTGATAAGAACACGGATGCACCGGAAATCCGATGCCTGGTTACAGGGCAAAAGGCACCGCTTGCCCGCCTGCACCCGGCGATTAAAGGCGTGACCGGGGCACAGTCTTCCGGCGCATCGATTGTTTCTTTTAATGCGGACGCTTTTTGCTCATACGGACATGAACAGGGGGGCAATGCGCCGGTTGGCAGTTATGCGGCCTTTGCCTATGCACAGGCATTAAACTATCTGCTGGCAGACAGGGAACATGTTCAGCGCGTGGGCGATACCACCATTGTCTGCTGGGCAGCAGGTGGTGAGACCGCCTACCAGCAGGTAGCAATGGATGCATTGTTTGCCATGGATGCGCCTGTCAGCGAAAGCGATGTGCGAAATGCAGTGGACAAGCTGGTCCATGGACAGCGTGTAGAGTGGCAGAACGTGACACTTGACCCACAAAGGCACTTTTATGTGCTTGGCTTGGCCCCTAATGCGGCGCGCCTCTCGGTTCGCTTTTTCTGGCAGGATACATTTCAAACGCTGCTTGATAATGTGCAGAAGCATTATGACCGCTTAGAGATTGTGCGCCCCGCTTATGATAAATTCCCGCGGCTGGGGGTGTATTGGCTGCTGCAGGAAACCGTCAACACCAATTCCCGCAGCCCATCGGCAGCACCGCAGCTGGCGGGCGATGTTCTGCGTGCAATCCTGAATAATACAAGGTACCCGGCAACCCTGCTGGATGGCGTTATGATGCGTATCCGCGCAGAGCAAAAAGTAACACGCGGCCGTGCCGCTATTATAAAAGCATACTACCTGCGTAATGAAGATCCCCGTTGCCCAAAGGAGGTATTAACTGTGGAAAATAACAAGGAAACAAATTATCAACCGTATGTTATGGGTCAGCTTTTTGCTGTGCTGGAAGCAATCCAGATGGCGGTAAACCCGGATATCAATACAACCATCAAGGACAGGTATTTTAATGCAGCGGCTTCCACGCCGGCCACTGTGTTCCCAACAATTCTGATGCTGGCGCAAAAGCATATGCAAAAAATGAGCAAGCCACAAAAGATTTATTACGATAAGCAGATCGCTGCGCTGGCGGGCGGAAAACTGGAAGGAAGCTTTCCCGCACGGCTGACCTTGCCGGAACAAGGCGCTTTTATCCTTGGATATTACCATCAGACACAGGAACGCTATACAAAGAAAGTGGAGGAATAACAATGGCACAGGCAATCAAAAACCGGTATGATTTTGTAATTCTGTTTGACGTTGAAAATGGAAATCCGAACGGCGATCCGGATGCAGGCAACATGCCGCGCGTTGACCCGGAAACGGGATATGGCATTGTTACAGATGTCTGCTTGAAGCGTAAGATTCGCAACTATGTCGAAGTGGCCAAAGAAGATGAAGCAGGATACCAGATTTACATTAAAGATCAGGTTCCCCTGAACCGCAGCGACAAAAAAGCATTGGAATATCTGGGCGTTGAAGGAGCTTCCAAGGAGGCACTGAAAGCTGCCAAGAAAGATGACCCGGAACTGGACCGTAAAATCCGGGATTTTATGTGCCAAAATTTCTATGATATCCGTACCTTTGGCGCTGTTATGACAACTTTCGTAAAAGGCGCACTGAATTGCGGGCAGGTACGCGGCCCTGTTCAGTTGAGCTTTGCACGCTCGGTAGACCCTGTTCTCCCGCAGGAAGTGACCATTACCCGTATTGCCATTACGACCGAAGCGGATGCAGAGCGAAAAGGCACTGAGATGGGCCGCAAGTATGTGATACCGTATGGTTTGTACCGTGCAGAGGGTTATGTTTCGGCCAACCTTGCCCGCAAAACTACAGGATTCTCAGAGGATGACCTGCAGCTGCTGTGGCAGGCAATTCTGAATATGTTTGAAAATGACCACAGCGCAGCCCGCGGCAAAATGGCAGTTCGGGAACTGATCGTGTTCAAGCATGATTCGGAACTGGGCAATGCGCCGTCTTATAAACTTTTTGACGCAGTTCATGTCACACACGCAGAGAAAATCACTTTCCCGCGCAGCTACCATGACTATGTGGTGACCGTGGATGAAAATCTTCCGGCAGGGGTAACGTGTGAGAGGCTGTCGTAATGGTTTCCCCAGATGATTACCTGCTGATGTCCGGTATCCAGCATTTCAGCTTTTGCCGCCGTCAGTGGGCGCTCATACACCTGGAACAACAATGGTCCGAAAACCAACGCACCGCCGAAGGCCGCCTGCAGCATACCCGCTGCCATAATGTTACCCTGACGGAAAAACGCGGCGATTTGCTGATCGCCCGCGGTATGAGGGTCGTCAGCCACCGCTTAAAACTGACCGGCGACTGCGATGTGGTAGAGTTTCACAAGGATCCAAACGGCGTGTCATTGCAGGGCCGCCGCGGCCTGTGGCAGCCCATGCCCGTGGAATATAAGCATGGCCGCAGCAAGGTAAACGATGCCGACCGTTTGCAGCTCTGCGCACAGGCCATGGCGCTGGAAGAAATGCTGGTGTGCGAGGTGCCGGAAGGGAAAATCTTTTATGAAGAAACCCGGCAGCGGGAACATGTTTCCCTGACACCGGAACTGCGCAGCACCGCGCAGACCATGGCGGATGAGATGAACCGCCTGTTTGCGCGCGGCTATACCCCAAAAAGCAAACCCGGCAAGCATTGCAATGCCTGCTCACTGAAAGAGCTTTGCCTGCCGGCGCTGTATCAGCAGGCAGACCCGGCGGCGTATCTGCGGGAGCATATTGAGGAGGGCGCGCCATGAGAAAGCTGCTCAACACCCTGTTTGTCATCAATGAGGACGCTTACCTGACATTGGATGGCGAAAACCTTGTTGTTACCCGCAATAAACAGGAAACCCACCGCTATGCCCTGCATACGCTGGAAGGCATCGTCTGCTTTACTTACGCGGGTGCCAGCCCCGCTTTGATGGGAGCTTGTGCCCGGTGGGGCATTGACCTTTGCTTTTTTGACCCGTATGGCAGATTTCAGGCCCGCACCGTGGGGGAAGAACGCGGCAATGTGCTGCTGCGTCAGACTCAGTACCGCGTGTCGGATGACCCGGCCCAGAGCTGTCGCTATGCCCGGAGCTTTATCCTTGGTAAAGTGTATAACGCACGCTGGGTGCTGGAACGAGCAACCCGCGATCATCCCCAGCGTGTCCCGGTCGAAAAACTGAAACGCACCTCCACCCAGCTGGCCGCCACGCTGCCGCTGATACAGACCAGCGATGATCCGGAACAGCTGCGCGGCTTGGAAGGCGAGGCAGCCCAGCGCTACTTTGACTGCCTGAATGACCTGATTCTGCAGCAAAAGCAGGATTTTGTGTTTGAGGGCCGCAGCCGCCGTCCACCGCTGGACAATGTGAATGCGCTGCTTTCGTTTGCCTACAGCATGCTGGCGCGGGAGTGTGCATCCGCCTTGACCGCTGTGGGCCTGGACCCTTATGTTGGCTTTATGCACCGCCCGCGCCCCGGCCGCAAAAGTCTGGCACTTGACCTGATGGAAGAACTGCGGGCGGTTTATGCAGACCGGCTGGTCATCAGCTGCATCAATCAAAAGATCATCACGGCAAAACACCTGCAAAAACAGGAAAATGGTGCCGTACTGCTGACGGATGATGGCCGCAAAGCTTTCCTGACCGCATGGCAGAACAAAAAGAAGGAAGAGATCACCCATCCGTTTTTGAAAGAAAAACTGCCCTGGGGGCTGGTGCCCTATGTTCAGGCGCTTTTGCTGGCCCGTGCTCTGCGCGGCGACCTGGAAGTGTACCCACCGTTTTTCTGGAAGTGAGGTGCCGTTATGTTGGTGCTTGTAACCTATGATGTCAACACCGAAACAGCCGCCGGTCGTCGCAGGCTGCGCAAAGTAGCAAAAGTCTGTGTAGACTACGGCCAGCGGGTGCAAAACTCCGTATTTGAGTGCCTGCTGGATGCCGCGCAATACACGATGTTCAAAGCAAAATTGACCGAACTGATCGATTCGGAATCGGACAGCCTGCGCTTTTATCAACTGGGAAACCATTACAAAAGCAAAGTCGAGCATGTGGGTCTGCACCCGGATTTTGATCAGGATGGAATCTTGTTTGCTTAGTGCGAGGGGAAGGCAATCATAAAATTCCCGGTTCATTCGCACCAGAAAATATGGAAAAAACAGGGGCAGAAAGGGTAAAATACAGCCTTGCCTGTCAGCATGAAGATGCAATCTCCAAAAAAATTGTTTCATATGCGCAAAAGTACCCCACTGTTTTGTGCACTTTTGCTGTCGCTCTCCGCAAGGAGAGCGTGGATAGAAATTTAACGCATCGTTTGATGGTTTGATCAAATTGCGTCGCTCTCCGCAAGGAGAGCGTGGATAGAAATATGACGATTATCTCAAACTTGCTAAGTTTGAGGGTCGCTCTCCGCAAGGAGAGCGTGGATAGAAATTTTGGCGATCAGGTCTTGCGGGTCTTTGCCCGCCGTCGCTCTCCGCAAGGAGAGCGTGGATAGAAATGTGCGCCAGGTTGTGCACATACATGCACAAATACCGTCGCTCTCCGCAAGGAGAGCGTGGATAGAAATCCCACCATCAAAGCGATGCGCGGAGATCGGAAAGCGTCGCTCTCCGCAAGGAGAGCGTGGATAGAAATAATGGCGCGGTTGTCACATTTCAGCACCCTGCGGGTCGCTCTCCGCAAGGAGAGCGTGGATAGAAATACGACCGTATTGCACTGATACCACATCAGCAAAGTCGCTCTCCGCAAGGAGAGCGTGGATAGAAATGCTCCATAGCTCGTCGGGGTCGTCCTCGTCAAAAGTCGCTCTCCGCAAGGAGAGCGTGGATAGAAATATTTAATGTACCTTCTTTCTGCAGTGCCCTTAGTGTCGCTCTCCGCAAGGAGAGCGTGGATAGAAATGGAGTTATCGATACTAAGATATGATACATCAGTCAGTCGCTCTCCGCAAGGAGAGCGTGGATAGAAATTTAAGCGCCTTGATAAGTTGCAATCGACGGTAGGTCGCTCTCCGCAAGGAGAGCGTGGATAGAAATCGATGACCCCTTTTCGGCAGGAACCGGCCACCGTGTCGCTCTCCGCAAGGAGAGCGTGGATAGAAATGTCGCCCTTGATGTGGCCGTGGTCCCCTCTGAACGTCGCTCTCCGCAAGGAGAGCGTGGATAGAAATCGACGTCTGACAAAGTACCGCCGGATAGTGCCGCCGTCGCTCTCCGCAAGGAGAGCGTGGATAGAAATCGAGGTCCCCGAAGATCAGTACACGGCATTGTCGGGTCGCTCTCCGCAAGGAGAGCGTGGATAGAAATAGCGGGTACCATGGTCCCGCTGTCAAAACCCGTCGTCGCTCTCCGCAAGGAGAGCGTGGATAGAAATGGTAAAATCATCGTACCAGCTCCAACCATAATGGGTCGCTCTCCGCAAGGAGAGCGTGGATAGAAATTTAGAGTAGGAGGTGCACAAACAATGGCAGTATAGTCGCTCTCCGCAAGGAGAGCGTGGATAGAAATGATCTCGGCCTTGGTGTAGCCTGCCATAGCAAGGGTCGCTCTCCGCAAGGAGAGCGTGGATAGAAATATCCCCGCTGATGTGGCCGTGGTCCCCTCTGAACGTCGCTCTCCGCAAGGAGAGCGTGGATAGAAATGCCAACCGCATGAATCTGCTGGGCAAAATGAGCCGTCGCTCTCCGCAAGGAGAGCGTGGATAGAAATCGTGCCGTAACTGTCCCAGGTTCCCAGCACCAGCAGTCGCTCTCCGCAAGGAGAGCGTGGATAGAAATAAGTCGTTGGGTTACATCAGCGATGCCGGCTTGGTCGCTCTCCGCAAGGAGAGCGTGGATAGAAATAGTTACAGAATCAACGGGAAAGTCCTCTTCGAGGACGTCGCTCTCCGCAAGGAGAGCGTGGATAGAAATAAAAAGGTCGTAGAAAAGTCGTGTGAATTTGAGGTCGCTCTCCGCAAGGAGAGCGTGGATAGAAATGCAGTAGCCCATCTTGAGGCCGTGAAGGTCGTAGGTCGCTCTCCGCAAGGAGAGCGTGGATAGAAATGATGCTGCGCGGGGAAGGCTTGATACTGTCGGGAAGTCGCTCTCCGCAAGGAGAGCGTGGATAGAAATCCCGTTGACCGTCTGGTTATAGTTGCCGCTGACGTCGCTCTCCGCAAGGAGAGCGTGGATAGAAATCATACGCTCAATAAGCGAATCGCGCCCGTCATCGGTCGCTCTCCGCAAGGAGAGCGTGGATAGAAATAAATAACGGGCCTTACTCGGGCGCTCGCGCCCTCGGGTCGCTCTCCGCAAGGAGAGCGTGGATAGAAATCGGAAAAATTCACGCCAAAAATAGCCTGACTGGTGTCGCTCTCCGCAAGGAGAGCGTGGATAGAAATAACGAAATGATGCGCAAGCAGCAGCGCACGGCAGTCGCTCTCCGCAAGGAGAGCGTGGATAGAAATGGTGAGCAGGGCGTTGCGGTGTTTGACGGATTTTGTCGCTCTCCGCAAGGAGAGCGTGGATAGAAATTTATTGAAAATGTTCTGGATGTTGATAGTTAGGTGTCGCTCTCCGCAAGGAGAGCGTGGATAGAAATAGCGTGCCCCAGTTTACAAATTTAATGTAAAAATGTCGCTCTCCGCAAGGAGAGCGTGGATAGAAATACGAGACCCCCGAACAGGCAGCAACAGAGACCGGTCGCTCTCCGCAAGGAGAGCGTGGATAGAAATCTCGTAATTCACATCAGGGTTTGCGCGGGGCACAACGTCGCTCTCCGCAAGGAGAGCGTGGAATGTTTCTCTTTCTGACTGTTCAGGGTGGTTTTGTTCATGCGGATATCCGCTTTAATTTTAAAAATTGCTATAGTAAAAAACTCTCGCATAAAATAATATAAACATATTATATTATCTACTTGACAAGGTACCCCGGCGGGGTATATAGTGAATATACCCCGCCGGGGTACCTTGCATGTGATGGGAGGGTAACATAATGCAGGAAAACGAAAAGAAGGAACCGTGTTGCTGCTGTGCACACAAAACAAAGCATCGCAGTGAAGAAGAGTATAAAAGCCTGGTCCACAGACTGAACCGGATCGAAGGGCAGATCCGGGGCATCCGTGGGATGGTGGAAAACGAAGCGTATTGTCCGGATATTCTGGTGCAGTCGGCGGCGGTAACGGCGGCGATGAATGCGTTCAACCGTGAGCTGCTGGCAAACCATATCCGCACCTGTGTGGCGGATGATATCCGTGCCGGGAATGACGAAGTTGTGGATGAGCTGCTGAAAACACTGCAGAAACTGATGAAATAAGCATTGCCTGCACAAAATAGCAGAAGCAGAACATGAAATAAATGCACGAGTGTTTGAGCCAGCAAAAATGCCATGCCAGTGCCCAGTACGATTGTTTTTCTGTTCACAAACATCGGTAAAAGTTTGTGTAACATTACCAGAGCCATGAATAAATGCCAGTCATTCCCTGTGAGAGGGTGTGGATAGAAATGCCGCATCGGCCTTGGTTGCCCCCAACGTATCGCTTTCCGCAAGGAGAGTGTGGATAGAAATGGTAACCTCAATAATACGTCGAATTGCAGGCTAGCCGCTTACCAAAAGGGGAGTGAGGATAGAAACAACTCAAACATCAACAACCCGTGTTCAAACACCAAAGCGAAACCACTCACCAATCATCACACAGGAATTATAGAATCACTACCGCAAAAGAGAGAAAACAGGAGGAAAGAAGTGGAACAATATAACGTAACCGGGATGAGCTGCGCCGCGTGCAGTGCCCGGGTGGAAAAAGCCGTCAGCAAAGTGCCGGGCGTAACATCCTGCTCGGTCAGCCTGCTGACCAACTCAATGGGTGTGGAGGGCTCCGCCGCTCCGGCAGATATTGTGGCCGCAGTGGAAGCCGCAGGCTATGGCGCAAGCCCTAAAAACGCTGCCGCCCAGTCCGCCGCGCCGTCAGCAGATGCCTTAAAAGATACCGAGACCCCGCGCCTCAAACGCCGCCTGATTGCCTCGCTGATCTTCTGGGTGGTGCTGATGTACTTCTCCATGGGGCACATGCTATGGAACTGGCCGCTGCCGGGCTTTATGCAGGGCAACCATGTGGCAATGGGTATTTTACAGATGCTGCTCACCATTATCATCATGGTCATCAACCAAAAGTTCTTTATCAGCGGCTTTAAGGCGCTGTGGAACCGTGCCCCCAATATGGATACCCTGGTATCCCTTGGCGCTACCGCGGCCTTTGGCTACAGCACTTACGCTCTGTTTGCCATGACGGTGGCCCAGGTGCAGGGGGATGCCATGGCCGTGATGGGCTATATGGAGGAGTTTTATTTTGAATCCGCCGCAACCATCCTGACCCTGATCACGGTGGGCAAAACGTTGGAAGCCCGCTCCAAGGGCAAGACCACCGATGCCCTGAAAGGCCTGATGAACCTGGCCCCCAAAACCGCAACGCTGCTGCGCAATGGGGCGGAAGTTACCGTTCCCATCGAACAGGTGCAGCAGGGCGATGTGTTTGTGGTGCGTCCCGGCGAGAATATCCCCGTTGACGGCGTGGTGCTGGAAGGCAGCAGCGCGGTGAACGAATCGGCCCTGACCGGAGAGAGCATCCCGGTGGATAAGGCCGAAGGCGACAGCGTGAGCGCCGCAACCCTGAACCAATCCGGCTTTTTGCGCTGCCGTGCCACCCGCGTGGGTCAGGATACCACGCTGGCTCAGATCATCCAGATGGTCAGCGATGCCGCAGCCACCAAGGCACCCATTGCCAAAATTGCAGACCGTGTCTCCGGTGTGTTTGTGCCGGTGGTGATCACGCTGGCCGTTATCACCACCGTCGTGTGGCTGCTGGCAGGGCAGACGGTCGGTTTTGCCTTGGCCCGCGGTATTTCAGTGCTGGTCATCAGCTGCCCCTGCGCGCTGGGCCTGGCAACGCCGGTTGCCATTATGGTTGGCAATGGTGTGGGTGCTAAAAACGGCATTCTCTTTAAAACCGCGGTTTCGCTGGAGCAGACCGGTAAAACCGAGATCGTTGCCCTGGATAAAACTGGCACCATCACCAGCGGCGAGCCGCGCGTGACGGATATCCTGCCCGCAGACGGTGTGACGGAGCAGGTACTGATGAGCCTTGCCGCTGCCTTGGAGCAGAAGAGTGAACACCCGCTGGCCCGCGCTGTGCTGCAAAAGGCACAGGAGGATAACCTGACCCCCGCCGAGGTGGCAGATTTCCAGGCTCTGCCCGGTAACGGCCTGACGGCTGTGCTGAACGGCAGTACCCTGTACGGCGGCAACGCCAAGCTGATGCAGACCCTTGGCGTGGCGGTGCCGCAAAAGATGGCATCCAGCGCCGAAGCACTGGCCGCCCAGGGTAAAACCCCGCTGTTCTTTGCCAAGGATGGCATCATGCAGGGCGTTATCGCGGTGGCGGACGTCATCAAGGAGGACAGCCCGCAGGCTGTGCGTGAACTGCAGGGCATGGGCATCCGTGTTGTGATGCTGACCGGCGATAACGAGCGCACCGCCAAAGCCATTGGTGCACAGGCCGGTGTGGACGAAGTGATTGCCGGTGTGCTGCCCGATGGAAAGGAAGCTGTGATCCGCAGCCTGAAAAACAAGGGCCGCGTGGCCATGGTGGGCGATGGCATCAACGATGCACCGGCCCTGACCCGCGCGGATGTCGGTATTGCCATTGGCGCCGGTACGGATGTTGCGATTGACGCCGCTGACGTTGTGCTGATGAAGAGCCGCCTGAGCGATGTGCCCGCCGCCATCCGCCTGAGCCGCGCTACTCTGCACAATATCCACGAAAACCTGTTCTGGGCCTTTGCCTACAATGTGTTGGGCATCCCCCTGGCGGCAGGTGTCTTTATCCCGCTGCTGCACTGGCAGATGAACCCGATGTACGGCGCTGCGGCCATGAGCCTGTCCAGCTTCTGTGTGGTTTCCAACGCACTGCGGCTGAACCTGTTCGATATTCGCAGCACCAAACATGACCATAAACGCAAAGCACACAAAACAAGCAAAAAGGAGAACACGACCATGAATAAGACCATTAAAATTGAAGGCATGATGTGCGGCCATTGCGAAGCAACCGTGAAAAAGGCACTGGAAGCGCTGGACGGTGTTTCCGCCGCCGAGGTAAGCCACACCGCCGGTACCGCTGTTGTAACGCTGGATAAGCCGGTGGATGACACTGTGCTGAAAAAAGCCGTTGAGGACAAAGATTATACCGTGACCGGCATTGAATAATCCCGGCTCAAAAGCAAAGGAATAAGCATGAAAGCGCCCGCACGCTGCTTTGCAGCAGGCGGGCACTTTTTTTGTTGTGGCCCCGCGGTAAAACAGAAAAGCTGAAAAAACATTTTGACAAGTATTCTAATATTATTTGCGAAAATCATAACAGAAGGATAACAAAACAATATGATTTGGCCAGTTGCACTTGCACTATAGTGGATAATATTATGGCAATACCGCATAATTCTAAGTGCCGATACGGCGAGCGAGGTGCGGCAGATGCCAAGCCAAAAGCGCAGATAATACTGGATGTCTTATCGAGCATTTTGGCAACGCAGATGCCGTGCCGCAGCTGCCGGAACGGTGCTTAAGCCGCAAGGCGGGAATTGTGCGGTGTTGCCTTATACAATCTACATAAAAGATGGGTGCGCCCGTCTTACCCAGCCAACACGAGGGGACAACACAGATGTATATCAATTTTGGTTCCATCAACAGCCGCCAGGCTGCGGACGGCAGCTGTACTGCACCGCTTACAGTGGATTCCTGCGGAACATGCCGATTGAAAAAGCACGCCAGCCTGCCAACTATTACGCGGTATGATGAAAATGCGTATCAGCTGTTTTATATCGCTGCGGGCAAGGCGCACTTCTGGTTTGATGATGCCGAGCATGTGGTAACAGCGGGTCATATGGTGCTGTACCGCCCGCAGGAAGAGCGCCGCTATATCTACTATCTTGAGGACCACCCGGAGGTGTTCTGGGTCTATTTTTCCGGCAGCGAGGCCGCTGCAGTGCTGCAGGCGCATGAGATTCCGCTGGATGGCCATGTGTTTTACAGCGGCATTATGCCGGAGTACAAAAATACTTTCCGCCGCATGATCCAGGAATTGCAGCTCTGCCAGTACGCCTATCGGGATTATACGGCCGGGCTGTTCCAGATGATGCTGGTGCTGGTCAGCCGCCAGCGGCAGGAACGGCGGTCGATCAACGGCACCACGCGGGAGCAGATCGAAGCCGCAGCCGCCTATTTTAACGAGAATTATACTGCCCGCATCAATGTGGATGAATACGCCGAGTCCCTGCACATGAGCACGGCATGGTTCATCCGTAGCTTCAAACAGTATGTGGGCTTGTCGCCCGCACGGTATATCCAGTCGCTGCGTATCGTCAATGCACAGCGCTTGCTGGAACGCACCAAATACAGCATCGGTGAAGTTTCCGAGATCGTCGGGTATGATAACCCGCTGTATTTCAGCCGTGTGTTCAAAAAGGAAACCGGGCTTTCCCCCGCGCAGTACCGCAAAGCGGAGCGGGCAGGTGAACAGCCGTCCGACCCGCAGGAAGAGGACGCCTGCACCCCCCAATATCGACAAAAACCGCAATTCATAGTATAATACCCCCATACACTTTGGTATGGGGGCTTTTTATGTTTGCAGCAGCAATTTGTGTCAGCATCCTGTTGGGGGTGCTGGTTTGGGCACTGCCGGGGCGGCTGTGCGACCGCAGGGCAACCCATGCGGATGTACTGGCCGGGCCGGGCATTGTGCTGGCAGTGTGGATCATCGCAGCATGTGTGTTTGCCCAGCCGGGGCTGGCGCAGGGGTTTGATCTGTTCCGCCTGCTGGCCATCAATGGGGCGGCACTGTGGGCCTGCGGCACTGTGTTGTTACTCCGCCTGCGCAGCGGGCGGCGGTACCGCACACTTTGGACGGTTGCTGCGCTGCTGATTGCCGCCATCGGCCTGGAAGTATTCGTGGGCAACGCACCCTATTTTGCAACCCACGGCTACCAGCCCGTTGACCTGCGCGCCTATTTGCAGGATGCCCCGGCGGATGGGGAGCCGATTGCTTTGAACGATGAGCACAGTACCCTTACCTTTACCGGCATCCATCAGCCGCTGTATAACGTTGCGCTGGATGGCGTTGTCTACCAGTATGACGGCAACTATCCGCAGGATCAGAACCCGCTGTTTATCCTGTGGGTGTCCGGTACCGACGAAGCCAGCACCGCCCCGCGCCAGAGCTGGCAGTGGCAGGCGGCCCCGCGAGCGGCACGTAGCCTGGTGCGCACGCTGGATTTTTCCGGCGCGGTGGATACCCTGACCCTGCAAGCGGAGGGCTATAGCGGAGAGTACCGCAGTTATGACCTGAACTATACCGTGCAGGCGGTTCTGGCCAATATACCCCGCCCGATGGATTTCTCGCTGCTGCGGCTGGCAGTGGTGTATCTGGCACTGCTGGCCTTGTGGGGGCTGCGCCCCGGCGCTGCCGCGTGGCACGAAGCCTACCTGACCCACCGCGCCAAATACCGCCCGGCGGTGCTGGTGCTGGGCTGCATGCTCTGCCTGCTGGCCGCAGCGGCCCCCTTTGCCGATGCCCGCAACTCCGGCGTGGCGACCTCGTTTTATAATGTCGAAAACTGGGACGGCGAAAGCCGCATCACCTTCACCCAGCATATCAGCGATTGGCAGAATGATTCCGCTGCGCAGTACGGCGCTCTGGCCCACAGCCTGCTGAATGGCCGCCTGGATCTGCAGCGCGACCCGCCCGCCGCCATGGCGGAGATGCAGAACCCTTACGATACCGCCGCCCGTCAGAGCGCGGCCCCGGATGCTTTGTGGGATGTTGCTTATTATCAGGGGCGGTACTATGTTTACTTTGGCATTATGCCGTGCCTGCTGTTCCAGCTGCCGTTTGAGCTGCTGACCGGCGTACCGGACCTGCCGCCCAGCTTGGCCATGATCATGATGGCCTGGCTGCTGATTTTGGCAGTGTTTGGTTTGGTGCGGCAGGCTGCGCAGCGCTGGTTCCCGTCCGCCTCAGCGGCGGCCTGCCTGCTGGCTGCGGCGGGCATTGCGGGCGGTAGCCAGGTGTACTACCTGCTGCTGCGCCCCTCGGTGTATGAATATGCCATCCTGTGCGGCGCGGCATTTGTGCTGCTGGCCCTGTGGCAGTGGCTGTGCGCCGCCAACACCCCGGTGCAGCACCATGGCAAAATCATGCTGCACATGGCGCTTGGCAGCCTGTGCATGGCGCTGGTGGCGGGATGCCGCCCCCAGATGGAGCTGTTTGCCGTGCTCTGCCTGCCGATCTTCTGGCCGCAGTATATCCGGCAAAAACGCTTGCGCAGCAAGCAGGGAATAACCGAAGCCATCGCCTTTGTTCTGCCGGTTATTCTGGTAGCCCTGGGGCTGATGGCCTACAATGCCGCGCGGTTCGGCTCGCCGTTTGATTTTGGTGCCAATTACAACCTGACCAGCAACGATATGACCCACCGCGGCTTCCGCATTGGGCGGCTGGCCCCGGCGTTGTTCACCTATTTCCTGTCCCTGCCGGTGGTGCAGGCGGTGTTCCCCTACCTGGCGGGTACCAAAATGCAGACAAACTTTATGGGTATGACCATTACCGAAGTATTTTACGGCGGTGCCCTGATCAGCCTGCCGCTGCTGTGGGCCTTTGCGGCCCTGCCTTTGCTGCGCCGCCGTATGGCAAGGCAGAAAGACCTGCGCGCCATGGTGCTGCTGCCCGTGCTGCTGGCTGTTATTCTGGCAGCGTTGGACTGCCAGATGGCCGGTGTGCTCTACCGCTATCTCAGCGACTATTTAACCCCGCTGCTGTTCGCCGCCGCATTGGTCTGGCTGTGGGCCGAAAGCGCCCTTGCCCCGCGTGTGCAGGCCGCCGCATCGGGCAGCATCCTGCATACCGTGCAGCACATGCTGCAGGGGGCGATGCTGGCAGCTGTTGCCGTTGGGATCTGTTACAGCTTCTGTGTCTACTTTGCTGCGGAACCGGGCCTTCTGGGCCAGAATCCCGCGCTGTACCAGAATGTCAGCCGTCTGGTGCAGTTCTGGCTGTAAAATCAGGGCGAAAACAAAATTCAGCAAAATTCAAATTAGATAAAATAAAAGCATATGCCCCATGTCAGCCGGGAAAATCCGGCCAGTCAGGAGAGCATGTGCTTTTTCTTTTTATATGGGCATTCTGTATGGATCGTTTTCGGATGGAATAAATATAAGGCAACACCGCACAATTCCCGCCTTGCGGCTTAAGCACCGCTCCGGCGGCTGC
>ERZ773150.1573-NODE-1573-length-19623-cov-4.412510_pt1 | contig 19623 bp, 18 predicted proteins | sample MGYA00580845_ERZ773150 | MGnify/ENA primary metagenome ERZ773150 (study PRJEB29015, sample SAMEA2737848) | human gut metagenome | biome: human gut; feature: human-associated habitat; material: faeces | place: China | collected 2012 ...
CGGGAAGCAAGTAGGCGACCCGCATAGGTTAATTGGAACCGCTGGGTGCGAGACCTGCATGCCCAGTGGTGTGAGAGGGGTAGGTGAAAGCTTCCCCTACTCGATTCTTCGCAGTAGTCGGGTATCGAAAAAGCGCGAAAGAAATGGATTTTCTTTCTCGCCAATAGCTCTGACAATGAATAACTTAGAACTTATGGAGAAGACCTAAGCCCACCTGCCAACCGTTGTAATTTACATCAGCTTCGTTTTTCCAGCCTTTAGCACCATCGGCATAACCTGCGTATGTCCAAAGGTTGGTGCGTTTGCTGAATGGATATTCATAACCTGCTCCAACAGTCCAAACACTTGCCTTCTTTTCGGAGAGGGCTGCAAGATCGACATAATGGCTGTCGTATTTGCGAAGAAGGTACTTGGCGCCCAATTTAGCTGAACCACCAGCTAGAGGGGCTGTTACAGAAAGGCCGAATGCATGCTGATGGTAATAGTCTTCTTGTGTGGCGTACTGGTAAATCACTCCGGGTTTGACTCCGTTGAAGTTGTATGTGCCTCCGGCCGTAATGTGATAAAGAGCCTTCTGCTTTTCTTCCAGTAGTGCTACGCCTTTGTTATCTTTAGCTTCAAAAATAATGCTGGCATCAATGTTATGAGCTGTATATTTTGCACCAACACCGTAGTAGTGAGCATTGTCAGACCATTTGTTGTCATCTGTTGCTGTACCGTTAGAGTAAGTGGCGTGCAGAGTTAGACCAGAGAAGGAGGGAGTGACATAGTTGACCGCGTTGTTTAAACGACCAAAATGAACGTTACCGACGCTCCAAGCGCTGGCACCCCATGAAGTGCCGAATGCCCATCCACGGAGGATGGCAGTTGACTGAGCAAAGCCAAGGGCCCCCATTCTACCAAGAGCGACTTGGCCGAAAGGGCCGGTTATTCTCATTAAAGACTCACGACTGAAGGCAAGACCAGAAGTATGTTCAGCTCCGGAGTCAGCCAAAAAACCCTGTTCTAATGTGAAACCTACGCTGTAACCGTTACCAAGGTCTTCAACACCTTTGATACCCCAACGCGACATTCCCACGAAGCCAGATTTAAGAGTTGCCGTGGTAGAGGAGTGTTTGGCCTTCCCAACGACCAAGCCTTCGTCCAATTGACCATAAAGTGTAACGTTAGAGGCCGCAAAGGATAAGGAAGCAAAGCTTGAAAGTAATGCTGCTACTAAAATTTTTGTTCTCATGATTTCTCCTAACAGATTTGAAAAACCCCTCTACAAAGATGTTAGAGGGGGTCTTGCTAAGCTACACTTAGACTCTTAGAAAGAATGACGGAGGCCGAAGTAGACCTGGTAGCCGTTGTACACGACTTGTTCTGTATCCTTCCAGGCCTTGGAAGAATCGCCGTAGCCGGCGTAGGCTTTGACAGCAGTGCGTTTGCTGAGCGGATAAACGTAAGCCGCACCGACATTCCAGGAACGAACCTTGTCATCGCCTGCTTCAAGAGATTTGTCCTTACCAAAGAGATAGCGAGCGCCGAGAAGAGCATCACCGCCGCCGACAGCAACCTTGGCGCTTAGACCAAACATATGTGTCTTCTTGCCTTCATCCTGATTTGCCCACTGATAAGCAAACATCGGTGTCCACTGGCCAAGGTTGTATTCCAAACCGTAGTTGATGACATAAGAGGTCTTTTCTTTAGGATCTGCAGTGTTCTTGTGATCAACTGCCTCGAAAATCAAGCTGGACTTGATGGCGTTCGCATTGTAGAGAGCGCCTACGCCATAGTAGTGGTTATTTTTAGACCACTTAGCGTCATCGCCAGTGGTACCGTTAGAATACATGGCGCTAATCTTGAAACCGCCAAAGGAGGGGGTCTGGTAGGCAACAGCGTTGTCAACTCTGCTGAAAGATGTGCCGATCGCACTTGTCCAAGAACTTAGACCATAACCTGTACCAAGTGCCCATCCAGTCAGAATATTGTTGGACTGTGCACCAGAGGCCAAGGTGCCTGTACGGCCAAAACCGAAGCGGCCAAAATCGCCAGTTAAGTAAAGGAAAGATTCACGGCTGAAAGCTTTTCCTGCAACGCTTTCGTTACCGCTGTCCGCATTAAATCCCTGTTCGAGGATAAAACCAACTGCGTAACCGTTTCCGAGGTCTTCAACACCTTTGATACCCCAGCGAGAGCCCTGGTCGAAACCGGACTGCAACTTAACTAATGTGTCGCCATGTTTGGCTTTTTCGAGGACGACACCTTCTTCAATAACGCCATAAAGAGTTACGTTAGAAGCAGCAAATGCAACGCCGGAAGCAGCCATCACAGCAGCAGCGATAAGTGTTTTTTTCATTTGAGTAGTACTCCAATTGAAGTTATAAAACTTGCAGAAAGTTCAAATTCCTAGCAACAATCGAAGTTCAAATGAAAAAAAGCCTCCCGAAGGAGGCCGAAATTCAAACTAATCTATTTAGATGATTAGAATTTGTGGACCAGGCCAGTGCCAACAGACCAGCCGTTGAATTTACCGTTTTCGACATCTTTGTAGAGCTTAGCTCCATCTGAGTAGCCGGCAAAGCCGTAGAAGTAGGTGCGTTTGCTCAAAGGATATGTGTAACCAGCATCAATATTCCATGCTCTGTATTTCGTATCAGCGTCGAGGGTCTTAGCGACATTTTTGGCATCTCCATCGAGTTTACCAAGTAAATAACGAGCACCCAGTTTAGCCGTACCACCTGCTAAAGGAGCAGATGCACTCAGACCAAAAGCGTGCTGAGAGTACATTTCGGACTCCCAAGCATACTGATAAATGCCCATGGCAGTAACAACTCCGAAATTATACGTGCCGCCGGCAGTCACGCTGTAAGCTGTTTTCCGATCTTTAAACTCGGCTGTCCTCTTGTCCATAGCTGTAAGGTCATCGCCTTTGATTAAGTCAAGACCCAGAGTCTTTAAGTAAGTATTGAGTCCTGTGCCGAGTTTCTTTTCACCGCCAGTGCCTTTCCCGTCAAGAGCTTCGAAGATTAAGGCTGCAGTAGCAGCTTTGTCAGCATACTTCAGACCTAAGCCGTAATAATGTCTATTGTCAGACCATTTGTTTGCATCGTCCTCAGTACCGTTAGAGTACATAGCATGAACGGTGAAACCGCCAAAAGAGGGGGATACGTATGCAATTGCATTATTCACACGGCTGTTGGTCTTACCGAAACTTGTCCAGCTTCCCTGATCCTCGTAGGATGTGCCAAAAGCCCAGCCAGTAAGGATAGTATAGGAACCAGCGCCACTTGCGAGGGAACCGAAGCGACCAACACCTACCTGGCCGAAGCCACCGTCTACATAAAGACGTGTTTCACGACCAAAGCTCTTTCCTGCAGAATTAGCAGCGGTATCTGCACCTGTATCGCTATCAAAACCTTGTTCCAGCTGGAAGCCTACAGCATATCCATTACCAAGGTCTTCAACACCCTTAATACCCCAACGAGAGCCAGAGTCGAAACCGCTCTTCATTTGAACTTTAGTTGTGTTGTGTTTAACTTTAGAAACTACGGCACCAGCGTCGATAACACCGTAAAGGGTAACGTTAGAAGCAGCAAATGCAACGCCGGAAGCGGCCATGACTGCAGCAGCGATAAGTGTTTTTTTCATTTGAGTAGTACTCCAATTGAAGTTATAAAACTTGCAGAAAGTTCAAATTCCTAGCAAGTCAACCTCAACAGAGGCATCAAGATATTGTCAGCACGGTAAAAAACTATTTAAAATTAAATGTAATAACAATGAGAGTACAAAATGACAAAGATGAATACGCTTACGATCCGTATCTCGGATTTTGATTTAAAGCTACTTAATCTACTTGCGGAAGAAGAACAACAGACAAAAACAAACATTGTGTTATCCGCTATAAGGCAACGTTTTGAAGAATCTTTAGCCGATAAAAACATCATTCGTTTATCTGAGAATGACTTTAATGAAGTTTTAAAAGTTTTCGAATCAGAGATGAGCCCAGAAGAAATAATCGGAAGGAAAAATTTAGCTAAGGCTAAGAAGTGGGACTAGATCTGATAACAGAAATTCGAAAGGAGAAGGCGTTTCCTCCCCTGCCTGAAGGCAGGGGTCTCCGCGCCTAAATTTGATGAAATTTTTAAAGCCTGTCCCTCTTTCCATAGAACATAGGGAATTGCTTGACTCTTTCGATTGCCAATCTAATGCAATAAACGATTGGTTAAAGAGACATGCGATTAAAAACCAACTTGCTGGAGTTTCTCGCACTTATCTAGTTTTTGAAGATAACAACTTATTAGCGGGTTATTTTTCGGTTCGAGTAGGAGTGATAGATCATTCCGTTTTATCGGCTGCCTTCAAAAAAAATCTGCCTAACCCTCTTCCCATTCTCTTATTAGGGCGCTTGGGAGTAGATGTTAAATACCAAGGGCTAGGGTTAGCAAAAGCTATGGTATACAAGACGATAAGTTTAGGATATGAAGTTGCCAATGTTGCCAGCTGTTGGGGGGTTGTCGTTGAGCCTCTTACTGAAAATCTAACTCCTTTTTATTTAAAGTTAGGTTTTATCAAAACAAAGGCGGCACGACCTCTGCTTATCTTTAGGCTACAGGATAAAAACGGCAACCCAATGATCTTTCCAGGATAACAGAGAAAAGGCCTCCCGAAGGAGGCCCGACTAGCTAGCTTAAACGTTCTTGATTAGAAAGAATGACGCATACCGAGATAAACCTGGTAGCCGTTGTAAGCAACGTTTTCAACTTCTTTCCATTCTTTGCCGGAATCAGCATAGCCAGCATAAGCCTTCAGGGCTGTACGCTTGCTAAGCGGATAAATGTAAGCTGCGCCAATGTTCCAAGCGCGAACGTCTCCGTCAACTGTGACTTTGTTGGCTCCGACGTTTTTAGCATCATCTTTACCAAAGAGGTAACGACCGCCAACTAAAACGTCACCGCCGCCAACTGCAACTTTAGCGGATAAACCGAACATATGAGTTCTGCGGCCGCTGTTCTGATGAGCAAATTGATAGGCAAACATCGGTGTCCAAGAACCGAGGTTGTATTCCAAACCGTAGTTGATCGTGTAAACAGCCTTTTTGGCTTTCTCAGCTGCAGAAATTTCAGTTTTTGCCCATTCCTTATAGGCGGCCTTATCTGCAGCCGTCAGTGGTCCTACCTTGTCATTTGCAACAGCCCATTGATTCAAAGAGATTACATCACCGTAGGTTGTAGCGGGGGTCTCTGTGCCCTTGTTATCAACAGCTTCAAAAATCAAACTGGATTTGATTGCGTTTGCCTGATATTTGACGCCTAAACCATAGTAGTGGCTGTTGTCGGACCACTTGGATGTGTCCGTCGACAAGCCGTTAGAGTACATAGCATGTACGCTGAAGCCAGAGAAGACAGGAGTTGCGTAAACGACGGAGTTGTTAGTACGACTGAAGCTAGTACCGATAGCGCTTGTCCAAGAAGAGAGGCCAAGACCAGTTCCCAGGGCCCAACCAGTCAGGATATGGTTAGACTGAGCACCGGAAGCCAATGTGCCTGTACGGCCAGCACCGAACTTACCGAAATCGCCGTTGACATACATGAAAGCTTCACGAGTAAATCCGCTTGTTGTGCCGTTGCCACTATTAGCAACGTTACCATCGTCAGCAGTAAAGCCTTGTTCGAGGATGAAGCCAACAGAATAACCGTTGCCGAGGTCTTCTACGCCTTTGATGCCCCAGCGACCACCCTGATCAAATCCAGATCTCAGTTGGACCGTTGTGTCAGCGTGTTTTGCTTTTTCCAAGAGAACGCCTTCTTCGATAACGCCATAGAGAGTGACGTTAGAGGCAGCAAATGCAATGCCGGATGTGGCCATTACAGCAGCAGCGATAAGTGTTTTTTTCATTTGAGTAGTACTCCAATTGAAGTTGTTAACTTGCAGAAAGTTCAAATTCCTAGCAACAATTGAAGACCATATAAAAAAGGCCTCCCGAAGGAGGCCAGCAAATAATCTGAGGTTAAATCAGATTAGAAGGAGTGGCAAAGGCCGAGGTAGACCTGGTAGCCATTGTATGCCGTTGTGCCTTCATTCTTCCAAGCCTTGCCGCCATCTGCATAGCCAGCGTAGGACTTGACGATAGTACGTTTGCTCAGCGGATATTCGTAAGCAGCGCCGATCAACCAAGCATTGTGCTTGTCTTCTTCATTAGCTGCCGCACCGTCATTCTTACCGAATGTGTAACGAGCACCAACCTTAACCGTGCCACCAGCAACTGGAGCCTTAGCACTCAGACCAAATTGATGATCCTTATTGCCGCCATCCTGCCAAACGTACTGGTAACCAAACATCGGAGTAATGGCGCCAAGGTTCCATTCCAAACCATAGTTGATACCATACTTAGCATTACTGTTACCAGGTGCTACAACATTTTTATTTTGAGCGGCTTCAAAAATTAAGCTGGAAAGAATGTTATTAGCGTTGTATTTAACACCGATACCATAGTAGTGACCATTTTCAGACCACTTCTTATCGTCATTGGCGAGTTCGTTGGAACCGCTGTTGGAATACATTGCATGAACGCTGAACCCAGAGAAGACAGGAGTAGCGTAGGAAACAACATTATTCATACGTTTTGCGACGAAATCGATAGCATTCCAAGCTGAAGAACCGTAGCCAGTTCCGAATACCCAGCCTGTACGAATGTTCTGAGACTGAGCAAACGCCAGACCACCGGTGCGGCCGAAAGCTAGAGAGCCAAAACCGCCGTTAACGTAAAGGATGGATTCACGATTAAACGCTTTCCCTTCAACGCCTTCATCGCCATTGTCGGCTGTAAAACCTTGTTCAAGGATGAAACCAACGCTGTATCCGTTGCCGAGGTCTTCAACGCCCTTGATACCCCAACGGTTGCCAGAGTCAAAGCCAGCCTTTAGGTCAACCATTGTATCTTTATGCTTGGCTTTGGAAACGACCACGCCTTCTTCAATAACGCCATACAAAGTAACGTTAGAAGCAGCAAAAGCAACGCCGGAAGCAGCCATCACAGCGGCAGCGATAAGTGTCTTTTTCATTTGAGTAGTACTCCAATTGAAGTTATAAAACTTGCAGAAAGTTCAAATTCCTAGCAAGAATTTATCTGCACCGTCATTCTGATAAAAACGAGACATGCAAGCAACAAAATCTGTTGTATTTACGCAAAAACAACACTTTTAAATGAAAAACAATATGTTCAATCAATAAAAAGTTGTTGTTTTACAACAAATCAGCTTTATGTATTTTGGCTTTTTCGTCGTCAAAAAGTGCATCAGCCCAAAGCTGCATCACGACTCGTCTTCTATCCAAAAGATCGCTTCGTTGATAAGCTAAAGTTGTTTGCGTTCCGGTGGTGTGCATGAGCGATTTCTCGGCTGCTTCATTGTCAATATCGTTTTCAGCGCACCAATCTCTGAAGGTCGAACGCATTCCGTGCATGGTGCACGCCTGATTTAATGCAGTCCTCAAAAATTTCCTTGGCGTTTCCCGACGTATCGGCGTCTTTCCGTCTACAGAAAATATGAATTCTCCCTTCGATTCTTTTCTAATTTCCTTTAATAATGAGATGACTTGCTGAGATAGCGGAACTCTGAACGGAAATTCTTTGCCGTCTTTTCGACGCGATGGAGGGCAAAGCCAAACTTTCTCTTTCCAGCTTATCTCTCTCCAATGGGCTTGAGTAAATTCAACAGTGCGGGTTGCAGTAAGAACGCCGAACAGCAGGGCTTTTGCCCCGATAGAACTCTCTTGTTGTAGTTTGGGAATGATGGCTTTTAATTCCGTAAAGGAAAGAGATTTGAAATGCTGGGTTGAATTGCATTTATTTGCGGGAGGAAGAAATAAGTCGAGGTTTCCTTTCCAGGAAGCTGGGTTGTTCCCAATATATAGGTTCTCATTGATCGCATAAGCGAAAATTTTCTCTAACCTCCCCCTTACCCGGGAGGCGGTCATCGTTTTGTTTATCCATATGGGACGAAGTATTTTTAGGATGTCTTTTCGGTCGATTTCATCGATGAATTTTTCCCCAATGACGGGAAAGGCATAAGTGCTTATAGACGAGCTCCAAGACTGCTTTTGAGCCGGATTTTTCCATAGTCGAACCGAGGCTAAGATTTCGATGACTCGCTGTGCATAGTCTTTAAAAAGAACCGGATGTTGTTTGGCTTCCATTAATGCAGAAGCCTTTCCGCTGAATTGAAGTGATGTTTTTAACAGAAAAGCAAATTGTTTTACTTCCGATAACGGCTTTTTACTGGCGCTTCCGAGTGCTAAATCGCAGACGCGGCCTTTAGGATCGAGATAGCGAAAAAAATAATTTCGATATCTTCCGTTGCCCCGAACTCGTACGTATAGATGAGGCTCTAATCGATGGGTGCCGTCGGGTAATTCAAATATTTGCTTTTTGCTGAAGCGGCCGATTTTTGCATGAGACATACCAGTGTGTCCTCCAATGTGTTAAATGAAATCAGTCTCTCAATTACAGAGGATCGCTGGCTGTCTTTTCCTCCAAAATGATTGGGTAGTTTCGGCCTCTAGGCGTTGGCGATTTTTCAAGAAAATACATAAGATGGAAAAAGCGAAAATTCGCTAGAATAATTAGGACTCACCCCGGTAAGACGACCCAACAGAAAAAGACGAGGAACATAAATGCGGCCTGTGCGTCTCAGAAACTACATCTTCTATTTGTTGGCTCTTACAATTACCTTGCCGCTGCTGGTGTTGAGCTACTCTCAGTACCGGATGATTGAGCAGGAGATCCGCAAAGATGATCTCCTCCTGGTGGAAGATGCGTTAGCACTGTCCAACAATATTAAAAATAGAGTTGATTCCGCGAAAACCCTCGTTGTGATGTCTGCAAGCACACTGCAAGTCTATGGGACAGAGGACAAATCAGCCTTACGAGCCATCCTAAAAAGCATTTTGACGGAAGTTCCGTATTTCTTAAACATCCACTACGGTGATGTGAATGGAGACGTCATCGTTTTTGAGCCTCCTAAGAATGCACGGAATGAAAGTAATGAGGGCGTGTCTCACACAAATAGGGATCATTGGAGTCACATCCGCAATCGGGACTCGGTTTATATATCTGACGTCATTATGGCGACCGGTGCGGCAAACGTTCCCATTGTGAATATTTGTGCGCCGGCAATAAACAAGTCCGGAAAGATCATCGGTTATGCAGTCTCTGCTCTTGATTTAAAGAGTCTGTACGAAGATGTGGTATCAGGCTTAGATATTCAGGACAGCGCTGTATATATCTTGGACAAGAAGGGTGCGCCTATCTACGCGACCGATCATGTTAATTCTCCGGAACCCTTGATTCCTTCCAAGGTTTTAAAAGAACTCGTCGCAAATAAAGAAAACGCTCAGGTTTTATCCAGGAACGATGCGTCTGATTTAGTCGGCGCGATCAGAGAGATACCGGGGCTTGGCTGGTACGTCGGTGTTTTTAAGAAGGAAGAGGATAGAGAATCAGCAATCATCTCGATGGCGGCGACAAACAGCCTGATCTTCTTCTTCCTTTTGCTAGTAACGTTTATTTTGGCTTCCTACTCTGTTCGTCCCTTGACCGAGTCTGTTAATAAACTCATTGAGCAGGTGAGAGAAGGCAACGCCGTTCCGACTGAAGCGGAAAAAGTCCATCATCCCGAAGAACTCGTTGAGCTTCAGAAAGCTTTCTGCCGCTTGTTGGTGAAATTGAAATCTCACCAGAAATCCGAAGGCGCGCTTAGTGAACTGAGCGAATCTGATGTCCAAAAAGAAGTCGAGCTTCTTAAAGAACAATATGAATTCCTGCAGGCGCTGATTACCCTTCTGCCGTCTCCGATGGCCATTGTGGATGAAAACGGCTTTGTTCGTTTCTTAAATCAGTCCGCCTCTAAGTTCTTTAACAAAGCAGTAGCCGGAGCGAATTTCGCTCAAATGCTCAAAGAAAAGTTTGAAGAAGACAATTTCGGATTTAACCTTCACGGCATGTCAGAAGAAAAAATCCTCAAGACCAAGGATACAGGGGAGGATTTCCTGCTTCAGAGAAGAGAGTTGCCGCCGATCAAAGGAACACGACGCAGTGTTTACTTACTTTCGCCGTTCAAAGAGCCCGACTGGAATTCGAAATAAGACACGCCTAAAGAAGGCAGGAACTTTTCCAGCACATCTTTCACCGAGAGGATGAGGCTTCGGTCATTGGTGCATGGGTGGCAGTCAATATGTTCCGCGTTCAAGATTCTGCTGTCGATGTAGAGCGAAATTTCTTTGTTTTGATCAAAGATCAGACCAAGTAAAGAAACGGCGCCCGGGAAGGTGTGCATGAGTCGGGACAAATCCTCGGGAGAGGCAAAAGAAAGGTGACTGCTTTTCAAAAATGCGGCCGCTTGTTTGGCATTAAATCGTTCTTCCCCCGGTATCACAAAGAGAAAAAAATTGTTTCTTATTCTTAACTAAAAGCGTCTTACAGCACGTAGAACCAAACTCTTTTGCAATTTTTAACCCTTCCTCACAGGTCGTGATGGGTAAGTGATTCAAGGCTTTGAACGGAATGTTGTGTGTACGAAGAAAGTCCTCAACTTCTTGGGTAGTGTTGTCCATAAGAGCCTGTAAGATTTTGTGTCCGTTTTGGAAAGTATTATATAGATGCGGTATACACTTACGACAAATTATCAGCCTAACCAAGTGAGAAACTTATGGCAGCAGCAGAAATCGGTTCGTTTCCGCCCGGCGTGAAACGCTTTTTTCTTTTAGGGGCACCAATTATTGCCCTTATTATTTATTGGATACTTCCGAACACTTATACGGATATCCATAACCAAGTCCTTCCTTTTAATCCTCACGCCAAAGCTTGTTTGGCCGTCGTGGTTTGGATGGTCCTTTGGTGGCTTTTTGAACCGGTTCCGATTCCGGTGACTTCGCTTCTTCCCATTCCGCTCTTTCCCCTATTAGGGATCGCTAAACCTGCGCAGGCAATGGCGCCGTACGCATCAGGTACGATTTTCCTGTTCATGGGCGGTTTTATTCTGGCGATTGCCGTTCAGCGCTGGCGTCTGGATAAGCGCATTGCTTTAACCACATTAAAACTCGTAGGTACCAAGGCGCCTGCGATTGTGGGCGGTTTCCTCTTGGCGAGCGGTGTGCTTTCCATGTGGGTATCCAACACGGCAACCGCGGCCATGATGGTTCCGATTGCGATGGCCGTTCTTTCCTTAGTGCGAGCTAAAAAAGCCGGCGGTCCGATCGACCAGGAAGAAGAAAACTTCAGCGTCGCCATGCTGCTTGCTGTTGCCTATGGTGCCTCTATCGGCGGTATGGCCACTATTATCGGTTCGCCTCCTAACGGCATTTTTGCGCGTTTTATGGAGCAGAACTTCAATGATCCGATTTCGCTTGCGCATTGGATGAAGTATGGCATGCCGCTTACACTTATTCTGCTTCCGCTGTGCTGGTTCCTTCTGACTAAGGTTCTCTTCCGTAAGACCATGAAGGAAATCGAAGGCGGCGCTCAGTGGGTTCAGTCCGAATTGAATAAATTAGGACCGATCGGCAAGGGCGAAATGATCGTTCTGATCGTCTTCTGCTCTGCGATCCTTCTGTGGTCCTTCGGCGGTGTGTTAAGAGGTCTGGATTTCGGCGGCACAAGGCCGTTTGCTTCGCTCTCTGACGCCGCAATTGCGATGATCTGCGCCATCGTGCTGTTCTGTATCCCTGTGAACAGAGACCATATGGTTTTGGATTGGTCGGATATGAAAGAGCTGCCCTGGGGCGTTCTGCTCTTGTTCGGCGGCGGTCTTTCCATGGCTGCCGGTCTGCAGATTACGGAATGCGGTCAGATTATCAGCGCAAACGCAGGCATTCTAGCCGGACTTCCGCGCTGGGCAATTCTCATCGGTGTGAGCTTGCTCGTGATGCTGGCAAGTAACTTTACGTCCAACACGGCGCTTGCCGCAACACTCATGCCGCTCCTGGCTTCCGCGGCTGTTCCGATGGGCGTGCCTGCCGAGCAGCTGCTGATGGTGACGGCTCTGTCTGCATCCTGCGCATTCATGATGCCGGTCGGAACGCCTCCGAATGCGATCGTGTTCAGTACCGGACGCATCAAGATTATGCAGATGGTTTCTGCCGGTGCGGTTCTGACGCTTGTCTCAGTCGTCGTCATTGGACTGTTCGCAGCAACATTCATCGACTAATCTTTTGAACTCGCAGAGGGGGGCCGAGGGCCTCCCTTAATTTTTGTTGCAAAGCCACCGCCATCGGCCGAATGAGGTACAACCGTTTGTTAAAATACGGCCTTCGATCAGGGCTTCCAAATGATTCCAAGACTTAAATTGGTAAACGTCACCAAGCGATACGGGTCAACCGTTGCGAATGACGCAATATCGCTTGAGGTAATGCCGGGGGAAATTTTGTCCGTGCTCGGAGAAAACGGAGCAGGCAAAAGTACCCTGATGAAGATTATCTTCGGATCTGTCACGCCCGATGAGGGCGAGATTTATTTTGACGGACGAAAAGTTAATATCTCGTCTCCTGCGGACGCGCGCGAACTCGGAATCGCGATGGTGTTTCAGCACTTTGTCTTGTTTGAGACACTGACTGCTAAAGAAAATATTCTTTTGGGAATGCCTGAAGGCACAGATCCTAAAGAATTAGAAAAAGAGATTATTGAAAAAAGCCGCCATTACGGCATCGAAGTTGATCCGAACGCGATTGTTAATGATCTCTCCATGGGCGAGCGGCAAAGAGTGGAAATTCTCCGCGCGCTATTAACCAATCCGAAGCTTTTGATTCTTGATGAACCGACCTCGGTTCTTTCTCCTCTCGCGCTACAGGCCCTCTTTAAAACCCTGCGCCAGCTGTCTTCCGAAGGCGTTTCCATCATCTTCATTACGCATAAGCTCAATGAAATTCGTGAACTTTCCAAACACTGTACGGTGATTCGCAGCGGTGAGGTGGCAGCCAACATCAATCCTCAGGAAATGACCGAGCAGGAGCTCGCCAAGCTTATGATCGGCAGCGACCTTCCTGAAATCATGCCTCGACCGGAAATCAAACCGCATCCCGGTTTGGAAGTCTGTTTCCAAGGTGAAGAGGTTGGCTTTAAGAGCCGCTACCCGCTCTACGGCAAGATTAACGTTCCCTGCGGCCGAATCGTCGGCGTGGCCGGTATCTCCGGAAACGGCCAGGCAGAGCTTATGAAGGCAATCAGCGGCGAAGTACTGCTGCCCAAAAACTGTATTTCTATCGTCGGCTCTTTTGCCGGAGACCTTCGCGTTAAACACAGACGCGCTTTAGGTCTGCGCTATGTGCCCGAACAGCGCTTGGGTGAAGCGACTGTTCCGGAAATGTCCTTGGAAAGCAACACGCTGCTGACCAGTAATTTGTTCTTAGCCAAAGGTTTTATGCGCAACAAGATGATCGCGCGCTTTACGCGTTCGATTATTGAAAAATTCCATGTCCGCTGCGGCGGTCCCAAAGCTCCGGCTGAAAGCCTTTCCGGCGGAAATCTGCAGAAATTTATTGTGGGTCGAGAGCTGCTTCATAACCCGAAGGTGATGGTTTTGAATCAGCCGACTTGGGGTGTGGACGCGGGCGCCGCAACGCTTATCCGCAATGCCTTAATCCGTCAGAGGAGCGGCGGGAGCGCGATTTTAGTGGTCAGTGAAGAACTCGACGAACTGTTTGAAATTTGTGATGAATTGGTTGTGATGAGCGAAGGCAAAATTTCTCCTCAAGTCAAAACAAAAGATGTCAGCGTTGAAGAGATCGGTCGATGGATGTCCGGCCTTTGGCCTGAAGCGAAGGAGCAGTGATGAATTTTCCTTTAGCACTCTATAACCGCCAGCGTCCGAGCCGCTTTCTTTCTGCGGCGTCTCCGTTTATTGCGGTTCTCTTGACGCTTTTGATCGGATGCTTGATTTTTGCCGGGATGGGCAAAGATCCGATGCATTCCATGTACGTGTTTATTGTCGAGCCTTTGCTCACACTGCGGGGCTGGGGAGAGTTAGGCGTAAAAATGACGCCGCTCATTCTCTGTGCATTGGGCCTATTGGTTTGCTACCGAGCAAACGTGTGGAACATCGGTGCGGAAGGCCAATTAATTGTTGGCGCGCTTGCCGGCGGCGTGGTTGCATTGCAGGCTAGCCCCGAAGCCTCTCAGCTCTACATGATTTGGGTCATCCTGGCTGCGATGGTCGGCGGTGCGTTATACGCCGGCATCGTGGCCTGGCTCAAAGACAAATGCAATGCCAATGAAATCTTAGTTTCTCTGATGCTCGTCTATATTGCCGAGCTTTTCCTTTCCTGGGCGGTTCAGTCCCCGCTGCGAGATCCTCAGGGCTTGGGATTCCCGCAAAGTCCGATGTTTGAGATGGCAGCCACGCTCCCGATCATGATTCCGGGTACCCGAATGCACTGGGGTGGGGCTCTCGTTTGCTTTGCCTTGTTCGGCATCTGGCTCATCATGTCGAAGATGTTTATCGGTTTCCAGGTGCGCGTTTCCGGCATGGCGCCTAAGGCAGCTGCTTACGCGGGCTTCTCCAATCGAGCCATTATTTATTTTGTGTTGCTTCTTTCCGGTGCTTTAGCCGGATTGGCCGGTGTGATCGAAATCTGCGGTCCGATCGGACAGCTCACGCCCAAGATCTCCCCGGGATACGGCTTTGCCGCGATTATTGTGGCTTTTGTGGGGCGCTTAAAACCACTCGGAACCATTCCTGCAGCTTTCATCATGGCGCTCTTTTACCTCGGCGGTGAACTAGCCCAGTCCAGACTCGGAACGCCGGCTGCTTTGACGGGTGTGTTCCAAGGTCTCTTGCTCTTCTGCATCATGGCTTGTGATTCTCTGATTTTCTGCAAATTAAAGTGGGTCGGATTTAATTCCGCGAAGGGGGCCGCATGAGTGTTGCAGCTTCTTTAATTGCCACGACGATGAATGCAAGCACGCCGCTGCTGCTTGCAGCGCTGGGAATTTTGGTTGCCGAACGCTCCGGCGTCCTGAACTTAGGCGTCGAAGGCATCATGCTGATGGCGGCCATCGCAGGCTACATGGCAACGGTTGAGACCGGAAGTTTTGCGGTCGGATTTATTGCTGCCGTTGCAGTGGGTATTTTGTTTGCATTGTTCTTTGCCATTTTCGCTGTGGGCTTAAGGGCCAATCAGCAGGCATCCGGCTTGGGTGTAGCGATTTTCGGCGGCGGCTTATCCGCCTACATCGGCATTCCTTATCAAGGCGCCGTGCTCCCTGAAAGAGCGGCTGACGGCATTCCGTTCTTAGACCAGATCCCTTTCCTCGGACAAGCTTTTTTCAGCCAGCATTGGATCGTTTATTTGTCCTTGCTCATGATTCCGGCTGTTTGGTATTTCTTGTTCAGAACCAGGCCCGGGCTGGTGGTGAGGGCCGTCGGAGAATCGCCGTTTTCAGCAAACGCTTTGGGATACTCGGTTCCGATGATTCGATGCGCGACGCTGGCTTTCAGCGGATCCTGTATCGGGCTTTCCGGCGCTTATTTGTCGCTCATCTATACACCCTTATGGGTGGAAGGCATGATTGCCGGCAGAGGCTGGATTGCGCTGGCGCTGGTGACCTTCGGTACTTGGCGTCCGTTCAGAGTGTTCTTAGGCGCGTACTTGTTCGGCGGCATGACCATGCTGCAGATGAATCTTCAGAGTATCGGAATTTCCGTTCCGACTCAGTTTATTTCCATGGCGCCTTATGCGGCGACGATTATCGTTTTGGCGCTGATTTCGAGAAATCCGACTTGGATTCGTCTGAACATGCCGGCTTCTCTCGGAAAGCCGTTTAACCCGCATTGATGATTTTTTGTTTACCTTTCTTTAAAGGAGAAAGACAGTGAAGATGTCTTTAAAACTGGTTGCAGCTGCGGCTGCTGTTGCTTCCGCTTTTGCTTTGAGCGCCTGCGGAGACAAAAAAGAGGCTGCCCCGGCTAAACCGGCAACACCGGCAGCTCCTGCCGCTCAGTCCAAGGCAGCTGAACCCCTGAAAGTCGGTTTTGTGTATGTGGCTCCGATTGCGGACGTTGGCTATACAAAACAACATGACATCGGCCGTATCTACGCTATTGATAAGGTAGGTAAAGATAAAGTCACGACGACATTCGTGGAGAATGTTCCTGAAACTGCTGACGCAGAACGAGTTATTCGTCAGATGGTTGCCGACGGCAACAAGCTGATTTTCGGAACCAGCTTCGGCTACATGAACTACATGCAGAAGCTTGCTAAAGAATACCCGGATGTGAAATTCGAGCATGCCACCGGTTACAAGACTGCGCCCAACATGACGAATTACAACATTCGCTTCTACGAAGGCCGCTATCTGGCCGGTATGCTTGCCGGCGGTGCAACTAAGAGCAACATCATCGGTTATGTCGCTCCGTTCCCGATTCCTGAAGTTCTGCAGGGTATCAACGCCTTTACATTGGGTGCCAAATCCGTTAATCCGAATATTCAGGTAAAGGTGATTTGGACCAACGCTTGGTACGATCCTCCCAAAGACACCGACTCTGCCAAGACTCTGTTGGGTCAAGGGGCGGACATTCTCACTCAGCACACCAATACCAGTGCTGTAGCGAGTGCTGCTGAAGCTGCAGGAAAAATGGTTATTCCGTACAACAGCGACATGAAGTCTGTTGCTCCGAATGCCCAGATTGCTGCTCTTGTGCTGAATTGGGGACCGTACTACGCCAAAAAGATCCAGCAGATGATCGACGGCAAGTGGGATCCGACACCGGTTTGGATGCACTACAAAGACGGCGCAATGTCTCTTGAAGGAGTTCGCACCGATAAGATTCCTGCCGATATCGTGAAGAAGATGGAAGAAGTGAAGGCCAAGATCGAGAGCGGTGAATTCCATCCGTTTACGGGTCCGATCAAGACCAACGACGGCAAAGAAGCTGCTAAGGCAGGCGAAGTTCTGAAGGATGACCAGCTTCAGACGATGAATTACTATGTTGACGGTGTGATCGGAAAGGTTCCCAACTAATCTGATTCGACGTTAATTCAAGCGAAGGCTCGGCATTTTGTCGAGCCTTTGTGATTTTCAAGACTGTGAAAGTTGTGGTCTTTTTCTCATAGAAAAGCGCGGGGTGCTATTTTGGCTCGCTTAACACATAGACGACTATGCCGGAATGAGCCAGCTCCGCCCCTCTCGGGAGAATAAAATCCGTCAAACCGGAATCCGAGCTTTCTGGAACCAGTCGAAAACCTCTCTCGGAAGCAGTAAATCTTCGAAGTGTTTTTTTTCCTGCGTATTCAAGAAGAACGATATTGCCGACCTGGGCTTTTGCTTTCTTTCTTAGAAAAAGAACGGTTCCCTCATGAATTCCGGCTCGATCCATCGAATTATCCGGTGCCTTTTCCACAGAAATCTCTTCCGCCGGGATAGGGAGCGAATTGAACAATTCATCTGCAACTTTGGTCGGAGAAGGTTTAGTCGTGGCAGCGATCTGCGAACGAATCCAGGAAGAGCCTCCTAATCTTTTTAATTGAATTAAAAGATCCTCAGTCAGAATGACGGTCGTTGTTTTTGCGCCGATAAGAGGCTTGCGGCCTGCACCAGGACGTGCACCGCCTTTTTTCTTTAAAGGCGCTTTATTTTCACTATCGGTCATAAAAATAATTCAACAAAAATACAGTGAACGCTGTCTGCGACAAACGATTTCGCGATACAGGATAGGCTATTTCAAGAATCAACGTTGTAAAAGACTAAGATATTTGTGGAAGCGATCGAAAATATGTGAAAAAGACCACAAATTAGGTTTTCAAAAGGCGGATCAAAAATGGGGAAATTTTTAAGAAATGCTTTGTTCGGGATAGCGGTTGGAGATGCTTTAGGTGTTCCCCATGAGAAAAAACCAAGAGGGTCTTTCAAGTGTTTGGGTTGGGATTACACACCGGAACCGGATCGAAAAAGAACGTGGTCGGACGACACCGCTCTGACGCTCGCCGAACTCGACAGTCTCGGAACCCTAAAGAGGGTGGATTTTGACGCCATCATGCAGAACTTCATGGAATGGTTCTTGATGGGAAAATTTTCCTGCACCGGGCGCTGTTTCGGTGCGGGAAAGAGTACGGTGCATGCCATCAAGAACTATTGCTATGGAAAGAAGGCGATTGACTGCGGCTCTAAGGACATTATGTCTAACGGAAACGGTGCTCTGATGAGAATCATGCCGTTTTGCCTTTTGAGAGAGGAATATCGCAAAACCTTTAATTTCGATGATGCCGTTGGTATGACGCACCGGCATCCAATAAATCTTGTTGCCTGCTGCTTTTTTGATGTGTTGGTCAACGCGATTGTTCGCGGGTCGGATCTAAAGACTGCTTACGAAACGGCAGAGAAATCGTTGTCCCAAGAGGAAAAAGAATTAATTCAGATGCCGTCCTTTGGACTTTTAAGTGAGCGCCCTGAAAGTGAAATTAAATCCGGCCGCTTTGTGCTGGATACTTTGTGGGCCGCCATTTGGTGTGTGGAAAAGACCACAAATTATCGATATGCGGTCTTGAAAGCCGTTGATCTTGGAGACGATTCCGACACAACGGCCTCGGTTGCCGGAGGCATTGCCGGGTTAATTTATGGGATCGGGGGAGAAAAAGGCGTTCCAAGCAATTGGATAGAGCAGTTGGCTTGCCGGAATTGGCTGGAGGATGCAGCAGAAAAGACGGCGGAAATGACTTGTTAAGGTACGGCAAATCAGCTAAAAATATATAGAAAAGACCACAAAATTGAAGACTGCTGCCTTGGTAGCTTCGGGTGTCTGAAGTTTGGCGGAGAAATGATTAGATCCACAGCGGCAGTCCGCCAAATATGAGAAAAAGACCACAATCCTGAACAGAATTTGTGGTCTTTTTCACACGGAAAGAGTTTCCGCGAATGAGTAAGCTCAGATCTTATCTGGCGCCGCTGGCCTGAAGAGCAATAGCGGCATGCTTACGGCCTTCGACAACTTCTTTACGAAGCTGACCGCTCGGGTGGAAGGAAACTACCTGGCGGGCCTTAATAATGGCGGATTCGCCGGACTTAGGGTTACGTCCCGGACGCTCGCTTTTCTGCTTGATGGAAAAAACACCGAAGTTGGAAAGCTTTAGTTCTTCGCCGCGAACGAGGCATTCAAGTGCTTCATCGAAGAAAAGATCCACGATTTCCTTGCAGAAACGTTTAGGGAGCCCAAACTGTTCATAGATAACATCGGCAAGATGACTTTTGGTCAGCGTATCGCCTTCCTTGAGCAGGGTGCCAAGGACGAGAGCGGTCTCATCCTTCTGCTGTTCTTTGACAGCCTGTTTAGGTAAGTCTTCCATTTTTCTAGTATGTTGTGAAACTGTGAAAAGGTTGAATTCTATACCAAAGCTTTGGGGCTGTGTTGTCGTTATTTATTTAATTTACAAAGAAAAAATTCAAAAATCATTGACTTTTTGAAATTACGATCACCCAGCAAAAACGGATCATTTTTTGTGGAACGAGGCACCTAAATCGGGAAGTTTTTGCAGAGTCTAACTCCTGGGCGCGGGAAATCGACTTCAAGGATCATCCGGCATATCGTTCGGTGAGCAGTCAACTGAAATTTTGCGCTTCTAGATCTTCATTATTTTAAAAATCCTCAATTAAACAAA
>ERZ773150.1595-NODE-1595-length-19392-cov-3.701815_pt1 | contig 19392 bp, 15 predicted proteins | sample MGYA00580845_ERZ773150 | MGnify/ENA primary metagenome ERZ773150 (study PRJEB29015, sample SAMEA2737848) | human gut metagenome | biome: human gut; feature: human-associated habitat; material: faeces | place: China | collected 2012 ...
GCTGAAGAGTATCAGCCGAAAGATGACAAGGAAAGAGGCTTGTTGGCGGGCGTGGAAAACGAAAAAGAGTTTTTGCATTTGGCAGACGAGGTCATTGTCTTGTCAAAAGATACACAACAGATTCTGGCTGAAGGCTATGGCGTTTCTTCGGATAAGATGCACTTGGTTTATAATGGTTTGGGGGATGGTTTATGTTTCGACAAAGATAAAAATGTAGGAAATGGCCGCATGATTATGTTTGTCGGTCGTTTGGACGAGATTAAGGGTTTGAACTATTTGATCCATGCGTTCAGGCATATCGCAGACAAATATCCGGACACCCGTTTGGTGGTTGCCGGGGACGGGGATTTCCAGCTTTATTTGTCGCAGTGCAGGGATTTGCAAGGTCGTGTCTCTTTTTTAGGGAAAGTGTCAAGCAGTGAGGTGGAAGACGTTTATCGGTCTGCATATATCGGCGTAATGCCTTCTTTTCATGAACAATGCAGCTATACGGCCATTGAGATGATGCGTCATAAAATACCTTTGGTTGGCACGGATACAACGGGGTTGGCGGAGATGTTGGATGCTACACCGGAGTTGCGCGTACCCATCAATGAAGATAATATGATGGAGGAGGAGTTTACGGGGCGGCTTGTGTCTTGTCTGGATTTGTTGTTGTCGGACGTGGAGGCATATCAACGGGCGGCAGATGCCGTGGGCAAATTGTATGAAGCCCGTTATAAGGGGTCAGATATGGTGCATGCCACGTGCTGTGTGATGGAAAGTTCATGGGACAGGCCGGATTATACCGTGTCGCCCGATTATCTGAAACATATAGATTCCCGTATGATACAGTTGATAAACCAATGTCCCGACATAGATACGGATTTTTACGGGATGGGAGGAATCGGTGTATATTTATGGAAAAGGGTGTTGGATTTATGTGACAGGAAAGAAGGGGATTTCCAAGCTTCCTTGATACTGGAACACTTGATATACTATATGGATTGGGTACAGGATGTGGCCGGTTCGGGTCCTTTGCCTGTGGAACTGTGGGCCATGATACGAAGTATGGGACAACACGGTTTTTATAAGACGTGTGTGGACACGTTGCTCATGCGGCAACCCGGTCCGGATGCGCTTTTTCAGATGCCGTCAGATAGAGTTATAATACAAAATGCCTTAAAGATATGCAACTGCAAGATTTAAAATCACAGCTTACTTTTGTCTTTCCGGTACGTATCGACTGTGAAGAAAGATTAACTAATCTCCGTACTGTATTACGTCATTTCGAAGGCTTGGGGTGCCGTATGATTGTGTTGGAGGCCGATGCTGTGTCTGCCCTTGGAGATGAAGTTTGGCCTGATGTGGTGGAATACATTTTTGTAGAGGATGCTTCAAAGATTTTTCATCGCACACGGTATATCAATGAATTGCTGCGTATGGCCGAGACGAAAGTTGCAGCGGTTTTGGATACGGATGTGTTGGTCGATTATGCCCAGATTGATGAAGCGGTGCGACTTATTCTTGAAGGATGCACCCTCGCTTATCCCTATAATGGACAGTTTGCAATCCTTTCTGAACAAATGTCGGTACAAATGAGGAAGAAGCTAGATTTGGAGTATTTGTGCCATATGAAATTATGTTACTATTTTGGACGTAGATTTTTTGGAGGTGCTTATTTGGTAAATTGTCAGCAATATTTGCGGTGTGGAGGCGAGAATGAACGATTTGTAGGTTGGGGACCCGAAGATGCGGAGCGAATGCACCGTATAAAAATTCTTGGGTACAAGGTAGCATGGACTCAGAGTGGGCAACTGTATCATCTGTATCATCCCCGTGGCAATTCTGTCTATCGGTCAAAAGAAGATGCCAAATTCATGAGAGATGAGTTTATAAAGATTTGCTGTATGTCGTTGGATGAATTAAAATCATATATATCAAAATGAAGACTATTCTTGAATATTTCTTAGATGCTTTAGAGATTAACTATACGAAACATTTTACTAAAGTGCTATACCAAGAGCATCCGCATAAGTACAATATGTACGGTTTGAAGCAGATGTTAGATGTGTATTGTGTAAAAGCGTTAGGAGTATGCAGTGATACTAAGGATTTATACAGTTTGAACTATCCGTGCATTTTACATATTTATGGTGATTTTGTTATAGGATTGGACTGTGCTTCAGATACAATAACTTATTTGCAGCATGGTAAGAAGACAACAGTAAACCATGATATGTTCAAACGCATTTGGACAGGTAATGCTCTTGTAGTAGAAGAAACTACGGACGCAGTAGAGCCAAACTATGGGATGCATCAGCGAGACGAATTGATTTCAATGGTGAAAACATATAGTATTTCTATGATGTTGATATTAATTATCCTTATGGGTATAGTAAGTAATTGGGGTATTATAGTTCCTTTTGATATTTTACGCATAGTGTTAAGCTTGGTAGGTATCCTTGTCTGTGCTTGATGGACCTATGGCGAAAGTATTTGGTATCAGTTGGAGTGAGGTCGGTTTGGGATATTTCATGGCCAACATATTGCTCCTGTCACTCATACCTGAAGCATCTGCATTCATAGCTGTCATTAATTGGGTAGCTATGCTCTATGGGGTATGGAGTATTTATTACCAATGGCGTGTGGCTAAAAGTTGGTGTGTGTTGTGCCTAATAGCTCAGGCTGTTATTTGGGCTATGGGAATAACAGCAATCATTTCATATTTGACAGTACCTTTTACTTTCGGCATCCTCTGTGGATTGTTGTCTTGTATGGTCTTTTCCATCAATATTTTGATTGTACACCAATATGCTTCGGCTTATGTAACAGAAAAGGAACGTGTACGTGCTGTGCAAAAGTATCGGGCTCTTAAAGCCAATAGTGATGTAGCTAAAGTACTCTTTGAAAAAAGTGATTTTTATGAGACTACACTCAATGATTCATCAATAATTTTCGGAAATCCAAAAGCAAAGGTGCGTGTGACGATACTGAGTAATCCTCATTGTAATCCTTGTGCATATATGCATACACAAGTAGAAAAATTGTTGGATATGAGTGAAAATAAAATCTGTGTACAATATATCTTTTCGTCATTTAACGAATCGTTGGAGGATAGCAGTAGGTATCTTATATCTTGTTACATGAATAATCGTAAAGATGAGGTGTTACGTAAATTTGCTCTTTGGTACAATAAAGAAAAGTTTGATTACGAGAGAGTTATTAAAAGGGATGAGGTGCATATACATACAGAAAAGGTTGAAATGGAAATGGAAAAGCATAGGATGTGGCGTAAGAAAACATCTTTAATTGAAACCCCGACAATCTTAGTAAATGGCTATAAACTTCCCAATGAATATGAATTGGTGGATTTGGCTATGATTGACAATTTGGTTATAACTGAAAAAATATCTTGTGAGATATCAATGGCCGAAGCACTACGCCATTGGGAGCAGAATAGCTAACTGCAGAATAGTCAGTGTGATTGTTTAACAAATAAATAACACAGTAATGAAAAAGCTTAAAAGATTTGTGTTAAATCCTTCATGTCATTCTCTGGATATAGGTGCAATGACTGGTATAGTGGGGGGATTTTCTGCAAGGTCTACTTCTTGTGGTACTTCTTGTGGTTCTTATCCTTCCATATATATCACCAATTGTAACGGAGACTGTTTTACTAAGGAAGGGCAATACGCAGTATGTGTTGGTCCGACTAGAGAAGAGTGGAAATATTGCGAATAAACGAATGGATTGGTGGCCATGGTCGCCAATCCTTTTCAAATTCATATTTGCATAATTTAGTCAAAGTACATATTGAAAATGCCTTTTTATATTCTGCTTCAAAATACATGTCATTTAATTGAATAAAATGAAAACTATACGAAAAACATAGTTTACTAATTAATTATATAAATAATATTATGTGGGGGGACAACTAATGACATTTTTTAAGAAAATAGTAATATTCGTGATTTTTAGCCAACTATTCAGCCTGAAAGGAGTAACACAGGGTATCATTGTTCAAGGAATAGTGCGAGATGCTTTTGACAACCGTGGACTTGAAAACGCACATGTGAAGATATTGAACAGCGATAGTAATGTTGTAGCTCTCGTTACAACTGAAATTCCGTATACAGTAATACATTCTGAAGGGGCGGTCAAAAAGAACAAAAATCCTAATAGCGGTGCCTTCTTTGAGTGTATAGTGCCAAAAAACGGGAGCTATACGGCTGTGGTCAGTATGATGGGATATAAGACAAAACGAGTGCTGTTTCATGTGCCCCAAGATTATGGAAAAAAGTTGGAAATAGGGGATATTTACCTTTTTCAAGAGCAGAAGGCTCTGGAAGAAGTGACAGTGGCAGCTACTAAATTAAAGATATATCATAGCGGGGATACGCTTGTCTATAATGCGGATGCCTTTGTATTGGACAAGCAAAATGTTCTGGAGGATCTCGTAAAAATGCTTCCTGGGGTGGAACTGCGTGATGGAAGGGTTTTTGCTAATGGACGATTTGTAGAAAGCATCATAATCAGTGGAAAAGATGTTATGCCAAGCGATCCCATGCAACTTATGAAAATGTTGCCAGCTTATATCGTAGACAAGTTAAAATTTTACGACCAACAAGGAGAAAAAAGCAAAACGATGGGTAAGGATATGCACGATGCCAGTTATGTGATGGATGTATATCTCAAGCGTGATTATCATGCAGCATGGCTTGGCAATGCACAAGCAGGAGGAGGAACACAAAAGCGTTGGGAGGGATTAGGCTTTATTATGCGTTTTGATGACAGGCAGTTCTTCACTATTAGTGCTGATGCCAACAACATAGGTCGAGAACGAGAAAATACAGATATTTGTACCATAGAAAGTGCATACGATGATAGAGACTTGACAAACCATCAATTGAACCTAAACTATTCTTATCATCCTACGGACAAATTACGTTTTGATGTAAACGGAGTTGCAAGAAGACAGGATACGGAATTTGGGGTTAAAGAAAAGCAGAAGTTGGATCTTTCTAATAGCACGGATATATATAAATTGTATAGTAAAACAAGTAATAAAATAAATGATTATTATAGAGGTGGAATGTCAATGACTCTACGTCCGCGTAAGGGGCTATATGGAAAACTCATGTATTCTTTCAAATATGGAAAAGATACAGAAGAAAGTAAAGGATACTCCATAACATCGTTGCGGGACATCAATATAAGTGATTCCGTATGGCTGCAAATTGGGCAAATGCAGGCAACAGTTCCTACAGGAATAACAAACATATATAAAGACAGCGTACTTTCTTTGCGTCATGCGTATGAGCATAAGGCTGAAACAGAATGGCACTTGGCATTGGGGGGCAATTTATTAAAATTTAAAATTGACTATGATATGCACGGGGATAATGGTAATATCAATCAACGATATATAAACAGAGTGTTTGAAGACGAAGAAACAGAAGCCAAACGCAAGAGCCTTCATGACACACAAATTAAAGATGTAGCCACGACTATGCAGTTGGAATACAATATCAACTACATCGAGGATAGTAGCAAGCGAGGAATACTGACACCATATTACACTTTTATACATAAGAAAGCACATGATTATCGTGAATTGGTTTTATTTGAGCCACAAAATGACGGATCGGAGGTAAGTCATATAGATGTGGATAATAGTAGAAGGATTAAAGAAAAATCAGAAACTCATACGTTAGGACTGTATTGGATTCATGAGATGCAACTGCATCGGAAGGGATGGGTTTGCTTCAATGGTCAAATGCCTATTCATATAAAGGATGTGAGTGTGCAGCTTATCCATGAGACGGCATCCAATCGACAACACAAGCAATATATACTTCTTTCGCCCACTTTAGAAATGAAATGGTATCCAAAAGCAGATGACAGAAAAGGAAGTATAACATCGTTGAATTTGAAAGGTTGGTGCAATCAGACGACTCCTAAAGAGATTTACCTGTTAAACCAGACTGATACCTCTGATCCATTAAATACTTATATGGGTAATCCAGAGTTGCGGAAACAAACAGATTTAGGGCTTTCATTGGGATTCCGCCATTACTTCGAACGTAACAAGCATAACACCTATGCCACATTCGGTAGCACAAATACGTGGAATGCCATAGCTATTCAGTCTATCTATGATAAACAAAATGGAACGAGGACTCTTATGCCCGTTAATGTAGATGGAAAGTATAATATTTCTTTAGAATGTGGCTATGGTATGCCGCTCGCTTCCAACCAAACCTGTTGGCTAAACTTGTCGGCTGGAGCCAACTACACACGCTGTGCCAATATGATGTTTGATAATAGTAACAACCAAGGATTTGACTATATGAAACTATATGGTTATCGTGTTAAAGCCAATCTTAGATGGAACAATACATCCCGAAACGTAGAAGTGGCTTACACTGTTGCATCCAATGGTAATGGCATTATTTCCAATGCGGATTCTAACGAAAAATTACAAGAACTCACTAATAGTTTATCTATAACTAGTCATTTGCCGGCAGGTATTAATGCCTCTGTAAATTGTAATTTTATCTCACGGTTTGGATTTGAAATGAAGACACTGAACAGGACATTTATATTCACCGATGCACATATTTCCAAATCAATTTATAAAGAAAAAGTAGAATTAAGCCTTAGTGCCATAGATATTTTCCATCAACGTAAACATGTACAATTTGTTATGAATGGAGAAGGGCACATTGAAACTATGGCCACTCAATATATACCGGCCTATGTCTTGGCAAGTATACGATTCAATTGGTCTCTTTCCTCTAAAAAGAAAAGGTAATATGAAATTATTAAATCGTTTTCCACACTTTAAGCAGCTTGATGCCTCGGATTGTGGCCCGACATCTTTGCGTATGATAGCCAGTTTTTATGGCCTAAACTATTCTGCGGAGATGTTACGAAAGCATTGCTATATTTCTCGCCGTGGTGTCAACATGCAGGGCATAAGTGAAGGAGCGCAATATATTGGTTTTGATACAATTGGGATGAAAATGACATTTAGCCAATTAGCGGAGGAGGGTGTATTTCCCTGTATCCTGTATTGGAACCAAAACCATTTTGTGGTTTGTTACGGTATAGAAAGAGATAAGGCGGGAGGTTATAAAATCCATATTTCAGACCCGGCTTCACAACGCCTTACCTATACCCAAGAAGAATTTAAGAAGTGTTGGATTGGAAGACGTGCCGAAGATAAAGGGTGCGGTGTGGTTTTGATGTTGGAACCGGGGGATAATTGGGGGAAAGTGGAAGATGAATATCGGAAGAACAGCCGGAGCATTCTTTCGTTTACCCGTTATTTTATGCCTTACCGTTGCATGATAGGCCAGTTGCTGTTGGCCATGCTTGTCGGGAGTTTGATACAGATGGTGTTGCCTTTCCTTTCGCAAGCGATGGTGGATCAAGGCATCAATGGGCGCAATTTGGATGTCATCACCCTGATACTTTTGGCGCAGTTGGGGTTTTTCGTGGCCACGCTGAGCATCGACTACATCCGTTCGTGGATTATGCTGCACATGAATTCGCGTATCGACATTTCGTTGATAGCCGATTTCCTGATCAAACTTACGGCCATGCCCTTGCAGTTTTTCGATTCCCGCATGACGGGCGACATCTTGCAACGCATAGGTGACCATGGGCGGATAAAGAACTTTCTGCTGGGCAACAGCATGCGTATCGTGTTTTCGATAGTGAATTTCATTGTATATTTGGGTATTCTGGCCTATTATAACATGGTGGTGCTGACCATTTTCCTTGTGGGCAATGCTTTGTATGTGGCATGGATTTCGTTCTTTATGCGCTATCGGAGGGAGCTTGACATCAAGCGGTTCAACCAGTCCGCTTTGGAACAGAGCAAGATGATACAGTTGGTACAGGGCATGCAGGACATCAAGCTCAATAACAGCGAACGCCAGAAGCGTTGGGAATGGGAGCGGATACAGGTCAAGCTCTTTCAGATAGGCCTGAAAGGGCTTCGCATCGGGCAGGTGCAGCAGTCCGGTTCGGTATTTTTCACGCAAACCACGCATATCCTTATTTATTATATCGCGGCGAAAGCCGTGGTGGACGGTTCGATGACCCTGGGTATGATGATGTCCCTGACCTACATTATCGGGCAGGTATCTGCCCCGATAGGGGAGTTCATCGGTTTTGCACAATCGTTCCAAGATGCGAAAATCAGTTTGGAACGGTTGAATGAGATACATTCGCAGGATGACGAGGAGACGGATATTGATAAAAAACTGGCCACGCTTCCTCAAAAACGGGACATTTGCATTGACCACCTTTCGTTCAGTTACACCGGTTCGGAGCGGGATTGGGCATTGAAGGACGTTTCGCTCCATATTCCGGAGCGTCAGGTGACGGCCATCGTGGGTGAAAGCGGATGCGGAAAAACCACGCTGATCAAACTGCTTCAGGGATTTTATGAACCGACCCGTGGCAGTATCAAGGTAGGAGGAGTCAATCTCTCGGACATCAATCCTCATACCTGGCGTGCGGCCACCGGTTCGGTGATGCAGGACAGTTTTATCTTTTCCGATACCATAGAGGGAAACATTGCTTTCAATACAGACGAAGCGGATGAAGAACGAATGAAAAGTGCCGCCCGCATGGCGCGGATTGATGATTTCGTGGAGTCTCTGCCTTTGGGCTATGACACCGTCATCGGTATGGAAGGCAAGGGGGTGAGCCAAGGACAGCGGCAACGCATCTTGATAGCCCGTGCCATCTACAAAAATCCGGAGTATATTTTCCTCGACGAGGCGACCAATTCGCTCGATGCCACCAATGAAGCCCATATCATGGACAACCTGCATCGGTTTTACGAAGGGCGTACGGTGGTGGTCAGTGCGCACCGGTTGAGCACTGTAAAAGATGCCGACCAGATTATCGTGATGGACAAGGGAAAGATAGTGGAGCGGGGCAACCATCAAAGCTTGTTGGAAAAACGAGGCAGGTATTATGAATTAGTGAAAAATCAAATGAGTGTCATGGCATGAAACAGCAGAAACAACATTGTCCGGAAGTAGAGCGGCTCATGGGGGGCCGCCTGCCGTTTGTTACACGGTACGGCATAACCATCGTGGTCATTGTAATGGCATTGGTGTGTGCCGGATTGCTGTGGTCGGGAGGACCGTCGCAGCAACTGATGAGGGATATTATGGAACATACAGTCCAACAAATAAAAAACAAAATATAATGAACCATTCCAATTGTGTGATTTCGGCAGTAGGGCGGAACAGCCTGCACCGTATGTGGCTGAAAGGAGGGTGCAATTTTGACTTGCACTTGGTGGTCTACGATGATTCCATCGAAGAGTTTCGCGGAGACACGGAGTATATTTGCCACATCAAAGGGTATAAGTTGAAAGTCATTTACCGGTATCTTGAGATGCATCCGGAGTTGAAGGAACGGTATGATTATTTCTTCTTTCCGGATGATGACATCCAAATGGATGCCGCGACCATCAATGCCCTCTTCGAGTCCATGCGGCGTTACCGTTTGCAGATTGCACAGCCGGCATTGCGTATGTCTTATTGCACGTGGAGGCACACGTTGCAAGACCGGTATTGCAAACTGGGATATACTAATTTCGTGGAGATGATGGTGCCGTGTTTCTCACGTGAGGCGTTAAACAAAGTGTTGTTCACTTTTAATGAGAACGAGACGGGATGGGGGACGGAAACCCATTGGCCGGTGCTGATTGATGCTTCGCAAAGGGACATGGCCGTCATTGACGAAGTAAGCGTGGTGCATACACGTCCCATCCAATCGGGACAGGCCATCCATAACAGGGAACTGGCTGCTTACTTGCGAAAATATAACCTGTCTACCAAGGTGCTTCATTATGATTGTCTGCCTTCTGAAAGACGGTATTGCTGCGACAGGAATACCTTCAGGGAACTCTGTAACACGTTGGGGCATTGGATAGGGGCGGAACGAATATCGGCTTTCTCGGCGGGTGAGGACGGATACTTCGGATATGTACACTTCCTGTTCCTGTTTGCCCGTATGACACAGATGCGAAACTATGCGGACGCGGGTTATGATTTGTTGTGCAAGGCACAAGACTGTTTGGGGACGGTGATGCACGATATGACTTTCCGGAGCGGCATAAGCGGATGTTGTTGGCTGATAGAATATCTGTCAAAAGAAGGGCTTATAGAGGAGAATCCCGAAGATTTGCTTGAAACGGTGGATGCGTATATCAGGCAAAATATCGGGGAAACGATGCCGGTGGAGGACTTGGCCGGGATAGGGCGTTATTACTTGGCCAAGATGCAGAACCGCCCTACGAAGGAACATCGCGATGACTGCGAGAGGATGGCCGTTTTGTTGCAAGGCCGAATGGGGGAGGAGGATCCTGCGGTTACAGTGGATGCCCTCACGTTGATGCAGGCTTGCGGAATGGAAACGGGGGAGCAGCTTCGGGTTTTGGAACGCAAGATAGAACGTATGGAGTGTACTCAGGTGGAACGTGTATATATGCAGTTCCGTCTTTATCTGTTGACGCACGACGGTTATTTCTTGGCCAGGGTGCAAGAGGGAATGAAAAACCTTCGGTCGCAGTTGATGACATTGGAGGATGCGGTAATGTTAGTTGAAATCATGTATCACACTGTAGAATAAGGAGGAGGCTATGAAGACAGCAATTTTGTTTGTGACGCATATTTATAATGAGGATATAGAACGTCAAATCGTCAAGTTAGATGAGGAAACCAAGGATTTTGCCACGTTGTATGTTGGCTTTCAGGCAGACAAGGTGAGAATCACGTTGCCGGACGGCATCCATTCTTTCCCCTTCACCGTCAAGGAACTCAACAGGTTGGGGTATCGTTCGTGGGGCTGTACGTTGATGGACGGGAATTTCCATTTCGTGATGTTGGACTTTTATCTCAAGCATGCCGGTTACGACTATTATTGGCTTATAGAATATGATGTCCGTTTTAATGGGGATTGGAAAAACTATTTCGGGTTCTTTGCGGATAAGGATGACGATTTTATTTCCGCCCATATTAGAGACTTTTCCGGGGATACCCGATGGACAAGATGGAAAGAGATAGAATTGGTCAATATCAAACTGAATCATAAGATGTTGTTACGTTCTTTCAATCCGATATGCCGTTTCTCTGACAGGGCGCTTTCTTTACTGAACGAGCGATGCCTATTGGGCGACAGGGGACACAATGAGGTGTTGATGCCTACATTGTTCAAATACTTCAACTTGAAAATATCCGATTTCGGAGGGAATGGAAAGTTTATATACACAGGTTGTCCGGGATTGTTTTATACGGATGATCCGAATGATGTTTGCGGGGACAAGTGTACCCATCGCTTCCGTCCGGCTCATACGGAGGGTGGGATGGCATTGCCCGATATGATTTATCATCCGGTGAAATAAGAAATATATGATGGAGAATTGTGTAGTTTTTGCCACCCACAGGTTGGATGACGGCATTTTGAGCTATCTATCTTATGTCAGGAAAGAGGTGGAGGGCGTAATGGATTTCTTGGTATTGTACGACCAGTCTAAGGAACCCATAGACCCGGCGGATTATCCTGAATTCCGGTTTTATGGTTTCGATTCCGGTACGCTCAAGGGGTTCTTCCACCAAGACGAGAGGCTGTTGCCTAACATTATGATAGCGTTGGCGGAATGTGCGAAACAATATCGTTACGACCATTATCTGCTGATGGAAAATGATATTGTGCTACATGGGGATTTTCACCGTTTCGTCCAACGGGTCAATGCCGAGGACGCGGTGGATTATATCCATATTGCCACCGATGTGGAGGGCAGTCCGCAAAAACATTGGCCTGTCCGGTATATACAGGCCTGTCCTTTTGAGCATCTTTATTTCTCTTGGTGCCATATCTTGTATGTCAGTCATGGCTTCCTGACGGACGTGGCAGAGTTCATGGCACGTAATGATTCCGTTTACTACGAGTTCCTGCTGCCCACCATGGCGTATAACGGCAATTATCTGGTTCGGCAGTTTGAAAACTTCGGCTACCGTTTTCAAGTCTCCTGGGGGCCGGCAGAACTTTACGAAAGCAAGTATATGGAAGAACGGATACCCGATACGTTCTATCATCCGGTGAAAGATTTGGGTATCGTGGATTGGGGAGCAGGAGATATGCCCTAAGGGACGTAAAACGGCCGTGACAATGACCGCCAAACAATTTTCCGTTTTCAGCCGAATGAATTTTCAATCTCAGCCAAACGATTCTTGAATCGGCTGACATCGTTTGAGGCATGTATGGAAGGCTTTTTCCCGTCTTCCACCCCTTTCTATACGAGAATGCGGAAAAGGGTTCGCATCCTTCATACTGCCTCAGTGACAGTGACTTATGGTGAAGGTTCTGTGCTTTTGGCCTTCACCGTGTCTTCACGCGGATGCGTTTTCACGGTGTGAAAACATCCTTCACACTTTTTGCTTTAGTGCTGTCATTCAATGGCTTATGGTGAAGGATGTGGTAAGAAAAGTGCATTCACCTAAAGCAAGGTCTGGAAATAAAAGCTTTCCGGGAACAGCCTGCGCATGTCCGTTTCTTCCGGTGCCGCCCGGAAGAGGCCGAAGACGCTCGAACCCGAACCGCTCATGGAAGCGTATGCCGCTCCTTGGCCGTACAACCGTGCCTTGATGTCTGCGATTTCGGGATGGAGGGCAAAGACTCCTTCTTCGAAATCGTTCGTCAGGAGGTCTTTCCATTCCTCTACGGGGCGGCGGATGATGTCTGTTACAGGTATTCCGGGCTTTCGGGGGATGATTCGGGCGTAGGCTTCTTTCGTGGACACGAAAATGTCGGGCTTCACCAGAACGAGGTGCCAGCCGGAGAGAGAAAGGCCGACAGGGGAGAATATGTTACCGATGCCCGTGGCAAATACCGGACGGTTGCGTACGAAGAAAGGGCAGTCGGCTCCCAAGCCGGTTACACGTTCTTCCAGTTCGTTGTCGGACATGCCGAGGTGGAACATTTGGTTGAGGCTTTTCATCATGCAAGTTGCGTCGGAAGAGCCTCCGCCCAAACCTGCACCCGACGGGATTTGCTTATGCAACGATATGGAAAGGCGGGGGAGGAAATGATGTTCCTGTATCAGGCGCAAAGCCTTGACAAGCAGGTTCTGTTCCGGCGGGCAGTCGATGTCGATACCGCCCGACCGGAATGTATAATCTTCCGTGGCGTGTTCTTGCACGGGGATGCCGTTGGGAAAGACACCTTCCGGGCGGCTCTCCGTGTTGCCGACCGCTTCGAGTTGCAGAGTGTCGCACAATGGGATGGGGTAGAACACGGTTTCCAGATTATGGTAACCGTCGGGACGGCGTTCCGTGACGTTCAGCCCTAAGTTGATTTTAGCGTTGGGATGGCAAATCATGATATGATGTTTTATGTATGCAAAGGTAAACAATGTTTGGCAACGGTAGATAAAATCTTCATAAAAGAATGTCGTCTGAAAGCTTTTTTAGGATGGAAAGGATTATCTTTGCACGCAAAACCAGACTTGATATGGCAGAACCGAGAAAGACAGGGCGGCGCACATCCGCGCGCGCCAAAGTGAACGTGCCGGAGGAGGATGCCTACGGGCACGTGCAGCCGCAGGCTCTTGAATTCGAAGAGGCTGTGTTGGGTGCTTTGATGATAGAGCAGGATGCCTATTCGCAGGTGAGCGAGATATTGCGTCCCGAGAGCTTTTACGACCACCGCCACCAGCTTATCTATGAGGCCATCCGCACGCTGAATCTCCAACAGAAGCCGGTGGACATCCTGACGGTGACGGAACACCTGAACTCCATGGGCAAATTGGAGGAAGTGGGTGGCCCGTTCTATATCACGCAGTTGAGCGGCAAAGTGGCTTCTTCCGCCCATATAGAATACCATGCCCGTATTATCGCACAGAAATTCCTGGCGCGCGAGCTGATAACCTTCACCAGTCTGGTGCAGACGAAGGCTTTCGACGCGACGGTGGACGTGGACGACCTGATGCAGGAGGCCGAGGGAAAGCTTTTCGAAATCTCGCAGCAGAACATGAAGAAAGACTATACGCAAATCAATCCCGTGATTCGCGAGGCTTACGACATGTTGCAGAAGGCAGCGGCGCGCAGCGACGGGTTGAGCGGGTTGAGCAGCGGTTTCGAGAAGTTGGACAAGATGACTTCCGGTTGGCAAAACTCCGACTTAGTCATCATCGCGGCCCGCCCGGCCATGGGAAAGACGGCTTTCGTGCTTTCCATGGCCAAAAAGATGGCGGTGGACATGAAGATTCCCGTGGCTATGTTCTCGTTGGAAATGAGCAACGTGCAGTTGGTCAACCGTATGATTGTCAACGTGTGCGAGATTCCGGGCGAGAAATTGAAAAGCGGGCAGTTGGCGCCTTACGAATGGTCGCAGTTGGATAATAAAATCACCCAACTGTATGATGCCCCGTTTTATGTGGACGATACGCCGTCGCTGTCCGTTTTCGAGTTGCGTACGAAAGCCCGGCGTTTGGTGCGCGAGCATGGGGTCAAGATTATCCTGATAGACTACCTCCAGTTGATGAATGCCAGCGGCATGTCGTTTGGCAGCCGTCAGGAAGAGGTCAGCACCATTTCGCGTTCGCTCAAGGGGCTGGCCAAGGAATTGAACATTCCGATCATTGCGCTGAGCCAGCTGAACCGTGGGGTGGAGAACCGTGAGGGAATCGACGGCAAGCGTCCGCAGTTGAGCGACTTGCGTGAGTCTGGTGCCATAGAGCAGGATGCGGATATGGTTTGTTTCATCCACCGCCCCGAATATTATAAGATATATCAGGACGAGAAAGGGCACGACCTGCACGGTATGGCGGAAATCATCATCGCCAAGCACCGTAACGGTGCCGTGGGCGACGTGCTGCTGAAATTCCGTGGAGAATACGCCCGTTTCCAGGACCCGGAAGAAGATGCCTACGTGCCCATGCCGGGCGAGGCAGTGGCTTTTGGTACCGGGCGGGGGCCGGATGTGCCTTTGCCTGCGGCTGACATGATGCCTCCGTCGGATGCGGCTTCTCCTTTCGGTGCGCCTTTGCCCGAGGGACCTCTTCCTTTTTGAGAGCGGTGGTTCCGGTGGTGGAATGAAACTCGTTGGCTTCTTGAGGCTTTGTCTGCATTCTTCTTGGCGGATTGCCTGAAAAAGTGTAATTTTGCGCGTTATTCCGAAATAAATTAAAATCTTAAGATATGAATATCTCTTATAATTGGCTGAAAGAGTATGTCGATTTTGATTTGACAGCTCAGGAAGTGGCCGATGCGTTGACGTCGGAAGGCCTGGAAGTGGGTTGCGTGGAAGAAGTGCAACCGGTGAAAGGCGGTTTGCAGGGACTGGTCGTCGGTGAGGTGCTGACTTGCGTACCCCATCCCAATTCAGACCACATGCACGTATGTACGGTGAACCTCGGCGAGGGGGAACCAGTACAGATTGTGTGCGGTGCGCCGAACGTGGCAGCCGGACAGAAGGTGGTGGTGGCTACGTTGGGTTGCAAATTGTATGACGGCGACGAATGTTTTACCATCAAGAAATCCAAGTTGCGCGGGGTGGAGAGCAATGGCATGATATGTGCGGAAGATGAGATTGGTATCGGTACGGACCACAACGGCATCATCGTGCTGCCCGGGACGGCTGTGCCCGGAACCCCGGCTGCGGAATACTATAACCTGAAGAGCGACTATCTTATCGAAGTGGACATCACTCCCAACCGTGCGGATGCCTGTTCGCATTACGGTGTGGCCCGCGACCTGTATGCCTGGTTGGTGCAGAACGGCCATAAGACGGCTTTGCATCGTCCGTCGTGCGACAGTTTCAAGGTGGACAGCCACGAGTTGGACATCGACATCGAAGTGCAAAACGTGGAGGCTTGTCCCCGTTATGCTGCCGTGACGCTCCGGAATTGCGAGGTGAAGGAAAGTCCAGAATGGTTACAGGACAAATTGCGCATCATCGGCTTGCGTCCGATTAACAATATCGTGGATGTGACGAACTACATCATGTTCGCCTATGGGCAGCCTTTGCACTGTTTCGATGCCGACATGATCAAAGGGGGTAAAGTGGTGGTGAAGACCATGCCCGATGGTACGCCTTTCGTGACGCTCGACGGCGAGGAACATAAGCTGAGCGACCGTGACCTGGCCATTTGCAACATGGAAGAGCCGATGTGCATTGCCGGTGTGTTCGGCGGAAAAGGGAGCGGAACGTATGAAACGACCCGTGACGTATTGTTGGAAAGTGCTTATTTCAATCCGACGTGGATTCGCAAGAGCGCACGCCGTCATGGTTTGAGCACCGATGCTTCTTTCCGTTTCGAGCGTGGCATCGACCCGAATGGTGTGATTTATGCACTGAAACAGGCTGCCATGTTGTGCAAGGAACTGGCAGGCGGGGAAATTGCCATGGAGATTAAGGACGTATATCCCAACCCGTTGCCTGATTTCATCGTGGACTTGAATTATGAATACGCTTACGGCCTGATGGGAAAGAATATCGGGGCGGACACGGTGAAAAGCATCGTGACGAGCCTGGAGATGAAGATTCTGGAGGAAACGGCCGAGGGATTGAAGCTTCAGGTGCCGGCCTACCGTGTGGACGTGCAGCGCCCGTGCGACGTGGTGGAAGACATCTTGCGCGTGTACGGATATAATAATGTGGAGATTCCTTCATCTGTGAAATCCACGCTGAATGTCAAAGGCGATGAAGACAAAAGCCATAAGTTGCAGAACCTCGTGGCAGAACAGTTGGTAGGTTGCGGTTTCAATGAAATCCTGAACAATTCTTTGCAGCGTGCGGCCTATTATGACGGGTTGGAGAGTTATCCGGCTTCGCATTTGGTGAAGTTGATGAACCCGTTGAGTTCCGACCTGAACGCGATGCGCCAGACGCTGCTGTTCGGCGGGTTGGAATGTGTGGCGCACAACGCCAACCGCAAGAATGCCGACCTGAAGTTCTTCGAGTTCGGGAATTGCTACTATTTCCGCGAAGAGGACAAATGTCCCGACATCATTCCCGGCGTGAGCAGCAGCCGCGACCCGGAGGTCATCAAGCATGTGCTCGACGCTTATTCGGAAGACTATCACCTCGGACTGTGGGTGACGGGCAAGCGGGTGAGCGGTTCGTGGGCGCATCCCGACGAAGACAGTTCCTTTTATGAACTGAAAGCTTACGTGCTGAACATCCTGACCCGTTTGGGTGTGAATTTCGGTGCATTGGTTTTTGCGCCGAGCCGTAACGATATCTATTCAAAAGGTATCGAAATTCAAAACCGTGGCGGTAAGGTCTTGGCCATGTTGGGTATCGTGAGCCGGAAGATACGGAAGATGATGGATGTGGACGCGGAAGTCTATTATGCCGACCTCAACTGGAAACTTCTGATGAAGGCCATCCGCAACAACAAGATCAGTTACACGGAAATCAGCAAGTTCCCCGCTGTGAGCCGCGATTTGGCTCTCTTGTTGGACAAGGGTGTGGAATTTGCCGAAGTAGAAAAGGTGGCCTATTCCACAGAGAAGAAGCTGCTGAAGGAAGTGACGCTTTTTGATGTGTACGAAGGAAAGAACCTGGAAGCCGGGAAGAAGAGTTATGCCGTGAACTTCGTGCTGCAAGATGAGACGAAGACTTTGAACGACAAGCAAATCGACGCAATCATGAATAAGTTGATTGCAAACTTGCAGGCCAAGTTGGGTGCTAAATTGAGATAACCCGCGATATGAAAGGATTAGTCGTAGCCAAGGCCATATATTATGTACTGTTGTTTTGTTGGTTGTTGCAGATCACCCTTCAGGGGTACACGCGTGCGTTGATTGTCCCTACGGTGGTGCTTATCGTATATGGCCTGGTGCTCAACTATAAAATGAGAAAAAGATAAATAGAAATCATCATATTTAAAATTTTATTCCAATGGGAAGAGCGTTTGAATATAGAAAGGCTGCAAAGCTGAAGAGATGGGGCCACATGGCCAAGACATTTACAAAATTGGGTAAACAAATCGCCATAGCCGTAAAGGCCGGTGGGCCGGAACCCGAAAACAATCCTACGTTGCGTTCGATTATTGCGACTTGCAAGCGTGAGAACATGCCGAAGGATAACATCGAGCGTGCCATCAAGAACGCAATGGGAAAAGACCAGAGCGAATATAAGAACATGACTTACGAAGGATACGGTCCTCACGGTATTGCTGTATTCGTGGATACTCTGACCGATAACCCGACACGTACGGTGGCGGATGTCCGTTCGGTGTTTAACAAGTTCTCAGGAACATTGGGTACGATGGGTTCCTTGGCTTACTTGTTCGACCATAAGTGTGTATTCACCTTCAAGAAACCGGCTACGGTGGACATGGATGAGTTGATACTCGACTTGATAGATTTCGGGGTGGAAGAGGATTACGACATGGACGAAGAGGAAGGTACGATTACGATTTACGGCGACCCGAAGAGTTACGGTGCTATCCAGAAGCACTTGGAAGAGCAGGGCTTCGAGGATGTCGGTGGTGAATTCACTTATATTCCGAATGATTTGAAGGAAGTGTCGGCCGAAGAGCGTGAAACGTTGAACAAGATGGTGGAAAAACTGGAAGAGTTCGACGACGTGCAGACGGTTTATACGAATATGAAGCCTGAAGAAGAATAAGATGAAAACGGTTTATCAGACGGAGGGAACCTGTTGCAAGCAGATAGAACTGGAGGTTGACGGGGACGTGGTGAAGTCCGTACGTTTTTTGGGCGGTTGCCATGGTAACCTTCAGGGGATTGCCCGTTTGGTGGAAGGCATGCCGGTCGCAGATGTGGTAAGCCGTTTGAGCGGCATTCGTTGCGGCATGAAGCCAACTTCGTGTCCGGACCAACTAACGTTGGCTCTGCAGCAGGCTGTTTCCCGGTCTTGATGGCATGATTATAAAGGACTCCTCCCCGTCCTTACCTCTATATAATATAAGGTAGGGACGGGGAGGAGTCGTCTGGTGACGGAAGTCGGGTGTTCAACCTGTCTTCCATCGTTTTTGGAGGTTAGCGGTCCGGGCTATAGTGGCTGTCATAATCTTCGGGGGTGAAACGTACCTGAAAGCGCACTTTTCCCGATGCTTTGGAATAATAGCAATAGGAAAAACTGATACCCTTCTCTTTGTAGGACTTCAAATCCACGGAGTTGACCACGTTTTTGCGCAAAAGATCCTTAAGCGATTCGCAGGCTTGAGTGTTCATCACCGTGTCGTTATCCAAAACTCCTTCCAAAGTATAATAATAATTTAGTGTACGCGAATGCTCGTCATACGTGAGGCTGTCCATAAGGGTGTACTGGTCCATTCTGCGGGGGCATTGCTTTTCCGTGTATTCCCGTGCTTCGCGGGCGCAACGTTCATCGAAACTTTCAAAG
>ERZ773150.1608-NODE-1608-length-19279-cov-12.662505_pt1 | contig 19279 bp, 20 predicted proteins | sample MGYA00580845_ERZ773150 | MGnify/ENA primary metagenome ERZ773150 (study PRJEB29015, sample SAMEA2737848) | human gut metagenome | biome: human gut; feature: human-associated habitat; material: faeces | place: China | collected 2012 ...
GGCAAGGCCAAGAAAGCCCACTACCGCCAGTGCGCCGAGAACGCGCTGCTGGGCAAAGCGTAACCAACTAAATACCGCACCGCCCACCCTTGCAAGAGGGTGGGTGGAATTTTTTATACCTTTATGATAGGAGCCTGCCATGAACCGACTGCGCCGCTGGATGATCGAGAAGTTTTTGCCACGCTACGCGCACGAGCTGCTGCTGGACGAGCTGGCCGCCACCGACAAACGGCTGGCCGCCGCCCGGCAGACCATTGCCGAGCTGAGCGCCGAGAACCGGGCACTGCGGTTTGCCCTGCGGCAGATCGGGCGCGGGTGCCGCACGGAACGGGAGGGCGCGCCGCCGCATGAAAGTGACGAAATATTGTGAGCATTGCCCGTGGCGCAGCGCAGACCCCTACTGCCTGTGGCCGCGCTGCTTTAAGAAGTACTTGACAGGACCACAACAGGAAAGGAAGAAGCAAGCCGATGAACGCATTGCTGCGGGCGCTGACGGACAGCCGCGGAATTGAGAACATTGAACAGGCGCTGGGAATGCCGGACATTACCAGCGACGCCATGCGACGCGCCATCGACGGATGGTTTGACACCTGGTTCAGCCGGGTGCCCCCGGACGAGGAGGACCCCTGCCAGCGCATCCCCTACGCCGTGGTGAACAAGCTGGGCAAGGCGGTGTTTGCGGAGTACGACAGCAGCCTGCAAAACACCGGCACCCCCAAGCTGCAATACCTGGACCGCGCGCGGCAGGCGTTCGACGCCAAAAAGCGCGAGCTGCTGCAATGGTGCATGGTGGGCGGCGAGACGTGGGCCAAGCCGGTGTTTGCGCCGGACGGCCTGACGTGGCAGGTGATCCGGCGCGACGCGGTGCTGATCTTGGGCCGCGCGCCGGACGGGCGCGTGACCGACCTGGCCTGCTGCGAAAAAAGCGTGGTGGCCGACCGCCAATATTACACGCTGGTGGAGCGGCGCACGACGGGGCCGGACGGGCGGCTTACGATAGAAAACCGGCTGTACCAGGCTGACAACAAGGCAACGCTGGGGCGGCGGGTGCCGCTGCAAAGCCTGGCGCAGTACGAACGGCTGGCCGACGCCTACACCTACCCCGCGCCCCTTGACGGGCTGGGGCTTGTGGCGCTGAAAATGCCGACAGTCAACTGTGTGGACGGCAGCCCGGACGGCGTGGCCGTGTATGAGCCTGCCATGGGGCTGATCCACAACATCAACCGCAACGAGTACCAGCTGGCGCGGGAGTTTGAACTGGGCCGGATGCGCATTGCCGCCAGCGCCGACCTGCTGACAGCGGAGAACGGGCGCAAGCGCCTGCGGGACGACTTGTTCGTTGGGCTGGAGGGCAGCGAACAGACGGTGGGGATCACGGCGTTTGCCCCGGCGCTGCGCAACGAAAACTACGAAGCACGGCGGCAGGCCTACCTGAAGGCCGTGGAGAACCTGCTGGGCGTCAAGCGCGGCATTTTGTCCGACGCCGAGGCCGTGAGCAAAACGGCCACCGAGATCAACTCCAGCGCCGGGGATTACAGCCTGTCCATCATTGAGTTCCAGAACCTTTACTATGACGCTTTGCAGGCCGCGCTGCGCCTGGCCGACCAGCTGGGGCAGGCGTACCGCCTGTGCGACGGCACGGCCTGGGACACAGAGGTTTTGAACGTGACGTGGGGCAACGGCGTTTTGTACGACGCCGACAAGGAATGGGCCGACCGGCTGGCCATGGTGCAGCAGGGAATGCTGCGCCCGGAACTTGCGCTGGCGTGGAAGTTTGACCTGCCGTGCGATACCGAGGAGGACCTTGCCGCCATACGGCAAAAGTATATGCCGACGATGCAGGACATGGAAAGCTGAGGGATAAGCGATGACCGCCACACAGCGCGAGGGCCTGAGCGACGCGGCACTTGCCCTGACGCAGCCCGTGATCGACGAGCTTTTGAAGGACATTGCCCGGCGCATCAAAGACGCCGGCGCCATTACCGACACGGCGGAATACCAGATCTACCGCGCGCAGGCGCTGGGCGAGAGCAAGCAGGCGATCAAGGCCGCTGTTGCCAGGCAGATCAAGGCGCAGGACAAGGTGATCGACAGCCTGTTCGACTACATTTTGGACAACAGCACACCCCTGACCGCGAACGGCAGCCTGAAGCAGATCGCAGAGGGCTACGCCAAAATGAGCCGCCAAAAGACCGCCGAGCAGCTAAAAAACCTGTGGGCGGACACGCCGCAGGGCAAGGTGCTGCCCATCCAGGACGCCTACGCGAAGGCGCTGGACTTTGCCTTCCGCCAGACCGTGACGGGCGCGCTGGACACGGAGACCGCCATCCGCCGCGCCTGCGCGCCGCTGGCCAAGCGCGGCCTGCGCACCATTGAACAGAAAAGCGGGCGCAGCGTGGGCATTGAGTACGCCTGCCGCCGCTACCTGATGGACCAGCTGGGTGAACTGGACGACGAGGTGCAACAGGTGACGCACGATGAGCTTGGCTGCGACGGCTGGGAGATCAGTGCGCACCTGGCGTGCGCGCCCGACCATGAGCCGTACCAGGGGCGACAGTACAGCGACGCCGAGTACGAGAAACTGAACAACAGCTTACAGCGGCGCATTGGGCATTTGAACTGTGGCCACACGGCCAGCCCCATCATTTTGGGCGTGAACGCGCCGCAGTACACCGAGGAACAGCTGCGGGAGCTTGCCGACGCCAACGAGCGCGGCGTGACCTACAACGGGCAGCACTACACGCTGTACGAGGCCGGGCAGGAGCAGAGCCGGTTGGAAAACGCCGTCCGCACCTGCAAGCGCCACATTTTGATGAACCGCGAAACCGGCGACGCCAAAAACCTGAAGAACAACCAGATCCGCCTGCGGGTGCTGCAAAGCGAATACGGCAAGTTCTGCAAGGCAACGGGCCTGCCCACGCGCACCGAGCGCCTGCAAACGGCAGGCTTTGGCCGCAGCGAGGCGAACAAGGCGGTGTGGGAGTATAAGAAAGACTCCGGCACCAAGGCGTCCGACCTGGGCGGGCAAGCACTGCACACCGTCACGGACGAAGCGATACGGGCGGTGCCAAAGCCGTTTTTCCGGGGGCTGAGCAACAAAGCCAACACAGCGGCGCAGGGCTATGCCCGCGACCTGCTGACGAAGGTGAAAGACCTGCCGCTGGGCACCGAGGCTACGGTATCCTTTACCGAGGACGGGCAATGCAGCTGGGAAGTGGGCGACCTGAAGGAAATGCGCGTTAAAGTGAAGGACCTTCAGGTCCCGTATTATTCCTTGCACAACCACGCGAGCAATGGTATACTTAGCCCAGAGGATATTTTCCAGCTGGCCAAACACGACAACATGAAAGGCATCGGCGCAGTTGGGCATGATGGCGCACTGCATACCTGTGAAAAGGTGTTCGGATACAAGAAGGAGAACTTCAACCGCTGGATGGACGGCCTGCTTGAAAAATATCCTCTATATCAGAGCCAAGATGCAAATAAAGTTGAAACAGCACTGAAACAGCGCATCGACCTTGCAAACGAACTCCGGCAGGATGGTGATAAACATGGACTCCGCTTTTCGGGATAACCCGGCCACACCAAAAGAAATTGAGCGCTGGCGTGGAAATATTGCCAAGGCGCGCCCTTACACGGACGATGACCCTGAGCCGTGTTATTTCGACTGGATTCCAGACCCTGCACGTTCAAATGCGACTGTTGCTATGGAGCTTTTGAAGGCTGCCGGTCTGTGGACAGAAGAAGATGAACGCATTGCCTTTGGTCCGCACGATGAGGATTAAACCCAATTTAATTGCCGCTTGCACCCCAATTAAGGGGTGCTTTTTTGATGCTTAAATTTTGATACGGAGATGCCTTTATGCCTCACAACCGTACACCCCCGAACCGCCCCGGCCCCAGCGGACCGGGGCAAAGCTATACCCCGCCCGGCCCACGGCTGTGGCCGCACCGCAACCGCCCGCGGGACAAGCTGCCGCGCCAGACCCGTAAGCCCACCATATATAAGGAAAGGACAGACCCGCATGATCGAATGGATGAAAGAGATCCTGGGTGATGCTTACACCGAGGACATTGACAACAAGATCACCGCCAGGCTGACGGCGGACTACGCGCCCAAGGCCGACCTGGAGGCCGCCAACACTGCCAAAAGCGAAGCTGAAGCCGCGCTGGCCGCGGCCAACGACAAGTACAAGGACGTTGACATCGACGCCCTGCGCGCCGATGCCGAGAAGTACAAGGCGGAGGCCGCCCAGGCCCGCAAGGACGCGGACGAGCGCGTGGCCGCCGTGCAGTTTGACGGCAAGCTGGACGCCGCTATCACCGCCGCGCACGGGCGCAGCGCCAAGGCTATCCGCGCGCTGCTGGACGTGGATACCCTGAAAGGCAGCGACAAGCAGGACGAAGCCATCACCGCCGCCCTGGCCGCGCTGCAAAAGGACAGCGGCTACCTGTTTGAGAGCGGCGAAACCCCGCCGCCCTACGCCGCCGGAACCGGCAGCACCGCGCTGCACGGGGCCGACGCCGACACCGCGATGCGGCAGGCCATGGGCCTGCCCATCGACAACTGATAGGAGGAATGCCCTATGGCAAATGCAATCGAACTGGCAAAAAGCTATGTGCCCAAGCTGGACGAGGTGTACAAGCTCGCCTCGCTGACCGCCATGCTGGACGGCGCGTCCGACCTGGCAAGGCAGGGCGCGAACGCGAACGAGCTGATCATCCCCATGATGACGATGGACGGCCTGGCCGACTACAGCCGCAACAGCGGCTATGTGCAGGGCGATGTGACCCTGACCAACGAAACGGTCAAGTGCAACTTTGACCGCGGCCGCCGCTTTACCGTGGACACCATGGATGACCTGGAAACGGCAGGGCTTGCTTTTGGCCGCCTGAGCGCCGAGTTCATCCGCACCAAGGTGGTGCCGGAGCTGGATGCCTTCCGCTTTGCCGCCTACTGCGGCAAAACCGGAGTCACGAAGGTGGAAGGCGCGCTGGCGGACGGCAGCGCCGTTTTGCAGGCGCTGCGCGCAGCCAGCACCGCCCTGGATGAAGCCGAGGTGCCGCTGACCGAGCGCTACCTGTTCATCACGCCCAGCCTGCACGGCATGGTACAGGACCTGGACACCACCAAGAGCCGCGAGGTGCTGAACAACTTTGCCAAGATCACCGACGTGCCGCAGACCCGCTTTTACACCGCCATCAAGCAGCTTTCCGGCGTGAGCACCGAGAGCGCGGGCGGCTACACGAAAGGCGACGGCGCGGCGGAGCTGAACTTTATGGTGATCCACAAGCCCGCCGTGATCCAGTACACCAAGCACACCGCGCCCAAGATCATTGAGCCGTCCGTGAACCCCGACAGCGACGGGTACATTTTCGGCTACCGCATGGTGGGCATTGCGGACATCTACGCGAACAAGACCGCAGGCGTGTACGCGCACCACAAGGCGGTGGGCTGATGAGCAAGACGATCGGGTATATCCCGCCGAAACCGACGCCCGCGCCGCAGGAGAAGCCTGCCGCGCCGAAAGCCGCCCGCAAAAAAGCGGATGCCGAACAAGAGAAGGCCCATGACTGACTTTAATTTTTACAGCGAAACCTACTGCGGCAGCCTGATCCCGGCCGATGCGTGGGACGCGGTGTGCCGCGACGCCGAGGCCCAGATGAACCGGTACGAGCGCATCTACCATGTCAGCTACCCGCAGACCGGCAGCCGCAATATGGCCGTGTGCGCCATGGCCGAGGCGCTGTACGAGTTTGCGCAGCTGCAGGACGCGGGCGGCGCGGTGCAGAGCGTGAGCGTGGGCAATGTGAGTGAGAACCGCGCGGCGGTGGCCGCGCCGGACACAAGCGCCGCCGCGCAGGCAGCGGAGCTGTACCGCCGCGCCGGGCTGTACGCCGACATTTACAGGGGGTGCTGAAATGCAGCGATATTTTGCCAGGGACCAGACCCTGACTTACCCGCTGTGCACGATGACCGTGACGGTGTACCACACGACGTTCAACCCGTTCGAGTGCCGCCGCGCCGTGCTGGAGGGGGTACACTATGAAACCCGCCGCACGGTGGCGGTGGACAAGACTGGCGCGGCACACAGCGCGGGGTACCTGCTTATTATCCCGCAAAAGACCGCCGCGCGCGTGAGCCCCACAGTTGACACCGGCATGGACGGCACCTATGTTTTGCAGCCCGGCGACCGTGTGGTCGCGGGCGAGGGGCCGGAAATCACGACCCGTGAGGAGTGGGCGGCGCTGCTGCCCAGCGACTACGACGTGACGACCGTAACCTGGGTGGAACAGAAATACTGGCACGGGCGGCCGTGCCATGTGGAGGCAGGGGCATGAAGTGCAGGGTGACCGTGGACATCCCGGACGGCGAGGGCTGGGTGGAAGCGCTCGGCCTTGGGCGGGACGGGCCGGTGCAGCAATTCCATACCGCAAATGTACTGCGGCGTATCCAGAAGTATATGCCGTACCGCACCGGCGCAACCATCAAGCTGACGATCGCGCAGACCGACACCCATGTGCCGGAGATCGTGACGGATAACCCGCAGGCGCGGTACCTGTATTACGGCATGAGCAAAAGCGGAAAGTCGCTGAACTATACCCATACCAAAAACCCGCTGGCCGGGCCGCGCTGGGATGAAGCCGTTATGGCCGCCGAGGGCGACGCCATGGCCGCCGACCTTGCGCGCTACATGAGGAGGATGCTGAAATGACAGACCTTGAATGCCTGATCGAATGGCTGAAAACCTACGATGGCTACGATATTCTGGGAAGCTGCCAGGTGGACTATACCGACCAGATCCCCAACCAGGGCTTTGTGTTCCCACAGGGCTTGGTGGAGGTAGAGCGCAGAGAGGATATTCTCGGAAACGTGACGCTAACCGACCGTTATAACTTTGGCCTGTATTTTACGTTTGAGAAGGCCCTGCAGGACGACACGGCAGCCCGCGCCAACGCAAGCTGGGTGATGGACTTCCAGCGCTGGGTACAGGAACAGAGCGCCCGCGGGCTTGTGCCGAACTTTGGCAATACCGAAACTAAAGCCACCGCGCAGGCCCAGAACGGTACACTGTACAGCGCCGAGGACAGCGGCACCGCGCTGTACATGGCAGTGCTTTCCGTCACATTCAAGCGAAAAATTGAAAATTGAGGTGAACTGATCCAGTGAAAATCGAACGCAAGTATATGGCGCATTACCTGAACACCGTCTTTGCGGGGGATACCGGTACGGCAACCTATGTACGCCTTGGCAAAGACCTGGAAGAGTACAGCCCGGAGCTTTCGGCCAATGTTGAAAAGAAAAGCAACATCATGGGCGAAACGTCGGTGACCATCGACAGCTACCAGAAGCAGGGCGAAGTTGCCCCGTACTACGCCGAAAAGGATGACCCGCTGTTTACAAAGCTCCAGGCCATCATTGACGGTGATCTGGTGCTGGATGACCTGAAAACCGACATTGTGGAGGTCAAACTGTGGGAAACCGAATCTTCCGGTGCGTACCCCGCCGTGAAAGAGGAATGCTACGTTGAAGTCAGCAGCTACGGCGGCGACACCACCGGCTACCAGATCCCGTTCAATGTCCACTACACGGGCGTTAAAACGACCGGTACCTTCAACGTCAGCACAAAGACCTTTACAGCATCGACCTGATGAGAGCATGACAATGAGCGCCTTTGCGAATGAGCAAGGGCGCTTTTGTGATGCCCTGATCGGGCAATAAAACACGGAGGTTATACGATGAAACAACTTACCATTGACACCGGCGTCCAGGAGTTTGAGATCAACGGCAGCGGCGTGCTGCGCTTCAACCCCAGCGACCCCAACGTGTACAACCGCTTTTTTGCAGCCGAAACCACCCTGACCGAGCTGGACGCGGAAGCCCAGAAGCGAATGGAACAGATCGAGGCTGATTTCCCGGATGACAACCAGCGCGTTGGCGCGGAACTGGCCGTTTTGGCCGAGTATGACCGGAAGATTAAAGAGGTATTAAACGGCGTTTTTGGCGCGGGTAACGACTTTGACGAGATCCTGCATGGCGTGAACCTTGCGGCGGTCGCAGGCAACGGAAGGCGTGTGGTGACGAATTTGCTGGACGCCCTGACGCCGATCATCCGGGAAGGCGCAGAACGCAGCATGGAAGAAAAAGCCGACAAAGCCGTGCAGACGGCAAAGGCAAACCGCGCCGCACGCCGCGCTGCGGCCAAGAAATAATGCAGGGCTGGACGCTGCCGACCACAGTGACGGTTGGCGGGAAACCATATGCCGTGCATACCGACTACCGCGATATTTTGGACATCATCGACCACCTGCAGAACACCGATGATAACGAACAGGAGCGGTGGTATATTGCCATGGCGCTGTTTTACGAAAACTGGCGGGACATCCCCGCGCAAAACCGGCAGGAAGCTGCCGAGCGGATGGCGGAGTTTATCGCCTGCGGCAAAACGCAGGGCAAGCCCGGAGCCAAACGGGAAATCGACTGGCAGCAGGATGCAGAGCTGATCGTGGGCGGCGTGAACAAGGTCGCCGGGTGCGAGGTACGGGCGCTGCCCTACCTGCACTGGTGGACATTCATTGCCTACTTTATGAACATCGGCAGCGGGCCGCTTGCCACGGTGGTGGGCATCCGCCATAAGCTGGCAAAAGGGCAAAAACTCGAAAAATGGGAACAGCAGTTTTACCGCGAAAACAAGGAAATCGTTGACCTGCGCCCGCAGCTTACCAAAGAGGAAGAAGCCGAAAAGCAGCGCCTTCTGGCGCTTTTAGGCGAAGCATGATACAAAAAGGAGCCGTTTATGCCGAAAGTGTCCATAGACACCAGCCTGAACACGGTGCAGGTCGTAAAAAGCGGCAACGACCTGCAAAAGACAATGGACAAGCTGGGGCGATCCATCGAAAAGACCTTTGACGGCAGAAAAGCCAGCGGTTTGGGCGATGCTCTGAAGCCGCTGACCCAGGAACTGGCCAAAATCATGACGCAGGCGGGAGACACTGCCGCGCAGATCAAGGCATTGGAGAAAACCATCGTTGCCGCCGAGAACACCCGCGGGAAGTTGGCGGAAAGCCTTGGCAAGGCAAAAACCGAGGCTGAGCAAACTGCCGCCGAGCTGGAAAAAACGTACGCCAATGCCGACAAGGCCGCCTACGCGCTTGAAAAAGTAAACAGTGAGATCCACGCCGCTCACGACAAAGGGCAGCTGCCGAGCGACACCGCGCTGCTGAAAAGGAGCGATTTGACGGAACAGCTTACGCAGGCTGACGCCAAAATTGCGGAGCTGGAAGCCAAGCTGGAGCAGCAAAACAGCACAGCGGCCAAAATTACTGCCGAGTTTGAAAGCCAGCGGCAGTCGCTGGAGGGAATGACCCAGCGCCATGCGGAACTGGCGCGCCGGATGGAGCAGGAGCAGGCCGCCGCAGCGAACCAAGCTGAAACCTTGCAGCGCGCCCAGACAATGCAGGCGGGCGACGACGCGATGCAGCAGTATTTCAACAAGCAGGCTGCCGACATCGAAAAGCAGTACGCCAAAATTGCAGCGGCGCAGGAAAAAGCCTATGGCCCGGAAACCGCCACGCATCACGCCGAAAAAGTCGTGGCCGCGACCAAAAAGGAGATTGCAGCGCAGGAAGCCGCTGCGGAGGCTGCCAAAAAGCACGCCGCGGCGGAGGCAGGCCAAGAGGCGGGAAATGCCAGCAGCACTGGCGGTGCCAGTGACAGTGCCAAGCGGGCAAGCTCCGCTTTTGGCGTTTTTACCAAACGGCTGAAAAGCATCGTGTTCAGCGCACTGATCTTCAACGTCATTTCTTCGGCCCTGCGGTCATTGACCTCCGCCCTGGGCAGCGCTGTCGCCAAGACGGACGGTTTCGGCACGGCACTTGCCCGCCTAAAGGGTGCCGCCGCGACCGCGGCCGCCCCACTGGTCAATGCACTGGGCAGCGCGCTGACCTATGTGATGAACCTTGCCGCCAAGGCGTTTGCCTACCTGGCAAAGCTCATCAGCCTGCTGACCGGCAAAAGCCTTTCGGGCATGCAGGCAACAGCCAAGAAGATGACCAGCGTCGGCACCGCGGCCAGCGGTATGGCCAAGCAGACCGACAAAGCCGCCAAGAGCCTTGCCGGGTTTGATGAAATCGAGCGGCTTGACGAGAAAGACAACAGCAGCAGCGGTGGCAGTGGAAGCGGCGCAGACGCCACGTTCGGTGCGCTGTCCGAGGTCGGCGACGTAAGCGGCATCACGGGTGCTATCGACAGCATCAAGGCCGCATGGCAGCGTTTCACCAACGCGCTGGCCCCGTCCGCAGCGGCGTGGAGCGCAGCGTGGGAACAAATCAAAGCCGCCGCAGAGGCAGCGCTGCCGCAGCTGGAGGCGTCGTTCACCAACCTGTGGCAAAACGGGCTGGCTCCGCTGCTGGACTATTTTGTCTTTGATTTTGTACCCGGATTTGTAAACGGGTTGAGCCTGCTTCTCGCGCCCGTAGTCGGCGACGTGGTAAGCACCGTGATCACATCGGGCACGGCGATCCTAAGCGCGCTGGCCAATATGCTGACGGATTCTATCAACACATGGATTATCCCGGCGCTTGACCTTGTAAAGCAGATATGGCTTGACCTTGCAACTGCCTGGAACGAAACCTGGACAACGTACATCTCCCCGATTTTTACCGCGTTCTGTGAAGTCGTGCAGGATGTGTGCGACATTATTCAGCGGCTTTGGACGGAGGTCATCGACCCAATCCTGGCAAGTTTGGTCACCAGCCTGACTGAGCTGTGGAACACTCACCTGTCCCCGCTGTTCAGTGACCTGATCGCCGTGGGCGGCGACGCGATCAACGCAATCGCTACGGTCATCAAGGCCCTGTGGGACAATGTGATCGACCCGCTGGCCAACTGGCTGTTAAGCACCTTCGGCCCGGTGTTTACGCAGGTGTTCAATTCCGTTGCCGGCATCGTGACCAACGCCATCGGTATTGTGGCCGACGTGCTGGACATTGGCCTGATTTGCCTGCAGGCCGTGATCGACTTTATGCGCAACGTGTTCGAGGGCGATTGGGAGTCCGCCTGGCAAGTGGTTCAGGACGCCGTAAGCGATATTTGGGATGTCATCAGCGACCGCATCCGGGGCGCGATCAACAACATTATCGGCTTTGTGAACGGAATGATTTCCGCCATTGTATCTGGTCTGAACACCGTGATAAACGGCCTGAACAGCCTGTCCTTCGATGCGCCGTCCTGGGTGACGGACCTGACCGGCATCTCGTCGTTCGGGTTCAACATCGGCACCGTCACGGCCCCGCAAATTCCGTATCTGGCGCAGGGCGCGGTCATCCCGGCCAACCGGGAGTTTCTGGCCGTGCTGGGCGATCAGAGCCACGGCACCAACGTGGAAGCCCCGCTGGACACCATCAAGCAGGCTGTGGCCGAGGTCATGGAGGACCTGCAGGCGGGCCAGATGGCGGGCTTTGAGGCCGTGGTTTCCGTGCTGCGGGAGATCCTCTCCGCCGTGTACGGCATTGAACTGACCGACGAGGACGTAGGCCGCGCCGTACAGCGCTGGCAGCGCAAACAGGCCATTGCAACAGGAGGTGTGTAACGTGACCCTGACTAATCTGTTCCAGATCGATGGCAAATCCCTGTACGCACCGGACTGCGACATTGAACCGAGCTATTCTGACCTAGATTCCAGCGATTCCGGCCGCGACGAAGCCGGGTACATGCACCGCGAAGTGGTGCGGGAAAAGGTTGCTACCTGGCCCATTGCCTACAGCTGCCTGACGGATGACGAGTACAAGTACACCATCGGGTTATTCGCTGGCAAGGCAACCTTCCAGTTCACCCACCCAAAAGCCGGATCTTCCACCGAGACCGAAACCACCACCTGCTACTGCAGCAAATACGGTATCGCCTGGCATAATGCCAAGACGAAACAGTGGAAAAACCTTAAATTTAACATTATTGAATGCTGATTGAGAGTTAGGAGGTAGGAGTTAAAACGAGCCTAGGGTCCAGCTCTGTAGGGAACGGTCTCGACCGTTCCGGGGCTTTGCGGTAGATGCCATAACAGGATTTACCGCAAAGCGACGGGCGCACGCGCACACCATGAACTCCTAACTCCTCACTCCTACCTCCTAACTAAAACCAAAGGAGGTGTATATTTGCTCCAACCAATTCTCACTCTCCCAAGCGGTACGGAACTGCGCGGCGGCCAGGCGGGCAGTGCGGTCGAAAACCTGACGCTGCACACTGCGGTAAACGCCGGGCAAGAATTCGCCATTGGCTCTGCTTATTCAGACTACATCGAGGCCGAAATCTGGGCGGACCCAGGCGGCAGCCTGCAAATTACTGCCGGAGACGTCCTGACCTACTACCGACTGGACGATGCCGGGAACCGCACCAAGGTGGGCATTTTCTACGCCGAAAAGCCCACCCGCACCAAGCGCAACAGCTACAAGGTCACGGCCTATGACACCATGTCCAAGCTGGATGCGGACTTTTCCGGCTGGCTGCGGGCCAATCAGGCGCAGTTCCCCAAGACCATCTGGCAGCTGGTTCAGCTGGCCTGCCAGCGGGCAGGGGTCACGCTTGCCGGCATCAGCCTGCCCATCAACGGCAGCCACAGCGTGCAGGCGTTCTACGCAGACGACCTGACCTGCCGCCAAATCATCTCCTGGGCGGCGGAAGCAGCTGGCTGCTATGCCCACATGAATGCAGACGGCAAGCTGCAATTCTTGACCTACACAGACAAGCGCAGCACTGCTAAAATCACCCCGGACGGTGCCAGCAACAGCACCGCCTATTATGCTGACAGCCTGAGCTACGAGGACTACACGGTCAAGGCCATTGAGAAAGTCCAGATCCGGCAGTCGGACAGTGACGTGGGCGTGATTTACCCCGACAGCACCACTGCCACCAACACCTATGCAGTGCAGGGCAACCTGCTGCTGACAACCGGCACCGAAGCCAACCTGAAAACCGTTGCCCAAAACCTGTACAACGTGCTGAAAAGCGTGACCTATACCCCGTGCAAAGTGGCCGTGCCCAGTGGTTCCGACCTTGCCTGCGGGCAGATCGTACACGTTAAGGACGCACGCGGGCGGGAGTTTGATACCTACCTGATGAGCGCCACAATCTCCTCCGGCAAAGCCAGCTTTGAGAGCGTGGGCAGCGCCAGCCGGGAAAGTTCCAGCGCGGTGAACAGCCAGAGCTACAAGAACCTGACCGGCAAAATGCTGGAGATCAAGACCAGCGTGGACGGCCTGACCGTGACCGCGAGTGAGCTTTCCGGCAATTACAGCGAGCTGAAACAGACGGTGGACGGGCTTTCGGCGGAGGTGAAAAAAGACACCAAAATCACCGGCGGTGGGAACCTGATCCTGGGCAGCGAGAGCTTCAAAAATGCCACCTATGTTGGCATTGACAGCAGCGTTGTGTATGGCGACGATGGCAGTGCAACAATCACCAATGCGAACACATGCCGCGGGTTCAAGTTCAACACCGTTGGCGCTCATATCACCGAGGGCGTCACTATATGCATGTCCGTCATGTACAAACTCATTTCCGGCACTGATGCGCTGCGGATGGGCATTGCGTTCAAGGACGATAACGGACAAAATTACATTGCCTCCATAAAAACCGCTGACCAGCTCGAAATTGAGCAGACGGACGGCTGGGTGCTGCGGTATGGTACATGGACGCCCCGCCATAACTATACGGGCATTCTAGAAACTGTCGAGTTTGACAGCAATGACAACTGCACCAATAAGCTTGAGCTGCTGCACCCCATGCTGCAATACGGCAACGCGCCGACCGCGTGGAACGCCAGCAGCGGCGACTACCTGACGCAGGAAAGCGCCAAAAGCCTGTTTTCGCAGACCGCTGACGAGATCAAAACCGAGGTCACCAAGTCAGTGACCGAAACGGTAACGGCCAACGTGAAGGATACCGCCACCAGCGCTGCCAATGATGCCGTTGACAGCAAACTGCAGGACTACGCCACCACAGCAACGGTGGAGAGCCTGAAAGAAGATGTCTCCAACATCAGCCAAAAGGCGGACGGCATCAGCACCAAAGTCAGCAGTCTGGAACAAACCACCACGACCATTTCGGATGACCTTGACAGCACGAAACAGGAGTTCAAGACGGTCAAAGAATCGGTATCCGCGATTGACCAGAAAGCCGACAGCATCACCCAGACCGTGACACAGCGGATCACCGGCGGAAACAACATTATTACCGGAACGGATAACTGGAACAATGCGTCCCTGGATGCAGGCGGCAACGACCTGAGCAAAAAAGGAACATACACGATCAGCGGCGAATCCGTCCATGTGACGAACAAGGCCCAGAACACCCGCTTCCACTTTGGGGCGGACAAAACGCTGGTGATTGCCAAGGGCATGACCTACTGCGCATCGGTGCTGTACAAGCTCAACTCCGGCACCGACAGCCTGTTTTTGCAGTTCGAGACCAAGAGCAGCAGCGGCACAAAAAGCTATTACGGCTCCGCGTTCAAGCAGGCCCAGCAGGACATTGAGCTGGATAATGGCTGGAAGCTGCGCTGGGCAGCCTTTACGGCTGCTGCCGATGGATATGCTGACGGCCTGTTTGTGAGTACCGCGAACGATCTCGCCACCGTTACCAATGACCTGACCATCATGCACCCCATGGTGCAAATGGGCAACGCACCCACTGCCTGGACGGCCAGCACCGGGGACTATCTGACCACCGCCGAAACCAAGACCGAGATCAAACAGACGGTGAGCGAAATTAAGCTGACGGCTTCCACCAGCGGCACTTCCAGCACCATCAAGCTGACTGCGGGCGGAACAGAGATCACCAGCACACAGATCAACCTATCCGGCGTGGTGACATTTTCGGATTTGAGTACCTGGAACCAGGACAAGACGATCATCAACGGCGGAAACATTACCACCGGCCAGATACACAATCTCAACTACACCACGGTGTACGACCTGGACAACGCCTGGATACGGATGGGCACCAGCGACGGGAACCGGGTGTACATCGACAAGAGCGGCATCCAGTGGTACGGGGGCACCGCCACCAGCAGCGGGATGTCGCAGGGGGTGATCCAGAACGGGCTGAAAACCACGACGGAGGGCGACACCACCATTTTCTGCGCGGACACCCGCTACCAGAAATACGGATGGTGGCACGACAGCAGCTTTCAGGGCATCACGATCGAGCAGGTGGACAACAGCGTGGGGTGCAGCGGAAAACTGGAGGTGAACCAGGGCATCCAGTGCCGTTCCCTGAGCGCGTGGGACGCCAAGAACCGCATTGTACGCACCGATTTTGGAAACCTGGCCATCAACGCGGTGGAAAGCCCGGAGCCGATGTTCTGCGATGCGGGCAGCGGCGAGTGTGATGAAACCGGCCTTTGTTACATCGCAACCGAACCGCGCTACCGCGAGACCGTGAGCGAAACGCAGGATTTGCGCTGGGCGCTGACCCCGACGGGCGCAAGCGCCGCGCTGTGGGCCGAGAAAACGGCCTTTGGCGCAGTGGTTCACGGCCCGGCGGGCCAGCGCTTCGACTGGGTGTGCTGGGGCGTGCAGCGCGGCTTTGAGGGCGTGTACGCCGACGTGAGCGACGCCAAATACCCGGAGGAAGAAAACCAGGGCGCGTACCTGTTGGACGCGGCGCAGACGGAAGCGGCGGTGAGCTTGCCGCTGACGATAGAAGAAGCGAGCTGAAAGGAGATTTGACCATGAACAAAATCACAGGCTTTAGCGTGCTGACGACCGGCGAGGGGGAGCGGGTGACGCTCTCTTACAGCGTGCTGGACGCAGACGGCAACATTGTGAGCACCAACAACCGCAAGAACTACGTTGTACTGGACGAGGACGTGCTGACGGCGATCGCCGCCATCCGCACCGACGCGGCGGCGCATTTGGAGGGCTGAGATGAAGAGCATTGACAAGCGCGTGCGGGAGCTGCGCAGGGCGGTGGAGGGCACGTTCAACCGGTACGGGCTCAGCCTGGCAGTGGACGAGCTGGTGCTGGAAAACATTTTGCAGGCCGTGCGCGCGCAGATGCAGCAGGACGCGGACGAAGAGCCGAAGAAACAGGACGCGACGGCACAGGCTAACCTCGCAATCGCGCGGATGACGCAGGCGCGGAGCAAGGGCGACCAGACCGAAAGCGCGCCGACTGATGACGTAACGAGAAAGAGGTGAACTCCATGGCATCCATCTGGCAGATCACCCTGTCCGGCTATGACGCGCAGGCCGCGTCTGAAAGCGGGCAGAGTGCGACCGGAAAAATCGCCCTTGGCACCTGGGGCAGCTATGGGCATGAAACCATCCAGGTAACTTTAGCCGAGCCGTGGGATGTTTGTACTTTGGTGACGGCGACCTTTTGGCCGACCTATCCTCCCGACCACTGGGACACGCCTGGCATTCGCGTGGCGCTGGGTACGGACGGCCTGCTGACCGTGCCGCCGGAAGCGACGAACCGGCCAACGCAGACGGGCCGAGTTGTGTTTGAGGGCTTAGCCGACAACAAAAAAATTATCAGCGCGGATGTGCGCTACACGGTGCGCGACCACGCACCGACCGGCGGCACTGAGAGTACCGCCACGCCAAGCCTGCTGGAGCAGCTCTTGACGCAGACCGGCAGCAACGCGCAGGCCGCGGCCCAAAGTGCGGACGCGGCAGCCAAGAGCGCCAGCGCGGCGGCCGAAAACGCGGATGCGGCCTCTGCCAGCAAAACGGCAGCGGCGACCAGCGAGGGCAACGCAAGTGCCAGCGCCGATGCTGCGGCCAAGAGTGCCGAGATGGCGGCGGACAGCCAACAGGCGGCCAAAGCGTCCGAGGCTGCCGCGCAAAAAAGCCAGCAGGCGTCCGAGGCTGCCGAAGGCGAGGCGGACGCCGCAAAGGATAACGCACAGAGCAGTGCCGAGGCCGCTGCCAAAAGTGCAAGCGCTGCAGCTGGCAGCGAGTCCGCAGCGGCAGAAAGCGCTGCTGCCAGTGCTGCCAGCCAAGCGGCGGCAGCGGCCAGTGAGTCCAATGCCGCGGTCAGTGAGACCAACGCCAAAACCAACGCGGATGCCAGCGCCAAAAGCGCCGAGGCGGCGGCAGCGTCAGCCTCAGCTGCCGCCGACAGCGAAAAAAGCGCGAAATCCAGCGCGGACGCAGCCTCTGCCAGTAAAGCGGAGGCGGCTAACAGCGCCAGCGCCGCGGCCACCAGTAAAACGGCAGCGGCCACAAGTGAGAGCAACGCCAAAACCAGTGCCGATGCTGCGGCCAAGAGCGCCAGCGCGGCGGCGAGCAGCGCGAACTCTGCCGCAGGCAGCGCTACCACCGCAGCCGACAGCAAAACCGCCGCCGCGACGAGCGAGGCCAACGCCAAGGCCAGCGCGGACGAGGCAGCGGCTAGCATGAAGGCAGCAGCCGCAAGTGCGCTGGAAGCGGCGGGCTATGCCGGGCTGGTAAACATCGGCTGGGCAGTGGACAAAAGCGACGGTCATTTATCCATGATCTATACAACAGACACAGACTAAGGAGGGCAAAACCATGTCAACGCAAGTAGTTGACTTAGTGCGGGACAGCACGATGCAAAAGATGCAGGCGGAGCTTGTGGCCGTCCACAAAGCCAGCGTGCTGGCCAGCGGCAGCACAGCAGCCATCGACCAAATGTACAACGCGCTGGTGAACAACGCCAGCACAGTGGCCGAAGTGAACGGCCTGTTTGTACAGTGGTGGCGGGCCAACTGGACGGAAGGCACCACCACCCGCAACGAACTTTTAGAGCGCTGGTTCGGCACCGTGCTGGACGATGACCGTGTGCATGGCGTCAAATTCCCATTGTTTGCCACGAGCAACACCGCCATTGGCGAACTGACCGATGACAGCGCGGGGCTTGCCTGCACACCGTCCACCGAAGCAACGGCGGAGCAGGACGACTTTGCCCACCTGCCGCAGTTTTGGAGCCTGCTGGTCGCCGCCGAGAAAAACGCGGACGGCAGCCACACGATCTACGCCGTCGAGTTTATCGACAGCTATGACGAGGTACGCGGCGGCACACACCTGTGCTGGGCGCTGCAAAAAAATACATACACCCGCGAGTGGAACGAGGATGGTTACCGCTACTTCAAAATGCAATGCCGCCCCGCCACAGGCTATGACACATGGCCGCAGGGCACTGACCGCACGGGCAAGGTCCACGCCTACATCGGCAACCCGGCCTATTGCGCCGGGCTGGATGCTAATGGGTTGATTACCTGCGGCACTGGTCTGCCCCCTGTAAACTACAGCAGCCACAGCAATGATGTAACGCTGTGGCGCAAGCGAGGGGCGCAGTACAGCGGGGCCTCCGGCAACCTGCTGAAGTGGCAGCTGGCCATGGTGTGGTTGAAGTATTGCCGCAAGGGTAACAGCGGCACCATTGAGGGCTGCAGCAGCTACAGCTACCAGTACAAGGCCGCCGTGGCGGAAACCGGCGTCACCCGCGTGCTGCTGACCGAGGCGCAGGCCAACAACCTGCTGGTGGGCAGCAGCGTAAATGTGGGCGATGTAGGTACCGGAACCAGCACCGACCGTGGCGTGCCGTCCATGTACAAGTTTGCGAAAAATGCCCGCATCAAGAGCATTGAGAGCGTGAGTGTGGGCGGCACCGCCTACAAGGCCGTGAACATTGATGTGGCAACACCGTTTGATGTCACCACAGGCACCTACATCAGCACTATGCCGTACTGGAGCGGGTGGAATGACACGGTGCAGGGCTATGACGGCAGTCGGTACAGCCCGACGAGCGGCAAGGAGCCGGGGCTAATCCAGCGCACCGAGTTCCAGACCGGCTCTTATCTGATTTTGTCGGACGAGCTTTGGCAGTGGGGTCAGGACAGCGACGGCAATTACACGTTTGACTGCTATGTCTGCCACGACCAAAGCAAGGTGAACGGCAGCAGCATTACCAGCGATTACACCAAGCAAGAGGATTTGACGCTGGTGCTCCCCGCTGGGAGCAGCAGCGGCTGGTGGTACATTGAGGATACGGCAGTGGCAGAGGATAAAGCAGTTCTGTGGCCGGATGCCGTTAGCACGGTAGCCGGTAGCGGTACCGGGTGTAAGGCTGGCTTCTACGTTGGTCTGGCAACGAGTGGGGTCCGTGCCGCGTGGGCCTGCTGCAACCTTTTTGACAATGGTTATGCGGGGTTGCCCGCGCGCTATTCTAACAATTCGCCAGGTGACAGTAACTGGGCCGGGTCTGCTGGCTCGCCTGGTTTGGCTGGGTGACACAGGGGTGAATTGTTCCGGC
>ERZ773150.1670-NODE-1670-length-18704-cov-5.019733_pt1 | contig 18704 bp, 17 predicted proteins | sample MGYA00580845_ERZ773150 | MGnify/ENA primary metagenome ERZ773150 (study PRJEB29015, sample SAMEA2737848) | human gut metagenome | biome: human gut; feature: human-associated habitat; material: faeces | place: China | collected 2012 ...
AGTCGGTGTGCTATACACATTTTCACTCAAACAAGGTTTTTAGAGGTGACCTTATGTCGAAAAAGTGCCGCAAATTATCCGGAAAATACTGCGGGCAAAAACGGAGGTCGTTTAATGAGCAGAGAAAAACTTGGGAGCAGACTGGGATTTATACTGTTGAGCGCAGGCTGCGCCATAGGCATAGGAAATGTCTGGAAGTTCCCGTATATCGTAGGGCAGAACGGCGGAGGGCTGTTCGTGATTATCTATCTTGTGTTCCTGGCGATACTGGGCATACCTGTGCTGACAATGGAGTTTTCAGTCGGAAGAGCCGCACAGTGCAGCCCTGTCAAGATGTATCAGCAGATCGAGCCGAAAGGCTCAAAATGGCATTACCACGGCGTTGCCGCTATGATTGGAAGCTATATACTGCTGATGTTCTACACCACGGTAGCCGGGTGGATGCTGAGGTATTTCTTTTCCACTGCAGGCGGGGCGCTTGCAGATCTGGACGCAGCCGGTATATCCGAGCACTTTGATTCCGTGCTTGCAGATCCGCTGACAATGATACTGTTTGTGGCGATAGTTCTTGCTGCGGCAGTGCTGATATGTTCGATAGGACTTAAAAACGGACTGGAGCGCGTGACGAAGGTTATGATGCTGGCTCTGCTGGTGATAATGGTGATCCTTGCGATAAACAGCTTCTTCATGGAAGGAGGCGAAGCGGGGCTTGCATTCTATCTCAAGCCAAACATCGAAGAAATACAGAAAGTCGGCATTGGAAACGTTATTGTAAACGCGATGAATCAGGCGTTCTTTACGCTCAGCCTCGGAATGGGCGGAATGGCCATTTTCGGAAGCTACATAGGCAAGGACAGATCGCTGCTCGGGGAGTCTGTGAACGTTGCGCTGCTGGATACGTTCGTTGCGTTTTCGTCCGGGCTTATCATCTTCCCGGCATGCTTTGCGTATGGCGTTGACGTTGACAGCGGTCCAAGTCTTATTTTCCTTACTCTCCCGAATATATTCAACCATATTCCTCTCGGGCGTTTGTGGGGAAGTTTGTTCTTTGTGTTCATGTCGTTTGCAGCGCTCTCTACCGTGCTCGCTGTATTCGAGGAGATCACCGCCTGCGTTGAGGACCTTACAGGCTGGAGCAGACGTAAATGCTGCATTTTCAACGGAATTCTGCTTCTTGTGCTTTCAATACCCTGCTGCCTTGGATTCAATGTGCTGAGTGGATTCCAGCCGCTGGGCGAGGGTACCAATATAATGGATATCGAGGATTTCATCGTAAGCAATCTGGTGCTTCCTTTAGGCTCCCTTGTGCTGACGCTGTTCTGCACAATGAAGAAGGGCTGGAGCTGGGATAATTACATTGGTGAAGTAAACACAGGAAAAGGTATGAAGATGAAAAACTTCATGCGTGGATATATGACTTATATTCTTCCTGTGATGATCGCTGTTATATTCGTCATTGGTATAATACAGAAATTCTTCCCGGCATGATCGGACTCATATCACGGTAGAAAATCTACGGATACGAAAAGCTTTGAGGACTTGGCGCCGGCGGCGAAGAACTGCGATCTTGACATTGAGGATCGAACCTTCGAAAACGCAATGAGCCCGGCTGAGAAGCGCCGGGACAGGACTCTTGACAATTGTCAGGAATAGAACAAAAATGGAGCCTCTGCGGCTCCATTTTGCTTGATAAAAGGACGATCGGCAATTGACAATGCGTAAAATTCGTGATATACTTGAAGAAACTGCGTGGGAGGTGGTTTGGTGGCATTCAGCGAGCTGGTGAAAAGTTTTGAAAAGATACGCGGTTATATGCGGGAATTCTATGTTTATGGCTTCCGCACACGCAGCGGCTTTTCCGGTAAAAGCGGCAGAACATACGACAACGAGCGTCGCCGTCTTGAGTGCGTGCTCGGAGAGCACACCGAAAGCACCCGGGACTTCCGCGGCAAAAATGTTTTCCTGTCAATAGACAGCCGCAGCGGCGAACGAAACCCGCTGTACCGCCTGCTGCGGACTTGCAGCTTCACCGACCGGGATATCACGCTGCACTTTCTGCTGATGGATATGCTGGACGAGAAGCCGCCGCTGCTTTTCCCGGAAATAATGGGGCGGCTGAATAATTACACAGCCTGTTTTAGCGAGCCTACGACCTTTGACGAATCCGGAGTGCGAAAAAAGCTGTCTGAATACGAAGCGCTAGGGCTTATCCGGACTGAAAAGCAGGGCAGAAAGGTGCTGTACTGCCGGAGCGAAACGCCGGAGATTTCCGGGTACGGCGACGCTGTTGACTTCTTTTCGGAAATTGCGCCGTGCGGCGCTCTAGGCAATTTTATGCTTGATGAAAGTTCCGAAAGCATATTCAGATTCAAGCACCATTATATAACTCGCGCACTTGACAGCGATATTCTGTGCGAACTGCTTTCCGCTGTGTCTGAGAAACGCTCTGTCTGGATAACGGTGCGTTCGTCTGAATGGGAAGTCGTTCCGCTGAAGATATTTTCGAGCGTACAGAGCGGCAGGGAATGGCTGATGGCGTACAGCCCTGGGGTTCATGAAATACGTTCCTACCGCATTGATTTCATAACGGGAGTTAGGATAGGTGAAATCGCTCCGAGGTTTGACGAGCTGCGCGGCGTCCTCAGCGGAATGCAGCAGAATATGTGGGGAGTTGCATGCAGCAAAAGAGCAAGGGCACAGCGCGTGGAATTCCTGATATACATAGGAGAAAACGAGGAGCACATCTACCGCAGACTGCTCCGTGAAAAGCGCTGCGGCACAGTGGAGCGGATAGACCAGCACACCGCGCGTTTTTCCGCTGAACTTACGGACAGCGCGGAAATCCGCTCGTGGATCCGTACTTTCACCGGAAGGATAATTCAGCTTGATTTCGGCGACCGCACCGCCGAAAATCTGCTCCGGAACGATATGCAGAAGATGTACGAAATTTACGGAATAGGGGGCGGTTAAAATGCTGTTCCATGAGGTTTACGGCGCGTATTTCAGCGCAGTTTCCGAGATACTCCGCCGGGCTGTTTCCGGGGAGCTTACTCCGGAGCTCATGAAGCAGATATGCGATGAAAAGGCGTTTTCTGAGAGCTTTCTGAAGATAATTCCGGCGCTGAACAGCGGTGAATGGCAGCTTCTTAGCGGCCTTTCCACCCCGCTGAAAAAAGCGCCGACAACGCCGCTTACATTATTGCAGAAGCGCTGGCTGAAGGCGGTATCTCAGGATCCGCGCATGAAACTGTTCGGGGTGGACTGGAGCTTCCTGGAAGGAATACAGCCGCTGTTCCAGCCGGATGATATCGTGTATTTCGACCGTTATCTTGACGGCGACCCGTTTGAGGATCCGCATTATATCAGCGTGTTCCGCACTGCGCTTGAGGGCGTGAAAGCGGGAAGTACAGCCGAGATACTGTATCACAGCGCAAAAGGCAGAACGCGCCGTATAAAGTGCCGCCTGCAAAGCCTGGAGTATTCCGAAAAAGACGACAAATTCCGACTGGACGTCGCCGGCTGCCGGAATGTCGATATGCTCAGACTTGCCGGGATAGAGGAGATACTCCTCTGCCCGGGATTGTACTGCAAACAGGGTCAGTTGGAATCGCCGAAAATGCTCTGCATGGAGGCGGAGCTTATCAACTGTCGCAATACGCTGGAGCGTGCAATGCTCCACTTCGCACATTTCGAGCGGGAGACTGCGCACCTCGGCGGAAACAGGTATCGGCTGCGAATATACTATTCCGAAAATGACGAAACCGAAATGCTTATCCGCGTTCTGTCCTTCGGACCGATGATGAAAGTCAATGCGCCGGAATCGCTTGTAGACGAGATAAAAAAGCGGCTTAAAATGCAGTTTGAGCTTGGAATAAGATAAGGGCGCTCCGGCGCTCTTTTGTTTTCGCAAGTTTTTTTCCGTGACTTTTCCGTGCTGATGTTGTATACTCAATTCATCGGAAGAAACGCCGCAAGGCAGAAAGGAGAACTTCCATGAAAACAATAACAGGGACCTACTCATCGGCGATAGTATACACCGACATTATCGAGGAAACAGCAGAGGAGCAGATAAAGCTGCTCTGCGACCAGCCTTTTGTAAAGGGCAGCCGTATTCGCATAATGCCGGACGTCCACGCAGGGAAGGGCTGTGTAATAGGATTTACCGCTGATCTCGGCGATATGGTGATACCAAACATCGTGGGCGTTGACATCGGCTGCGGAATGTATACGGTTGAGCTTGGAAAAATCGGGATCGACTTTGAAAAGCTGGACGAAGCGATACGGAAAAACATACCCTCGGGAATGAAAGTACACGAGGGAAGGATCATGAGATTCCCAGAGCTTATGGAGCTGAAATGCTACCGGGAACTCAAGGACACAAAGAGGCTGGAGCGCAGCATCGGAACCCTCGGCGGAGGCAATCATTTCATTGAGATAGACAGCGACGACGAGGGTAACAAGTATCTGGTTATCCACACAGGGAGCCGCAATCTTGGCACACAGGTCGCGGAGCATTACCAGAGCCTTGCGTACGAACTTATGTGCGGAAAGGATAAGCTGTTCCGTCAGCAGAACGAGCTTATCGCGCGCTACAAGGCTGAGGGAAGGCGCAGTGAGATCCAGGCGGCGATAAAGGAGCTTCGCAGCAGCTTTCAGGCACATGAGTGCTTCACTCCGAGGGAGCTCTGTTATCTCACCGGGGAATACCGCGAAATGTATCTGCACGATATGCGCATATGCCAGGAATTCGCGTCGCTGAACCGCGTGACCATCGCAGGGCTCATACTTTCCGCGGCGTTTGGCATGGAGCTTTCAGACTGCCAGCGGTTTGAGACCATACACAACTATATCGACCATGAAAGCAACATAGTCCGCAAGGGCGCAGTGTCGGCAAAGAAGGGCGAGAAGCTGCTCATTCCTATAAACATGCGGGACGGCAGCCTTATCTGTATCGGAAAGGGGAATCCTGAGTGGAACTGTTCCGCGCCTCACGGGGCTGGGAGAATGTTTAGCCGCAATGCTGCAAAGGAAAAGTTCACGCTTGATGAGTTCCAGAACAGCATGGAGGGGATATACTCCACCTCGATACACCTTTCGACAATAGACGAATGCCCGATGGCTTACAAAAGCATGGAGGATATCGTTGACAATATCACGCCCACTGCCGAGATAGTCAGCATTATAAAGCCGGTATACAATTTTAAGGCGGGGGACTGAATAAGCAGATTTTTGATTCAAACATCAAAATAAATGCGGCTTATAATTCTCAGGATATGAGATATTTAAGCCGCCTTTTTATTAATGTGTTAGTACAGAGAAGAGATTTATATTGCAGAAAATCAATGCGGACATGCTCAAAACGGGTCAACGCTTTATTTCATGGTCTGTGTTATCTATTATTGTTGCGCTTTTTGTTCGCAATAATATATTTGTATAAAATAATGATTGAAAAAATCTATCTCGTGTGGTATAATTAACTGAAAGATGTTTGAAGTATTATCTTTTGCTCATAAATGGTCGGAATCAGCATTCTTGAAGAATACTGATGGGAAAAAGACGCTTCTTGTTATAGAAGATAATTAAATAAGTGAACCTCTTAAAAACGGTTTGAAAAGGGAAAATGGGTAGAGTGCGCCGAATCGTTACATCAGAAATTTCGCTTGCTGACAGAAGCAGACGGTGTGCTATACACAGATAAAACGGGAACGGGATATCAACCGTGTAAAATACAGGATAGTATGCAGGGACGGAACTGAGCGAAAGGTTCTCGACTATGGCAGATTTTTGCACACGGATAAGTGCGGAGACGTTTATTACGTTTTTCTGAACGATATAACTGACTGTTGGATTTCTGTGTTTCCTGGAAGGCAACCATCATATTAAGGTGAAAAATGAATATTGAGTATATCCACGAACCAACTGACCTTCAATGTGGTCAGGCAGTCCTCGCAATGCTGCTTGGAACTACTGCCGAATACATCTGTGAATACCTCGGGAACAGCCGGGAAACCGACCTTCGCGAAATGAAGCGCGTCCTGACCGATCACGGAATAAATTATTCGCCGGAACGAAAGCAGGCGCAAACGGTTTTCGACCTCCCAATGTGCGCGCTCCTCAGCCTTGAAACTCCTCGCTGCTGGCACTGGTCGCTTTACGCAGACGGCGTATTTTACGACCCTGAGCATGGAATACTCGGCGATTTTCCGCCGTCTGCTCGCAGGTTCTATTGGGAGATATTTCCCGAAACATTAAAAACACTGAAATAAAATCGTATATTAAGCTAAAATAAAATGCGGGGTAAAATTACCCCGCATTTTTTGTACCGAAACAAGCGTCTACCTGTTCTGTTATTCCGGCATCAAGCCAGCCTTTGCCCGCCATTTCACGCAGAATAGCGCAGGCTTTTTCATGAGGCATTCCGGGCTTGTAAGGGCGGCTCTCAGTCAGAGCCTGATAAATGTCTACGCATGCCATCATACGCTCCTGCGTGTTCAGTTCCGAGGCGGTTTTCCGGAATGGGTACCCTGTGCCGTCAAGCCGCTCGTGATGGAATGCAGCCCAGTCGCGCAGCTCTTCGAAATCCTCGATTTCCGAGAGTATGTAGTAGGTGTATGCGGCGTGATGCTTCATTTCTGCGAATTCCTCGTCAGTCAGGCGACCGGGTTTTTCGAGTATTTCATTGCCCACCGCGACTTTACCGATGTCATGCAGCGCTCCGGCGAGGTACATTTTTTGCGCGGTTTCATCGTCAAATCCCATGAAGCGGGACAGCTTTTCAGCGCAGGAGGCAACTCCGATCGAATGCGTGCTGGTGAACGGCGATTTGTAGTCCACTATTTTTGCGAAGAAATCAGCCAGCGCCTTGATCTGCGGGAAACTTAGCTCCTGCTTTCCGCGCGGGACTATGCTCCACAGGCGCGATTCAAGGTCGTCGTTTCCGAGAGACATAAAATGCTCCGCTGGGAATGCCTTCAGGAATGCTTCAACGCACTCATCGTCGAAGATTTTCCCGCGAACCCGGGAAATAAAAGATTCCGCTCTGTTCCAGACTTCCGGGGTGAATTTATCGGCGCGGCAGAATGCATCCAGCAAATCACACAGATGTATTATCCGGGCAGCCAGCGGGACTTCCCCCCAAGTTTTTCCGAACGGACCGCTTCCGTCTGCGTTTTCATGGTGGTATAGAATTACTCCGCTGACGTCGGTGCTGAACGGCAGATTTCGGATATTCTCCTCGCCCTGAGAGCAGTGAAGCCCCAGATGCGGGATCTCCGGCAGCAGATCCAGCGATTCGGCGTTTCCGTGGAATTCCTCCTGGATATACTGCGTGAGGGCGTTGTCATGAAGGAGCGCGCATGCTGCGAGATCCTGCAGTGCGTTTCCATGCACGCCAAGTGTTTCCGCGGTGCATACGCTCATATATGCCACGCGCTTCGCATGGCGGCTGGTAACATGAACGAGTTCCGCTTCCACGCAGTCAAGCGCATAGGAGCATGCGCCAAGCAGACCTAATACATCAAGTTCCATACAGTGATCCTCTTATGCTTATTAAAGTATATACCGATTTTATCACAAGGCAGGAGAAAAGTCAAGAGAAAATCTGCCGCAGTTTGAAAACCATTTATGTTCGTGGTAATGTCATAATAGCAGATTTCAGCAGATGTAATTCCGCTTTACAAGAATATAACATAAAGAGGATAGCAAATTTTACACATAGTTTGATAGAATGTGTAAAGATAAATCTGAACGTGGGAATAAATGAAAATCACACTTTGCAGACTGCGCGTACGGTAATGACAGCCGCAGTTTTTCAGAGTGCTGTGACGCAATTGTTTCCGCTGTTTCAGAGATAAGGGAACAGCGCAGAACAATAGTATTTCCGGAACCAAAATACGGCAGATATATTGTTCCTGAGCGACCCTCAGCTTCGCAGAACATTGCGGAAAGCATTCTTGCTGGCGGCGGCGCTGCGATCATGACCGGCACACCCGAGCCAGGCTCAGTTAGCGAAAGGCTGATAAACTCCGGCAGAATGAAATTCCTTAGATACCCGGTGCATCAGAATTTTGCTGAATTCACGGAACTGATGAAGCGCAACAGGTTCGCCAGGGTGATGCCTTTCCATTCGCCGGAGCTTCAGATCGATTCAGCTACTATAGAGCTTTAATTGTGGAGGCTGTACAAGAGGAGGTTCGGATATAGAAATAGATTAAGCCTACGGTAATTCTGCTTTTTCCCTTTGTTAATTTCCTCCCAGGGATTGAAAAAGTCAAGTGAGTGTGATATAATATAAATAAAATATTGGCTTGACAAATCGGAATTTGCAGAGGTGTTCTCAAAGAGGAATGAAATAAATGAGCCAACAAAAAATAATCTACCTAATGATATGATAGATTGGAATGAAATAAGTGAATTCATTATTGATATGCTTGACCCAAAATATCGAGGAAATAAGGGGTGGAAAGTTATCAATGATACATCTGCAACAAGTATTTTAAAAGAAAATTCTGTTATTGTATTGGAAATACTATATAATGATTTATATGGCTTTTTTTATAAATTGCCTTTGAAAAGAAATATCGTATGGGATAGAATGGAGAAGTATATAAGAGAAAAGTATAGCCGTTTGTCTGATGAAGCTCTTTCGCTAATTATATGGACATATCATATAGATGACAGGTAAATTTCTGTTTTTCAGTCAGATAAGCTAAACAATATTATTCGAGGAAAACAACATGGACAAAAAGTATTTACTGCTCCTGGCTAAGGAGTTCCCGACGATCGACAGCGCAGTGAGCGAGATCGTGAATCTTTCTGCGATACGCAGCCTTCCAAAGGGAACGGAGTATTTTTTCAGTGATATCCACGGCGAGTATGAAGCGTTCCTGCACATGCTGAAAAGCGCTTCGGGAATGATCAAGAACAAGATTGACATAACCCTCGGGAAGTCGGTTTCCGGAGCCGAACGTGAAGCGCTGGCATATCTTATCTACTATCCTGACAAGCAGCTGAAAAACCTCCGCATGAAGGGCGAACTGTCCGACGAGTGGCGCAGACTCACGATATATCGCCTGATTTTAGTCTGCGAGGCTGTGTCGGCTAAATATACGCGTTCCCGGGTGCGCAAGCGTATCCCGAAGGACATGGTGTACATCCTTGACGAGCTTTTGAATGTCACCGATGATGTGGTCAAGGAATACTATTACGACGAGATAATCACGACTATTCTTGATACCGGCATTGCAGACCGCTTTATTAAATCCCTCTGCGAGCTTATCCAGTCGCTTGCCATCGACAAACTCCATCTGATAGGTGACATTTTCGACAGGGGTCCGAGAGCTGACGTGATCCTTGACGAACTGATGAAAATACATGATGTTGATATCCAGTGGGGGAATCACGATATCTCCTGGATGGGAGCGGCTTCAGGAAACCGGGCGCTTATCGCGAATGTTATCAGGATCTCCATGCGGTACAATAATTTCGATGTGCTTGAGGACGGATACGGGCTTAATCTCAGGGCGCTTGCGGTGTTTGCAGGGGAGTACTATAAGAACGACGACTGCGTTCTGTTCATGCCGCAGACTCTGGATGACAACATCTACGACCCGGTGGACACAAAGCTCGTCGCCAAAATGCACAAGGCGATAACGATAATTCAGTTGAAGCTTGAGGGTCAGCTTATTGAGCGCCACCCGGAATGGGGCATGGGAAAGCGCGATATATTCCGAATGGTCGATTTTGACCGCGGAACAGTAACGATCGACGGCAATGAGTACGAACTGCTAGACAAGAACTTCCCGACGGTTTGCTGTAAAGATCCGCTGTCGCTGACGGACGCTGAAAATGAGCTTATGTCTGTGCTGGAGAATTCATTTATGCACAGCGAGCGGCTCAATTCCCACATTCGGTTCCTGTATTCAAAGGGCTCGATGTACAAGACGATAAACGGAAATCTGCTGTTTCATGGCTGTATTCCGCTTGACGAAAACGGGCAGCTCCAGAGTGTGAATATCGCGGGAACGGATTATTCCGGCAAGGCTCTGCTTGATAAGCTTGACGAAATCGCGAACAAGGCGTATTTCATGCAGCCTGGCGAGGAAAAAGACTACGCCGCCGACTATATGTGGTATCTGTGGAGCGGAGCACGTTCACCGCTTTACGGCAAGGATAAGATGGCGTTCTTTGAGAGGTATTTCCTTGATGACAAGAAACTGCACAAGGAAAACTACAACGCCTATTATCATTTTTCAGAGCAGGCGGAAGTCTGCGGCTGGATACTTGAAATGTTCGGGCTTGACCCGGAGAGAGGTCATATAATCAACGGTCATGTTCCCGTGAAGATAAAGAACGGAGAAAAACCCGTAAAGGCGGGCGGAAAGCTGTTCGTTATTGACGGAGGGATTTCCAAGGCGTACCAGAAGGCTACGGGAATTGCCGGATACACGCTGATATACGATTCGCACAGCCTGAATCTGGCGGAGCACAAGCCGTTTGTTGCCGGCGAAAGCGAGCACACTCCGGAGATACATCTTGTTGAAAGGCTGGAACGCCGCGCAAATATTTCTGACACCGACAAGGGTGCGGAGCTTCTGGAGCAGATAAACGACCTTCGTGAGCTTCTGAGGGCATACCGTTCCGGCGAAATCAAAGAAAGCGGCAGACGGGTCAATTGATTGAGCGTTTATCAGAATAAAAATGCTCCGGCAGTTCGTAACTGCCGGAGTTTGGCGTTTATCTGATGGGGTCTGAAAAAAGAACTGTGTAAACGCGAATAATCCCGAAAAACGTACCAAAGCTAAAAATGCAGCGAAACAGGGTAGCCCTGGAGAGTGCCTCAACGCAGCTGCAAGATAAACGGTGAAGAGCAACGTAGCTAATTCGCTGCTTTTCTACTTCACCGGTATCTTCCAGCGGATAAACTACAGGGGTCTGGGTTGTCTCCCACAGTGGGGGAGGTGTCACGGAGTGACAGAGGGGTTGACCGACAGACCAGAGTCCCCAATATACGTTAAGCTGCAAATCTGTCCTCAAAGTAAATCATAATCCGTGTGTTCTTTTCATGTCCTAATACTTCGCTTTCCGTGGGCATTATTGGCATTTACACGGTTCGGTATACAGAATTTATGGAAGTATTTTAAATATTCGACATACCGGATGTTGAACAGACGCGACCAGAAAGGCAGATTCAGATACGAAAAGTATCTGAGAGTGTGGAATTACTATGTCGCCGAGCCTCATCTGACGACCAATATATGGGACCGGGGGTCAAACGATTGTTTGAAGAGCCGTATGCGGGAAATCCGCACGTACGGTTCCGTGAAGGGCAGTAGACAGGCCTTTCACTGTATTTATTTGAAAGGAGTTCCCTATGGCGCTCTGCTGGCATCTGTTCTTTGCAGGTTATGCCGTAAGATTTGAATTCAAGTTTCAATAATAAAAGCACCGGAAGTGAACGAAAATCACTTCCGGTGCTGTTTATTATATCATGGTATAATCAGAAGCCGCCGTAATGTTTCAGGGTTTCTGCTGCGATCTCAGAACCAACCCTCATAGCCTTTTCAATATCATTTTCAAGCATATATGAGCATACAAATCCGGCGTGGTAGCTGTCGCCGCACCCGGTCGTGTCAATTACGGTATCGACCTTTACAGCCTGCACTCTGAATTCCTGGCCTTTAAAGTATGTGACGCTTCCTCGTTCTGCAAGGGATATATTGAACAGGCAATCATACTTACACGATAACTCTCTGAACTTCGGCAGCAGTTCCTCCGAGCCGCTTATCATAAAGAAATCCATATACGGTGCAAGCCGTTCCATATCAGCAAAATCCCTGTAGACGTCAAAATCCACTGCAAGCTTAAATCCGGACGTTTTCTTCAGTTCAACTACCTGCGAAAAACACGAAGCCCAGAAGTGAACAAAGACCACATCGGATTCGGATAATATTCTGATTTCGTCATCGTTCAGAATGATATCATCAAGTATTTTTCCGTTCCATGAATCATCTTTATAATACCTGTCGCCGTCTGCTGTAAGGTATGTCATATTATTGGCAGTCTGATACCTTTCATCAGTGCGTATATGGCTTTTATCAATATCAAGCCTTGATATTGAATCCATTATCGCTTCCGCATATTTATCTTTTCCGACAATTCCAAGCAGCGTAACATCCATCTCATCAAAGCGAGAGGCATGGGCAGCAAAATTCAGCGCTTCTCCTCCTGGTCTGATTATGTCAGTACCGTCAAAAACATCAGCGCATATACACGGCAGCGCAGTAAGCTTTATTCTTTTCATTCTACAACCTCGCAAAATTCGACATAATAACACAAACCAATTATATCACAAAATATAAATCAAGTCAAGGGAAATACACATATGGTATAAGATTTACCCGTATAAATTCCAAACATAAAAACAAGATTTGTGATCAGCATTATCGCTGATATTTATCCCTGTATCCCGCCGGAGTTTTACCGGAGTACTTTCTGAACACCCTTGAGAAATGGCTCTGCGATGAGAAACCGAGGTAGGAACTTATTGCTGCGGCAGATTTGTCCGAACAACGAAGAAGGCGCTTCGCCTCCTCCGTTTTTTGTTTCAGAATGAAATCCGTGAGAGATATTCCGGCTTCGCGCGAGAATTTAGCTGAAAGATACGGACGGCTCATAAAAGCTCCCTGGCTATATCCTCAACGCATATTTTTTCCGAAAAGTGACGGCGGACGTAGTTTGAAACGGATATGGTCAGCTGGGTAGGCTTTTTCCCCTGACGGATACTGCTCATCCTGTCGGCAAAATCAAGGACCCTGTTATATTGCAGATTTGTGATCTGCTGAAGATTGTTGAACCTCTCGCTGCGCTGTATAAAGGCGTCGCTCAGCAAGAACGCCTCGTCAGCCTCCATTACCCCTGTATTGCTGCGCGTGAAACCAGCGTTGCAAGGCGGTCTGTATATGCCGAGGCTGTGCGATATCCAGTACGGCGAGCTTTATATCGACAAGAATCTCAGCAGCGTACCGCTGGGAGTTACAGAGGACGATATTGACGCGGCTATCGACGATTATGAAGCTCTGCGCCGATATCCTTGACGGCAAAGCAAAGACCATCGGCATGAAAGGTGAGTGATATCATGAAACAGCGCGTATTCGTTACCGGCGCTACCGGAGGAATGGGCTTTGCAAGCCTGAAATAAATGCTGAAATACTCCGAGAAGCAGGATATAGTTATTCTCGCAAGGGATTCCGAAAAGAACCGTAATATTCTGAAGTCCTATACGGAAACGCCGGGGCTTGAAATAGTATGGGGCGACCTCAAAAACTATGACGACGTACTGAAATGCGTGAAGGGCTGCGACCTGATCCTTCACATTGCGGCGTTCGTTTCCCCTGCCGCAGACTACTACCCGAAGCAGGCAATGAAAGTAAATTACGGCTCCACGCGGAATATAATCAACGCGATTTACGAGTTTGGACAGCAGGAGCGCACCCGCCTCGTCTACATAGGCACAGTTGCCGAAACGGGCGACAGAATGCCGCCTGTACACTGGGGCAGGGTCGGCGATCCGATAAAGCCTAGTATGTTCGACTATTACGCGGTTTCAAAAGTCGCGGCGGAGCGGCTTGTTATCGAGAGCGGTCTGAAATACTGGGTTTCCCTGCGGCAGACGGGAATAATCGGCAGGGCAATGGCGGAAATTGAGGACGCGATAATGTTCCACAATTGCTTCGATAACGTGCTTGAATACTGCTCCGACCGTGATTCGGCGCGTTCGATGAAGAACCTCTGCGCTTTCTTCCACGACGGTACGCTTGAAGAGAGTTTCTGGGGGGACATATTTACAATATAGGCGGCGGCGCGCCCTGCCGTATCTCTACATACGAGATGTACAGGATAATTTACGGCGCTATAGGCATAACAAATCTTGACTATATTCTCAGTCCCAAAAAGTAAGCAACGCTGAACTTCCACGGTCAGTATTATCTCGACAGCGACAAGCTGGAAAATTACCTGCATTTACGCCATGATTCAATGCAGTATTTCTATGACTGCTATCTTGAAAAGCTCGGAGCGCTGTGCAATGTTTCAAAGATACTCTGCAGGCTGCCGGGCGGTCAGCGACTCATGGGAAGCATTCTCCGCAAACGCTTTGACAAGCTGGCACGGACGGAGCACGGAACATTACACTTTATAGAGGATAACGCGTAGGATCACATCGACGCATACTGGGGCAGCCGCAAAAGATGGGAGGAGCTTCCGGATAAGCTCTCCGAAATGCAGCATTTCACGAACTGGGACGCAGTTGTTCCGATAAACCACGGCTATGACGAAACCAAACCGGAAAGCGAACTTGACATTGCGGATATGCAGAAGGCTGTGGAGTTCCTCGGCGGCAGGCTGCTCAGCACAGAAATGAACAAGGGCGACTGGAGCGGCAATCTGGAATTTCAGTGCGCTTTCGGGCATAAATTCACTGCCAGCCCGCGGCTTATCCTGGAGGGCGGTCACTGGTGCGACGAGTGCGAACGGAAGAGCTGGAACTACGGCAATCGAGAAAAGGTGGATCCGTTATTTGCGCAGGTGTGGGATCCGCTGCACGATCCCGATGAACTCCGTGAATATCCGAAAGAGGTTTCGGAAAAAGATGTGTGAAAGCATTCCTGACCCGGAGCACTCCATCGGAATCTTAGAGATAAACGGCGAGGGTAACGCATGGCGAATCGCGTGGGGCTTAGAGGGCGGCGCTGAAATAGCGCTCGCCGCCTCTGAACTGATGAAAAAATTCGACGCGGCAGTCTGGGCGCACCATGAACTTTTCTGCTCCGAACCTGATTTCGGCGTTATCAACGAGGAATCTCTTGATTAAAATCGCCGCACAATATAGAAGTCCCCCGAAAAGCCGCAGCTCTGTGGGGACTTTTCATTTTACAAGGCTCATTTCAGCAACTCCAGTATCTCTTCGGAGGTCATGCTCATGATATTTCCGGAGTTCTCCCCTCCGCTGAGTACGATATCCGCAAGCCCGGATTTTGCCTGCTGTAACTCGCGTATCTTCTCCTCGATGGTATTCCGGGTGATGAGCTTATAGATCTGCACGTTTTTCTTCTGCCCGATTCGGTAAGCGCGGTCGGAAGCCTGATTTTCAGCCGAGCTGTTCCACCACGGGTCGTAGTGTATAACAACGTCCGCTCCGGTGAGGTTAAGCCCCGTGCCGCCTGCTTTCAGCGATATCAGGAATACGCTGGTGTCGTCGCCGTTGAAGCTGTTCACCATTTTCAGCCGCTGCGCGGGTTTTGTGGAGCCAGTCAGCATGAAATACCGTATTCCCATGCCGTCAAGACGCGCCGCGACAATATCCAGCATTGACGTGAACTGCGAGAACAAAAGCAGCTTGTGCCCGGAATTAACGCAGCTTTCCACAAGCTCCACGCACTGCTCCAGCTTGGCGCTTTTCCCGGTGTAATTATCGTAGACCAGCGCCGGGTCGCAGCATATCTGCCTTAATCGCGTCAGCATTGCGAGGATCTTTATTTTTTCGGTGTTATCACCATTTGAAGCCGTCACCGCAGAGCGCACCTCCGCAACGTTCGCGGAATAAATTCCGCTCTGCTCCTTTTCCATTTCCGAAAGCAGCACCGTTTCCGTTTTTTCGGGAAGCTCGGTCAGCACCCCGGACTTCATCCTGCGCAGGATAAACGGCTTCACAATGCGCTGCAGCGACTGTTTCGCCTGCTCGTTTGCGTCCTTTACGACCGGGGATTCGTAATGCTGCCGGAAATACCTGTAACTGAAAAGATAATCCGGCATGATGTAGTCAAATATGCTCCAGAGTTCCGCAAAGCTGTTCTCTACCGGAGTTCCGGTCAGCGCAAACCGGCAGCGGCTGTTCACGGATTTCACCGCCTTTGCCGTCTGCGTGGAGCTGTTCTTGATATACTGCGCTTCGTCCAGAAATTCATAGCGGAATTCATGCTCCTGATACTCCGTGAAGTCCCTTGCGATAAGGGAATAGGAGGTTATCACAACATCGTATTTTTCCATTTCTGCGAACTGCGCGGCGCGCTCGGAAGCCGTTCCCATGACGGCAAGCACCCGCAGTTCCGGCGCGAATTTTTCAATCTCGCCCTGCCAGTTCAGCACCAGGGAAGCCGGACATACGACAAGGCTTCTGCCGCCTTTGGAGCGCTTTTCGTCAAGCATCAGCGCTATCGCCTGCAATGTCTTTCCAAGTCCCATATCGTCCGCGAGAATACCGCCCAGACCGTACGCAGACAGCGTTTTCAGCCACCGGAACCCGTAAATCTGATACTCGCGCAGAATACCGTCTAGCTGTTCCGGAACGCTGATTTTATCGGAGTAATCCAACATTTCACGGTAGGAACTTACCTGTCTGCGGAACTCAGAGCTTCGTTCAATTCTGACATTCTCAGAGGTACTCCCAAGACTGTCGAGATACAGCATTCTGAACGCCGGAACCCTGATTTTTTCTTTCATAAGGGACTTATCTGAAATGTCAAGACTTTCAGTGATTTCAAACAGTTCGGAAAGCCCGTCGTCAAGGATAGAGAAGCTTCCGTCTTTCAGCTTGTGATACTTTTTCCCCAGACGGTAAGCCGCGAGAAGCTCCCGCAATTCCTCCGGAGTGTAGCCGTCCGCAGTAAGCTCCAGTTCAAGCACGCTGCCGCTCGGGCGCACTCCCAGAGCCGGACGGACCGCAGGACGTATTACTGCTTTTCTGCTGAAACGGTCGGTCGTGTATATCTCCATTTTCTCTGAAAGCGAGGGTATTCCCTCGGTCAGCAGGCGGTAAATTTCATCGTCGCCGTCAATGTAATACGGATTCTTTTTATCGTCCCGAATGTCAAAATAATTCCTGATCGACAACTCGCAGGAAGCCTCTGCAAAATGGTCGCAGAACGGATTTTTTCTTTTGCTCTGCTCCGGCGTAAATTTCTCATCGCCGTAAAGATACTCAAGCCTTGCAGCGACTTCTCCGCTTGCGTCCATGTCGATATAAAGCCGCGCGCTCAATTCCGGAGGAGTGAAATCCGAGAGCACTTCCAGTCCGGAGAATTTCACATATTTGCTCACCGGACGGATCACCGCAGTGTAGAATGCCGCGATCTCCTTTTCGGAAATCAGCAGTTCTTCCTTTAATGCGGCGTAAAGCAGCGCTCCGACTGCGTTTGTGAACTCCCTGCCGCATACGAAAATCTGCTTTTTGTCGCTGTCGATGATAATGCAGAAATTTTGCTCTGCATTAAATATTTCTATTTTACCCACCGGGCGCAGAAAATAGCGTCCCGTGTCAGTTTTCGCGATATCAAAGCTGATTTCCGGGTCGGAAAATTTCACGTCAAAATGACTGCGGCCGTAATTAACTCCGCTTTCCCTGACTATCTGGAAGAAGCGAACTGCGTCCTGTCCATATATCAGAAACCTGCGTTTTCTGTCGGCACCTTCTTTCAAGCTCATAAAGATACTGAATGTTAATTCAAGCAGCGCCGAGCTTTGCTCGTCCAGTACTTCCGGGCTGTGTACGAACTCCAGTTCCTTTCCGTATTTCTTGTTCAGCCTGCCCTGGAAAGCCTGATACATGTCATAAATATCATTCACGACATAGAGTTTTTCGCGCCCTATTTTCAGCGAGTACTTTAGCCCCTCGAACGTTGCTTCAAGCTCCGGCACAAGCCGTATTCCGTGTTCCTGCGCGTTAATAACGGCCCTTTCGATATAGTGACGGATAAGTCCCCTGGCGTAATTTGAACTGCGGTTCGATATCGTTTTGTCATATATGCTCTCAAGATATATGAGCGCGGCGGCAAGGTGCTTGCAGTATCCGCGGTCGTACGGGCAGTCGCAGGAAAGCCCCGAAAGCTCGCCCTCCGGGGTTATCGACGCTGTAACGTTGTAGTTCTTCGTTCCTTCGACGATGAAGCGGTAGTTTCCGCTGCCGTCGCATGTCACTTCTTTCAGTTTTTTCTGGCGGTAATATATCTGTCCGCGCTGAAAAATCGCATAGCTGAAATCGCCCTTGTATGTCCTTATATTCACGTGTATTCCTTTTCCGGTGGCTCTGAAATCGTTTTGCTTCCATTTTATCACAAATACACGCTGTTGTCAATTGCTTTAGCAGTAAACTGTTTAATCCGACGATGTCCGTCGAGCTGTTAGACAAGATTTTGTCGAACAACTTGACATAGCCTTGTCAATATAGCTTTACACATTTTACTCAAAAATTTATTCCATTGCGGCCGCCGGTTTGCCCGTCTTATCCGAGTAATATCTGCGACGCTTCTCTGCCGGAGGCATTCCGCCTATCGACGAGCATATCCGCCTGTTATTCCAATAACTCATGTAGTAGCGCCAGATCATTGTTTTCAGCTGTTCTATCGTGTAATCCGTACTTTTTCTGCCGCGGCTGTAAAACAGTTCATTCTTCATTCTCGCCCACATACTTACGCAGCGGGCGTTGTCATGACATCTGCCTCCGGCGCTATTCATGCTTTGCCTTACTCCATACTCGTTCAGCGCAGCTCTGTATGAATCACTTGTGTACTGGCTCCCGCGGTCGGAGTGGAGTACCGCACCGCAAAATTCGGGATACGCTGCCGTTGTATTCTCGACAGTTGCAGCGCACAGTTCAGCTATCATATTGTCGTCCATTGACAGCCCGACAGCCGTCAGGTCGTAACAATCAA
>ERZ773150.1674-NODE-1674-length-18682-cov-3.760563_pt1 | contig 18682 bp, 10 predicted proteins | sample MGYA00580845_ERZ773150 | MGnify/ENA primary metagenome ERZ773150 (study PRJEB29015, sample SAMEA2737848) | human gut metagenome | biome: human gut; feature: human-associated habitat; material: faeces | place: China | collected 2012 ...
AAATGGGAAAAACTTGAATCTTCGTCAATTTCGGAGCAGTTCAAGTGTTCAAGCTAATAAGTTTATTGACTAGCAAAGTAATGTTTGCCCTGTTGAACATTTGTCTTTTGATAGCTTTAGTTTTATTAACTGTCCTTTCCAATACTCCATTGTTCAGATAGATATCCATTGCATTTTGGACAGCCTCCTTGTCTCTCTTTATGCCTACGGCAAATTCTCTTAAGGTCTTCAGATCACTTTTTCAAATCATGTATCGCCTTTACAGAGGCGTGGTTTTTATTTTTTCTACCTGCCACACTTCTGTTGTATTCCCTTATTTTCCATTGTCCCTCTTTGATGTCATTACTGATTTCTTGAGTCGCACGCTCTACGTCACGATCGTCCATTATCCCCTTCCTCATACAGTCCTCTGCATCAATGAACCGTCTCAGTCTGCGCCGGTGCCTTTCGTCCCCCATATTATAAAAGGACTCCATTATGACGGACATTGGCACGTCTCAGGCAAGAGGACTGGCTGCAGACGATGTTTTGTTCATGCAGCAGATTACTGGCGATACGGGAAGTGGTCTTCAAGGATATGCTCCGGATGCGTTCCTCCACTTTCCGGGTATTTCGCGCGTGCGAAGAAGCCAGCGGAGAGAGGGGGGGCGCTGAAGACTTTTCTTTGACACGCGGTATTTCTGCAGCGGAACTTACGCACATTGACCATAAGCGTAAGCGGATGCCCCGCTATTTCAAGCCCTTGCAGGGAACATAGATAATGGCCCTTCACATGATTACTAAACTGACCGCAGACCGGACAGCGGACTCCTTAATGCGTACCGGACAATGTTACATAATAAAATGTGTATGGATTGTGAACTGTTCCGTTATTTAAACTATTGATTTGTAAATTTTATCAATTTGGGAATTGAGTTTCCTGACTATCTCTCTCAAATTCTATCCTGGATACTGAATTCCGAAATGGTCAATAGGGAATGTATGCATGAAAAGGCAAAAACAATTTATTTTGTAATATGCACACTGAATATACAATAGGCATTTCTCTTCCAATCTTATTTTTCATGTGGGATAATTTAAAAGAGGTATTATGTTCATTGTCTATGCCCTTGCTTATTTGAGTGATATAGAATTATGTTATGTGCAGATTAGAATTAAAATGTCTGAGAGAATATATAATATTAGAAAGTGGTATTGTTTTTAACGAGCAAAGTTAAAGTCAAGAATCATAGTTCTATGGGAACTATGTCTTTATGGATATTTCATGTCTGGGTCAAAGATATGATTTTTTTTATTTCGTTACACGTTTTTACGAGAAAAATCACATTGATCTTATTTTTAACAGTTGAATTGTAAAATTCTTAGCGATTATTGGATAATACTATCAGCGATAATCAGGCTATAAGCCTGATTATCGCTATGTCGATTGCAAAAGTTTTAAATTTATCACAGGTCATATTTTAGAAAATGCCATAGTTCCCATAGGACTATGGTTGATTGTTGGTATTCCGACAAGTTATTCTAAAGAGTGATGTTATTGTAATGCAGATATAAATCTAATAATTCAAATTTATGAACAACGCTTTACTGAAAGACAATCTTGCTGCAAGAGCAGTGGATTCTCAGACGCGGAAGGTGTTTTCAAGGTCCGGTCTTATAGCTGGATTATGTTTATCTTCCCTCGTTTCTTCGTATGCTATTCCAGGTGGAGTGGATGCAACGAAAGCAAAGAATGAAAGTGTTATGATCACTCAACAGGCTAAAAGGGTGTCGGGGGTTGTAACGGATAGTGCCGGAGAACCTATACCTGGTGCTAATGTCGTGCAGAAAGAAACCACAAATGGTACAGTTACCGATATGAACGGTAAGTATACCCTGGATGTACCTAACAATGCAACTTTGGTTATTTCTTTTATTGGTTATACTACGAAAGAAATTAAAGTAGGTAGCCAGTCTGTGTTGAATGTCAGTTTAGTAGAAGAGGCAATCGGTCTGAATGAGGTGGTTGCCATTGGTTATGGTTATGTAAAGAAGAAAGACCTGACCGGTGCTGTTTCGACTGTATCGGCAGATGACATGGTGCTGGGTGGTACGGTGAGTAACGCAGCCCAGGCATTGCAAGGTAAAACGGCCGGTGTGCAGGTATCGCAAAGTTCAAAAGCACCGGGTGGTACTATTGCGGTACGTGTCCGTGGCAATAACTCAATCTCGTCTACTAACGAACCGCTTTATGTGGTGGATGGTTTCCCTTCTTCTGAAGGCTTGAATCTGAATCCGAATGATATTGAATCCATGCAAATCTTAAAGGATGCGTCGGCCACGGCTATTTATGGAGCACGTGGTGCGAATGGGGTCGTATTGATTACGACGAAACGAGGAAAAGCAGGCGAAAACAAGATTTCTTACAGTGGTTACTTGGGAACTCAGAAGGTGGATAATCCGTTTGAGTTTCTCAATGCAAAGGATTATATGAACTTGCAAAATGCATTGTATCAGGAAATTGATGGCCAAGAAGGCAACCCTAACGGAGTTTATACGCCCTCTCAATTACAGTCTACCGTAGATACCGATTGGTTGGATGTTTGTACACGCCTAGCTTTGGTACAAGATCATAATATCCAGTTCCGTGGAGGTTCTGAAAAGACAAAGGTATTGACCAGTTTAGGATATTATAAGCAAGAGGGTGTTTTGAAGAATACGGATTTTAACCGTATTTCAGGACGTGTGAATGTAGATCAAACCATTAACGATTTCATTAAAGCCGGTGCTACGATGTATGCCCACCGCGAACGTTCGAATGCTCAAACCTATAGCGGAAATATTTTGGGTGAGAACGTCATGTTGAGCGTGATGGAGTATGATCCTACGGTAAAACCTTATAATGAAGATGGTACGTATGGACGTGTTCCAGGTGGTCGTGGGGATAATCCATTGGCCAATTTGCTGGAACGTAAAAAAGAAATGGTAAATGACAAGTTCAACGGAACAGCTTTCCTTGAAGTCAATCCATTTGATGGATTTACGGCTAAGGCTACAGCCGGTGTCGAATTGTTGCATAATTTCAAAGGTTCTTATTTGCCGAAATCTACTACTTATGCAGGAGAAATAGAAGGGGGTATTGCTTCTACGTATGATTTCAGGTCAACTCGACAGGTGTTTGAAGGTATTTTAAATTATATGAAAACTTTCAACAATATACACGACTTGAATGTAATGTTGGGGTATTCGTATGAGAAGTACAGTGCGGAGTCTCGTTCGGCAAACGGAAAAGGTTTCTCTACCGACTTGTTTGAATGGAACAATTTGGGGGCAGCTTCGATTAAAGGAGTCTCTTCTTCTAAGACAGAGAATTTGTTGGCCTCATTCTTTGGTCGTGTAAATTATACGTTCAATGATAAGTATTTGGCAACGGTAACAGTTCGTCGAGATGGTTCTTCTCGGTTTGGAGCTAACAATCATTGGGGAACATTTCCTTCAGGATCTTTGGCATGGCGTGCCAGCGAAGAAGATTTTGTGAAGAATTGGGGTGTTTTCAGCAACTTGAAAGTACGTGCCGGCTATGGTGTTACTGGGAACGAACGTATTGGCGATTATGCATCGTATGCGTTGGTTTCTACCAATCATGTCACTTTAGATGGTTCAAACAATATGCCGGGTACGCATCTTAACCAAAGCAGTCCTGAAAATGTCAGTTTGAAGTGGGAAACGACAACTCAGTATAATGTCGGTTTCGATATGGGCTTTTTTAACAATCGTTTGTCTGTTACTTTAGATGGTTACTGGAAAAAAACAAAAGATTTGTTACTGAAAGTTTCCTTACCTTATTATACCGGTTTTACTTCCGGTCAGCAGAATGTTGGTGAGATATCGAATCGCGGTTTTGAATTGGATATTACTTCTCATAATTTGACTGGTGATTTCGTTTGGGATACAAAGTTTAATTTAGCACTCAACCGGAATAAGGTATTAGACTTAGGAAGTAGTGGTGACATACGTATCACTTCTTCAAAACCGATGGGAACTGTATCGGAAAATGATTATGCTATCGTACGTGAAGGAGAGCCTCTGGGCTCTTTGTATGGATGGAAGTATATAGGTGTATTGCAAGAAGGTGAATCGTATGCTGCTCAACCGAATTCAAAACCAGGTGATCCGAAATTCGAGGATGTGAATAATGATGGTAAAATCGATGCAGATGACCGTACAATTATAGGCAATGCCAATCCTGATTTGATTTTTGGTTTGACCAATAACTTTGCCTGGAAAGGATTTGACTTGTCAATTTTCTTCCAGGGATCTATTGGCAATGATCTGTTAAACATGACACGTATGAATTTGGAGTGGAAACGTACTACAGACGCATTGAATCGTTGGACACCTTCAAACAAGAATACAGATATCCCGCGTAACGGTTTCTACTATTCGCAGTATGGCGGATATGTGAACGACCATTTTATCGAAGATGCTTCATTCCTTCGTTTGAAGAATTTGACATTGGGTTATACGATTCCGTTTAAAAAGATAGTAAGTTCTTGCCGGGTTTATTTCTCAGCCGAGAACTTGTTTACAATCACAGGTTATTCCGGTTGGGATCCGGAAGTGGATACAAAAGCTAACGAGGCTGCCCAGTCAGGTGGAAGCCAACAAACGGCAAATGCTGGTGCAGGTATGGATTTCAATGCTTATCCTGCTATGCGTACTTATACGGTAGGTTTGAATATTACGTTCTAATGGAAAGGAGAATTTGAAAATGAATTGTAAGAAATATTTATTAGGTCTGGTTACGATGGGGTTGGTTACGGCTTGTACCGATCTGGATCCTGAAATATATAGTAATTTGACGACAACGAATGCTTATAGTACGGAGTCGGATATTGAAGCAGCCGTCGTGGGTTTATATTCGGATATGAATCCTTATCCGGGAGATGCTTGGTTATATTACGGGGGGTATATGATTATGATTACCGATTATGCTACCGATATAGGTTATTCTACAGCGGCTGGCGACCCGACTAAACTGAGTAATATGACGTATGATGCCAGCAACCGCTATTTCAGTAACAACTGGAGGGATATGTATAATGTGGTATCGAATGCCAATACGATTTTAGATAATGTGGATGCTGTCAATATGTCGGAAGAAAAGAAGAATCTGGTGAAGGGGCAGGCTAAATTTTTGCGTGCAATGGCTTATCGTGATTTGACAGATGCATGGGGAGCAGTTCCTTTTATCACTTCGTTGGTGAAGAATCCTTTTACAATGAATGATGCGACATTGACTCCGGTATCCGAAATTGAAGCGACATTGATTTCTGATTTGAAAGAATGTATCAACCTTTTACCTGCTAGCTGGAGTGGTCAGGATTTGGCTCGTGCCACGAGTGGAGCCGCCGCTACGTTGCTGGGAAAGATCTACTTGCGTAATCATGATTATGCGAATGCGAAAACATATATCGACATGGTGTTGAACAGTGGCCAGTATGAATTGGAAAGTGATTTCAAATATGTATGGTCGGAAAACAACAAATATGGAAAGGAAATGATTTTTGCTTTATTGCATGAAACGGGAAATAATGCTGCCGAGATTGCCTGTCACTTTGGTCCTTCGGATCATCCGGAAGTACCGGGGCGTTGGCAATATTATGGCGTATCCCTTCCGTTTTGGCGTAGTTATGACAAAGAAGATCCACGCCGTGAGTTCTTTTATTATGATTATACGGGAGATGCAAAACGGGATGATCAATCTGATTACGGTTTCCATTACATGGTTCCGGAAGAGGGGGTAACGGTTGTTCCGAATGATACGACCAAGTATATGCAAAATGTAGCTACCATGAAATATACGTACGACATGATTTCAGATGCTTATTATGATGGGCGTACGATTTGTATTTTCCGCTTGTCGGATGTGATCCTTTGTAAGGCGGAAATCGAGAATAACTTGAATGGTCCGGCTGCAGCTCTTCCTTACTTGAATCAGATTCGTGCTCGTGCCGGTGCTCCGGAATATGGAAAGCATAATCGTTTCCCAGCTCCTTCAACAAAAGAAGCAATGAATGATGCTATTCTTAAAGAACGTGGTTATGAACTTGTGTTTGAATTCCAGCGTCGTGCAGACTTGATTCGTTTTGGAAAATATGAGGAAGTCGTAAATGCGCATTTAAAGAAGCTGGGTATCGCTCAGCCGACAAATGTAACTTCTAGCTTGCGGTATTTCCCGTATCCGTTGAATGATGCTCAATTGAATCCGAATTTGGCAGCAGAGAATCCTTCACGGTTGCCGAAATAAATAATCTTCAAGGGGGGGGTCTGTGTTCCTTAATTCCGACTTTTGACATGCCCCCCTTACATTTAATTAATACATAAGATCGATATGAAGCGTTTGATAGGAATTGTTGTTGCCATCTGTTTGTTGTCAGCAATTTTTATATGGATTGAAAAGAATACATTGAGATCCATAACTCTGACTTCACCTCGTAATACAGCCATGTATAATAAGGTAGATGTTTCAATAGCCAAGCCAACTCCTGTATATATTGAATATACGGAAAAAAAGACCGGGAAGTCTTATCGGACCCGAACTTCTCCGGCGGATACGCTTCATCATTTGGATTTGTTACTTTTGAAGGCTAATACCGAATATACTTATCGAGTGGTTATCGATAACCTTTTTAAGCAAAAATCAAAAGAACTGACTTTTAAAACTCGTGAGCAGTCTTCTTGGTTGGTCAATCATTGGTTTAATGAACTACATCCGCATGACACAACGGCTTTGGGGGATGGGATGATATTAATTTGTTTTGGTCGTTTGCCTGGCTACATGGCATTGATTGACAATGAGGGTGAAGTACGTTGGGTTTGGCAGGTGGATGATATTGGAGTACGTGCAGCTTCTATTACGCCGAGAGGTACATTCCTGGCAATGCTGCGTCCGTTTGTGAAGGACGTAATAGATGATTATACGATGACTCCGGAGCAAGTACGCAACGATGAACATAAAAAACCGATGCGTCGAGGTTCGATTGGGTTTGCCGGCGGAACCGGGCTGGCGGAAGTATCTCTGACGGGCGAAACGATGTGGCGCCTAGACTTGGATAAGATAGAAAAGGAATCGGATTATCAGGTGATTCATCATGATGTATTAATGGATAAAGACCATCATATACATACATTGTACCGTCCGAAGAAGATTGCTACAATATCCGTAAACGGTAAAATGGAAACGGATACGTTAGGGGGCGATGGCATTATGGTTATCGATACACTGGGGAATGTGTTAAAGACATGGTCTACCTGGGATGTATGGGATATAGAGAATGATCCGTATATCGGAGAATACCGATACGATCGTTTTCATATCAATGGGCTTTGTTTTGATAGAGACGATAATTATTTATTATCGGCCCCTATTGAAGATCAGATTTGGAAGGTGGATGCCAAAAGCGGTGAACTGGTCTGGCGTTTTGGGAGGGACGGAGACTTTAGAATGGATACAACGGCTTATTTCTCTTTCCAACATTCACCTTATATTATGGAGAATGGCGATCTGATGCTTTTCGATAATGGTTTACATAATCAACGTTCCGGAGGTAAGGCTTTCCGGTTGGATGAAGAGAACCGTACGGCCCAAATAACAATCAATGCTTTATTACCTGCCGATAAATATACTTCGCGGATGGGCAATGCCTCTATTTTGCCGAATGGGAACTTACTGCAATGTAGCTCGAAGACCGGTTCGGTGATGGTTACGGATAAGGAAGGAAAGGTTCTTTGGGAAAGTGTCCTGCATTTTGCTCCTTATCGGGCAGTGTATGTTCCGGTAGAAACCTGGGATAAATATTTTAAAGAAATCAAGTAATATGGAACGTGCATCGCTATCCTATATCTTCTTTACATTCCTGAAATTGGGAGCTACGGCATTTGGCGGTTATATGTCGCTAGTGGCTATCGTACAGAAGCAGTTAGTGGAAGTAGACAAGAAACTGAAAGAAGAAGATCTGCTGGATGGGATTTTCCTGACCTCCGTACTGCCAGGACCCGTAGCCGTAAATACGATTGCCTATGTCGGGTACCATTTAAGGGGGATACCGGGGGCGGTTGTGACTTTTGCCGGAATCATTATTCCCTCGTTCTTACTGGTTATATTTCTTTCGTGGTTGTATTTCTCCTACGGAAATATACCTGCGGTAAAGAATGTGTTCAGCGGAATCACTCCGGCTATTACTGCTTTGATCGTTACGGTGGCTATCGGGATGACACGTAAGACGATCAAATTACCTGCCCAATGGGTTCTTTGCCTGCTGGCGGCTTTGTTGCTGATTTTTATCGGTGGTTTTACGGTTACTTTTCTGTTGATTATCGGTAGCGGGATAGTCGGCGGTTTCTTGTTTCGCCAGTCTGTGGGACAAGAGTTGATATCAGATGGGGAGAAGCGGACGGGTAGCAGGCAGCTGATGACTTCCGGGATTGTTCTTTTGCTATTACTCTGTATCTTACTTTGGGGAGGACAATATCCGGGTGCTCCAGAAGGTATTCAGATTGTATCGACCTTCTCCGGTATCAGCCTGACTTTGTTCGGAGGAGGATATGTTGTTATTCCGGCTTTGCATGAGTTGTTCGTGGAGAACTTGAACTGGCTGACCTCGGCTGAGTTTGCCGACGGGATAGCGATAGGGCAGATCACTCCCGGACCGATATTTATTACAGCGACCTTCATCGGGTATAAAGTGGCAGGTATCACGGGGGCGTTGCTGGCAACGTTGGCGATGTTCACTCCGCCGGCTGTATTAACCGTCTTATTATCCCGTTTTGTAAAAATACTGAATCAGTCATCCGTTGTAAAAGCAGCCATGAAAGGGGTACGGGCGGCTGTTATCGGAATGATCTTTGCTTCAGCCGTTACGATCGGACAGACGATTATGCTGTCGGTTGTTTCGGTTATTATCTTCCTGGTTACATTTTTTATTTCACTAAAATACACAATCAGTCCGGTTTACCTGATCATCGGAGCAGGTGTGGCGGGCTTTATCTTATTCTAATTCTATGAATACAATACAAGGTATACAAATGATTGGAACCCAGCGATCCGGATCCAATCTGTTGCGTGTCATGCTAGATGGAATCCGGGAGATCGCTGCTCCCCATCCTCCGCATATTCTTCAGCGTTTCTTACCATTGCTTCCCAAATATGGCGATTTGACGGATCAGTCTAATTTTTATCGGTTGGCACAGGATGTGTGCGAGTTAGTCACAGTGAATCCGGTTCCCTGGGAAGGTATTACGATTCGTGCAGATGAAGTGGTAGCAGCCTGCAGGCAACAAACGTTGTATGAGTTGTTCCGGGTGATTTATGAATCAGCAGCCCGTCAGACCGGAGCTTCTTTCTGGCTATGTAAAAGCATGAAAAATATGCTGTATGCAGAAGGCATTGAATCTACCGGGATTTCTCCTTATTATATCTATCTATACCGGGACGGTCGTGATGTCGCTCTTTCGTTTAAAAAGGCTATTGTCGGAGAGAAACATATTTATGCACTGGCTGAAAATTGGAAAAAGGATCAGGAAGCTGCTCTCCGTTTGAAGGACAGGACGGCGGCCGATCATTTCTTTATGCTGAATTACGAAACACTTATTGCCAGTCCGGAAAAAATGATGCGGCAGCTTTGCAATTTCCTGCATCTTCCTTATTCTGATAGGGTGATGGATTATTATAAGAGCCGCGAGTCTGAAAATACAGCGGTTGCAGGCAAAATGTGGGCAAATGTAACCAAACCGATCCTGAAAGACAATACAAAAAAGTTTCTGCGTGAATTATCTTCCGAAGATATTGCTATCTTTGAATCCGTAGCCGGAGATCTATTGCAGCAACTGGGGTATTCCTTATATACTCCCCTTGATCTGTTAAAAGGCAGTTTCTCTGACGAGGAAATAGTGTTTTTTAATGAGGAAAACATACGTTTGAAGAATGTCTTTATCCAGCAGGCTGATCCGGCCGATCTGGCGAAAAGACGTCCGCAGGATGAATTGATCAATCGTATAAAGCAATATTAAAGATAAATACTAGTACACATGAAACAATTGCTATTTACACTTTTTTGCCTGTTTGCCTATAGTAGTTTGCAGGCACAGGCTGTACCCACAGACGAACTTTATGGGGTAGGTATATGGAATGCCGATTCATTGGGAAACCATCGGGTAATTGTCTCTGTAGATAAACCGGCCGATGCTGTATTGGCAACGATCGACTGGCGTCGCCGCGATCTGAACCCGGAAGCAAAAAATCTGATCGTTGTGGATGCTGCAACCGGTGAACGTATTACGAATGTATGCCGCTTTACTATCGACCGGGAGCGGGGAGAGGTGGTTTTCCAGCCGCAGACTGTTCCGGGAGAATATTATATCTATTATCTGAAGAATGTAATGAGCGGTAGTCCTTACTATCCGACCGTTAATTATCCGGCTTTCGAGAATACGGCTTCGGCTGACTGGGTAAAGAAAAATAAACTGTCTGGGAAGAAAGCACCTGCCCTTCCGGCGGCTAAAGTCGTACAGTTCCAGGCAATCAATGAGTTGAACAGCTTCTATCCGATGGAAGTGATCGCTACATCGAACGAGACTGCCCGATTATTAAAAGAACATCCCGGGGAGAAATATATTCTCTTTACGGAAGACCGCAAATTCCCCATCCGTATGACAACGGATATTCCTTATAAATGGATTGCTGACAATCGGCATGATTTCTTTTACGGGCAGGCGGATAAGGGAGAGTATTATGTCTTTCAGTTAGGTGTTTGGGCGGCACGTTCGAATGTAGAGAATCTGCATGTCGATTTCTCTGCCCTTACGAATAAAGCGACCGGCGAGCAGATACCAGCCTCCTCATTTACCTGTTTCAATACGGAAGGAACGGATGTGACCGGTACCGTCTTTGAAAAGAATTGCTCTGTGGATAAGGGTAAAGTGCAGGCATTATGGGTTGGAACCCAGTTGCCGGAGCATCTTTCTGCAGGTACTTATCAAGGAACAGTGACTGTCTCTGCCGCCAATGCCGAAAGCAAGACCGTACAGGTCTCTCTGAATGTTTCGGAAAATGTAATTGCCAATCATGGAGATAATGAACCTTGGCGTCATTCTCGTCTGCGTTGGCTGAACTCGCAGATCGGTTTTGATGATGAGGTGATTGCCCCTTATACGCCGCTAGTGATGAAGGATAAAACGATCAGCTGCCTAGGACGCGAGATTAAACTCTCTGACTTAGGTTTGCCGGAACATATTACCAGTTATTTCAAAGAGACTATGACGGGCATCGGTACGAATGGCCGTAGTGTATTGGCTGCTCCTATGGAACTGGCTGCCGATGGCGGTGCATGGGAAAACCTGAACTTCGAAATCACCAAACATAAACAAGGTGCAATCGCCTGGAAAGCCCTTAACCAAAACAGCCGTTTCCTGATGGACCTGGAAGGAGAGATGGAATCGGATGGAAACATAGCATATAAAGTGACATTGGTCGCCCGTGAAGATGCTTCTGTGGAGGATGTAGCGTTGCGGACACATTTAGCATCCGGTGTCGGACGTTATATGATGGGTTTGGGAGAGAAAGGCGGTTATTGTCCGAATGATCTTCGCTGGAAATGGGATGTAGAGAAAAACCAGGATGCTGTTTGGGTGGGTGATGTCAATGCCGGTATCCAGATCCGCCTGTATGATAATAAATACGAACGTCCGCTGAATACCAATTTCTATCATCAGAAACCGTTGCACATGCCGGTATCCTGGTGTAATGCCGGAAATGGAGGTATCGATATTCATAATGCTGCCGATGGAACACGTATTAATGCTTATTCCGGTAAGCGCAGCGTGAAAAAAGGAGACCGGCTGTATTATTATTTCAACCTGGCGTTGACTCCGTTCCGTCCGATTGATACGGATAAACAATGGCGCGAACGCTATCATCATAACTATGAGTTCCTGGATGGTATACAAAAGCGAGGTGCCAATGTCATCAATATCCATCATGCGAATGCTATCAATCCGTTCATCAACTATCCGTTCCTGCGTACCAAAGAGATGAAAGCGTACATCGATGGTGCTCACGCCCGCGACATGAAGGTGAAAATTTACAATACCGTTCGTGAGTTGTCCAACAGCTGTGTGGAAATGTTTGCTTTGCGTAGTCTGGGGAACGAGATCTTCTCGGAAGGTCCCGGTGGCGGCTTCTCCTGGTTACAGGAACATTTGGACCAGAATTATATCGGCGCCTGGTTTGTACCCGGACTGAAAGATGCAGCGATTGTGAACAGTGGCATTTCCCGCTGGCATAACTATTATCTGGAAGGTCTCGACTGGCTGATGAAGAACGTCGGTATCGACGGGCTGTATATCGATGACCTGGCTTTCGACCGGATGACGATGAAACGTATCCGCAAAGTGATGAACCGTACGAATCCGGGAGCTATGATCGACCTGCATTCTGCCAATCAGTATAACCCGAAAGACGGTTTTGCCAATAGTGCCAATCTGTATCTGGAACATTTCCCCTACCTCGACCGTCTGTGGTTCGGTGAATATTTCAATTATGATTTCCCGCCGGAGTTCTGGCTGGTTGAAGTTTCCGGTATTCCTTATGGTTTGATGGGCGAGATGCTGGAAGGAGGCGGTAATCCGTGGCGCGGCATGCTGTATGGCATGACAGGACGTAGTCCTCGTGTGGATAACGGACCGCTGTGGAAACTGTGGGATTCTTTCGGTATGCAGAATAGTGAAATGATCGGTTACTGGGTGAAAGACAATCCGGTGAAGACGGGTAGCGAAAAGACGTTAGCGACCGTTTACAGCCACATGGGTGATAAAGCACTGATCTCATTGGCTACCTGGGAAGATACGGATGCCAAAGTGAAGCTTTCCATCGACTGGGCTAAACTGGGTCTCGATCCTTCGAAAGTGACATTGCATGCCCCGGCTATCGAGAATTTCCAACAGGAAACAACCTGGAAACCCAGCGATGAGATTGTTGTTCCGAAAGGGAAAGGCTTGTTAATTATTGCAAAATAACCTCTTCCGATATAGTATAATTTACCGGAAATATACTCTTTAATCGTATATAAGGAGGATTAAACTCCTTATATACATTATTGTCCATATAAATGAATTACCATGAAAAAGATGCTCATCCTTCTTTGTGCAACCTCTTTGTTGCAACCCTTGTTTGCACAGCAAGCGACTGTAACCGAGACAGTAGAGACAGTTAAAACCTATCCTTTCTCTGATCCTGATCCGGTGGCTGATCCCTCCGATCTGTTTTATCCTTATTTCCGTTTTGATGGTTTTTCTGCTAAAGGAACCGACCGGCAATGGAAAGTAGTCTCTCTTGAAAATGATTATATCAAACTGACCCTCTTCCCCGAGATAGGTGGAAAGATCTGGGGAGCCGTAGATAAAACGACGGGTAAGGAGTTTATCTACAACAACCACGTCGTGAAATTCCGTGATATTGCGATGCGTGGTCCGTGGACATCAGGCGGTATCGAGTTCAACTTCGGTATCATCGGTCATGCACCGACTTCCAGTACGCCGGTCGACTATGTGACCCGACAGAAACCGGATGGAAGCGTGAGTTGTTATGTATCTTCCTATGAACTGGTTACCCGGACACTGTGGACTGTGGAGGTGAATCTTCCGAAAGATAAGGCTTACTTTACGACGACAACGACCTGGCATAACAGTTCATCCATTGACCAGCCTTACTATCAATGGATGAATGCCGGCTACCCGGCAGCGGGGAATGTCGAGTTCTGCTATCCCGGAACCAATTATATCGGACACGGAGGCGAACTCCATTCGTTTCCTTTGGATGAACAGGGCCGGGATATCTCCTGGTATGAAAAGAACGACTTCGGTAATTCCAAATCGTATCATATTGTAGGGAAGTATAACGATTTCTACGGTGCTTACTGGCACGACAACGATTTCGGCTCTATCCATCATGCGGATTATGACGAGAAACTGGGAATGAAAATTTTCCTTTGGGGACTTTCCCGGGAGGGAGGTATCTGGGAAGATTTGTTGACGGATACGAACGGGCAGTATATCGAACTGCAATCGGGTCGCATGTATAACCAGCCGGCTTCCAATAGTAGCTTAACTCCTTATAAACATACGGCATTCGGTCCACAGGCGACCGACAGGTGGACTGAGTACTGGTTTCCGGTAAAAGGAATAAAAGGAGTCTCAAAGGCGAGCCGTATCGGAGCGCTTAACGTGTTGAGGGAAGATGGCTTTCTGAAGTTATATTTCTCTCCTTTGCAGAAATTATCTACAACCATAAAACTCTATGAAGGAGAAAAGGAAATGAACTCCATCCCGTTGAACTGCGGTGTACTGGAAACCTGGAAAGATTCTATCCCATTGAATAAGGCTGTTGCCGCCGGTCGACTGAAAGTCGTGGTAGGCGAAGACTTGTTGGTGTATTCGGAAGTACCTTCGGATAACATCACCAGTCGCCCAAAACAACTGCCTGCCGATTTTGACTGGAGTTCGGCATATGGTCTTTATACGCAGGGAGAGCAATGGATGAATCAGAAAGTACTCGACAAGGCAGAAAAGTTTTTACTGGCTTCCCTCGAAAAAGATCCTTATTTCGTGCCTGCACTGACTGATCTGGCTTCCCTCTATTATCGTCAGGGACGTTATGACGAAGCGCTTGCCCGTTGTGAAACAGCGTTAAGCATTAACACGTACGATGGAGATGTCAACTATCTGTATGGATTATGCAACATGGCATTGGGAAATCATACGGATGCCAAAGACGGCTTTTCTGTAGCTTCTTATTCTCCGGGAGTCCGTAGTGCAGCCTATGAGAAATTAGCTGAAATGTACCTGATGGATAGGAACTGGACAAAGGCTGAACATTATGCCTTGAGAAGTAAAGAGTTCAATCAAATGAATCTGAGTGCTGACCATGTTTTAATGGTGGTTTATCGTAAGACGAACCAGCCGGAGAAAGCTAAAGCGCTTATCGATCCGTTGCTGGAAGACCTCCCGCTGTATCATGCAGCACGTTTTGAACAGCTCTACCAGGGGGAAGGCTCCGGTCATCCTATCGATGATCTTCAGTCGTTGATTCGCAACGAACTACCTTTCGAAACCTATATGGAACTGGCTGAATGGTATGAATCGGTCGGTTGCACAGAAGAAGCATTGTCTCTCCTGTCATGTGCAGGTAACTATCCGATTGCTCTTTACAAACAGGCTTATTTATTGCATCAGGCTGGCAACGACGATGAAAGCCGCGGAATGTTGCAACGCGCCGGAGCTCTCTCTCCGGCAATGGTATTTCCTTTCCGTCCTTCTTCTTTAAAAGCGTTGGAATGGGCGAAGACGGTACAGCCGGACTGGAAGATCGATTATTATGAAGCTTTGATCCGGTGGGCTAACCAGGATAAGGCAAAGGCGTTGGAGCTGCTGGAGAATTGTGGTGAAGCCGACTATGCACCATTCTATTTAAGCCGTGCCTCTTTAAAAGAGGGCGAATCCCGGTTGGCTGACCTGTTGAAAGCAGAGCAGATCGAGATGTCATGGCGTACCGGATTTGCTTTGATCAACCACTATGTCGCCAATAACCAGTGGCAGAAAGCTGTTGAGACAGGAAAGAAGTATACGAAGAAGTATCCGTCGAACTATTATATTGGTTTGAAATATGCAAAGGCTTTATGTGAGACAGGCCAGTATCAACCTTGTATCTCTCTGTTGAGCCGGATGCAGGTTCTTCCGAATGAAGGTTCGTATGCAGGACGCGCTGTTTATCGCGAGGCTAATTTGTACCGGGCAATGGAACAACTGAGCCATAAGAATTATAAACAGGTAGTGAAGAGTGTGGAGACATCAAAAGAATGGCCGGAGAATTTGGGTGTCGGAAAACCATACGACAATATGATTGACAACCGTCTGGAGGATTATTTGGAAGCAAAAGCAGCGGCAGGGCAGGGAGATAGCCGAAAAACATCTGCTTTATTAGCTGCCGTAGCCGACTATACGATATCCCGTTCTCATTTTGAGTCTGGTAATCTGTTAAGTGCATTGGCTTTGCGCGAGTCAGGAAAAGTGCAGGAAGCAGATCATATGGTAGCTGCTTGGAGCACAGATTTCCCTGAAAATCGTGTAGTCCAATGGTGTACGGCTATTTATCGGGGAGAAAAAGAAAAGGCTGTGGGAATGCTTCAGTCGCGTAATGACCAAACGAATACGACACCCTGGGAGGCATCTTTCCGTGATTCTAATTTCGATTTGATCGTTCGTTTGTTTTCAACAGAACAGTGATATTTATATGATGGTCGTATAGAAATTGAATTAAATGAATATCATGTATAAAATAATTAATACATTATTTACTCTGCTGTTGATCTTGCCGGTAATGGGACAAACGTCTGATCTCAACAATTCTTTTAGGATAACAGCAAATCGTGAAGATGGTCGTTTCTCAAGTTCAAGAGGAGCTGTCCAATATATGTTGAAGCAGAAACCTGCGTTTACTTTCAATCCGGCATTTACGGCGACGGAGTTTAAGAAATGGCAGTTGGGCTTGTGTTCCACTATGAAAGAATTGATACGTTTTCCGGAGGTGAAAGACCAGCCCGCCCCAGTACGTATCAAAATGGTACAGAGGGATGGCTATCGGGTGGAGAAATGGGAGTCTTATCCGTTGCCAGGAAGTGTTGTTCCTTATCTGGTATTGATACCTAACGGGATCGATACTACTCAGGATAAGGTGCCTTCTGTGCTTTGTATACCGGGTTTTGGTGGCAGTAAAGAGGAACTGGCGGGTGAGACGGAGGGTGATTACGGTTTGACATCGTTGCCTGTTAAGCCGGTACGAAAGAATGCGATGGCTTTGCGTTATGTAAAGAAAGGTCTGGTTGCGGTTGCTGTAGATAACCCGTCGTGCGGCGAGCTTTCTGACAACGGGTATTTCGATTATCTCAATACTTCGCGTATCTTATTGGAAGTGGGATGGAGCTATCTAGGGCTGACTGCTTGGCAAGACTGGAATATTCTGAACTGGATGAAAGCACAGAGCTATATAGATAAAGAACGAGTCATTATCAGTGGCTTTTCTTTGGGGACCGAGCCGTTGATGGTCTTAGGAGTTTTGGATCCGTCTATCTATGCCTTTGTATATAACGATTTTCTGTGTCGTACACTTGAACGGATTTTGGTGATGACAAAACCAGATGAGAAGGGGAGGCGACCTTTTCCGAATTCTATCGAGCATTTGATACCTGGTTTCTTGACACAGTTTGATTTTCCTGATTTGGTCGCTGCCTTGGCTCCCCGCCCTGTTATTTGTACCGAAGGAGGACTTGACCGTGACTTTGAGCTGATAAAGGAAGCCTATCGGATAGTAGGTAAACCGGATAATTTTACGTTCTATCATTATAAGAAGTTTGCCAACCCGAAAGACCGACAGCAGATAGATCGAGTACCCGAGGGCATTGATCTGGATACATTCTTCCAAGTAGTTAATGTCGATCCAAAGAATCATTATTTTAAAGTAGAATTGGTGTTGCCATGGATAGACAAGGTGTTGAAATAGATTTTTTAATTTATTTTAGTTCTTCGTCACTTTCGGGGCAGCAAATATGCTAAAGGGCTTTATATATGGACTATGCCAGCATATTTAAGGGAATAAATATTCAGTGTTATAAAATGGAGTTAGGGACATTTACTGAATATCCCTAATTAATAATATGTTGTTTATGTGAATTATGCCCCCAAAAAACATATGAACAAACAGAAGCAGTTTTTGTTAAAAACGAAATATTTCCCCGAATAGAAAAACAGAGTATAAAATCCCTCCAAACAAGGCAGAAAAGCAGTCCGACATCCCTGTCACAGTTCCTTGACATCCGGATCTCCCACCTTCCAGCATCTGGATCTCAAAGCTCCGACATCCGGGTCTCAGGAAACTTTTCAAATTGTTTTCCCAAAAAGGCTTGATTATGTGACAAAATAAATGGCTTTAGCATATTTTCCATCTAAGGAATACTGATCTTTAATTTGATATTTGACTGATCTATAGCTATTTTTCGTTTTAAATCATGATGGTATATGATGAATAATAGTTAAAAATTAAAACCATCATACCTTAACATGTTGTTTTCAAACAATATAACTTCATTTATGATCGTATAATAGTTATTGTTCCCGAAAACTTTTATTAATAAGAAATCTCGTTCACATAGGCACGTTGACCTTCCATATAGCTCACCCCAATCAAGTGCCCATCAAGGAAGAGAGCGATCTCTTCTATAACACATACCCTAAATCGTTCGTTATATGACGTAGACTATCAAAGGTTTCCACCGGGCTCGCAATCAAACAAACTTCTCCCTCTTCTGCAAGTTCAGAAGCCCGATCAGCATCCAGATGGTACTGGCGACCAGGAGGAAGATGCGACTTTTGATGATGATGCTTTCCCAGATGACCGGCAGGGAATTGCGGGGGATGGAGAAAGGATTGAGGAGGATATTCCAAAAAGAACGCTCAATAAGAGGCGTATTGCTGAAGATCAACAGGGCGATGCCGATGATAATCATCAAAACGGCAGTTCCGTTACCACTGCGGGTAATGGTGGAAAACATGAAGGCGAGGTTCCCGAAAAAAAGGATCGGGAACATCAGCTGAG
>ERZ773150.1677-NODE-1677-length-18652-cov-22.559714_pt1 | contig 18652 bp, 16 predicted proteins | sample MGYA00580845_ERZ773150 | MGnify/ENA primary metagenome ERZ773150 (study PRJEB29015, sample SAMEA2737848) | human gut metagenome | biome: human gut; feature: human-associated habitat; material: faeces | place: China | collected 2012 ...
TTTACCTTGATTTAAAACAAAACTCACCTTGATGAATTCAAGGTGAGGGAGTTCAGAACTGCATGTAATCAGTGTGCGTTATTCGTCCGGAAAAACCGACTTATGTCCGCACCTCCCTCTTAAAGGGCTTTTTTGTTTACATGAGGAGCTCTGACACTCCGCACCCGGCCTCCCGGATGCAGGATTGATATTAAAGAAATTGCTGCCCGTTGGCAAGAGCTTTCTTTTAACCAACACTCCCTTTGTTTTTCTTATTTACCTTGATTTAAAACAAAACTCACCTTGATGTAAAACCAAGGTGAGGGAGTTCACAACTGATCACAGAACAGTCCGGGTTATTCGCGCTTATAGCCTTATATCCCCGGCTCCCTCTTTACAGGAGTCGTTCTTTTTTCTGTGAAAGGAGTTGTGACACTCCGCACCCGGCCTCCCGGATGCAGGATTGATATTAAAGAAATTGCTGCCCGTTGGCAAGAGCTTTCTTTTAATCAACACTCCCTTTGTTTTGCTTATTTACCTTGATTTAAAACAAAACTCACCCTGATGAATTCAAGGTGACGGGATTGCTAAGCAAAAACAACCGTTGCTCCGGTTGTTTTTGTCTGCAAAATCTTTGCAACACCTTAATGAGCAAAGAAAGCGTGAGCGACCGCGGCGAATTTAGATGCCTAAGTGAAGAGAACTGTGCAAGAACAGTTCGGGTTATTCGCGCCTGCGGCCTTATATCCCCGGCTCCCTCTTTACAGGAGTCGTTCTTTTTTCTGTGAAAGGGGCCGTCACACTCCGCCCCCGGCCTCCCGGATGCAAAACTGATATTACAGAAACTGCCGCCCGTTGGCTGGCGGAAAATTAATCAGTTTTTTAGGGAGAGAAAGACACGGAAAAGCCTGGCAAGAAAGAACAGAGGAGGAAGAGAGACAGCTGATCCGCCGGCTTTTTCTCCCGCCGGAAGCATGACGGAAAGCGCCCCTCCGGGAAGAAGGCGTAATTTGCACGTTCAGAAAAAAGCATGAGCGAGTGTCCGGCTTGTTGTCTTGCAGGCGAGCACGGCCTGCCCGATTTTATCGTCCCGCAGGCAAATGAAACGAGCGTTGTCCCTGATGCCGTTGTTTTGCAGGCAAATGAAACAGACGGGCTTGGGGATCTCATATCGCGGAAAAAAGCGGAAAGCCGAAAAGAGAACGGGGAGAACAAAATGTGAGAGTTCAGGAAACTTCGGAAAAAGGTTTAAAAAGGAAAGCGGAAAAACGGATGAAGTACGGTTTGGGTTTTAAACCGGCAGTTTGAGCAAACGCACAGACGGTTTAGGGAAAAATCTTCGAATATCGTAAGCGGCGCAAAAAAAAGCCCGGATTTTTGAAAGTCCGGGCTTCATGCTTGATAAGTCTGGTTTATTTGTCGTAATCCTGAATGTATTCGGAATCGGCAACGTACATGTTCAGATATTTGTTGATGTTTATCTGCATGCGGGCGTTGAATTCCTCAAACAGTTTTTCAACCATGCTGTTCCAGTATCTTTCTTTGTCCTCAATGCTGGTGTCGACCGGGATGGTCAGTTCGCGCCAGGCTTCAAGAGAAGTTTCCGCGCTGGAGAAATTATAGGGGTCGTTGACTTTTAAAACCACCGACAGCTTGGCACGGTATTTCAGGCTGTCTTTTTCAAACAGTTTGTCGGATTTGACTACTTCTTCGGTTACGCTTGCGTCCTTGATGATGAAAGTCGCCTGCTTGTCGGAAGAAAAGTCAACCGCTTTCAGCCGGTCGGTCGCCCACAGTTTGGCCGTTTTTTCGATCGAAACCGGGAACAGGTGCTCAACGTTCGGACGGGTGAAGGAAGGCGTAAATTCGGAAACGACTTCCACTTTATTGACTTTCAGGTTGACAATGCCGTCGGCGTTAAAACGGGGTTCGTTGTATTTTTGCGGAACGGCTTCGTCGGTGGAGGCGCAGGCGGCCAGGCCGGAAACGAGTGCCGCGGCGCAAAACATAGAAAGAATTTTTTTGATCATTGGTCCAATCCATAGTTGTTAATACGGTTTATGCTTGTAAATTCTATTTTATTGTTTAACATGCCGCTTATATAAAAATCAAGTGAAAATAGGATGTTTGCAATGGAAAATGACGAAAAAAAGCCGGTTTCTCCCCGCAAAAAGCGGAAAATTACGCCGGAACGTTTAAAAAACATCGCCCTTTATTACCTTGAACGTTTTGATTCTTCGGCCGACAACCTGCGCCGGGTGCTGAGCCGGCGGGTTTTTGACCATGCGCGGGAAAATCCGGATTTTGACCGGCGGCAGGCGGAGGCCTGGATCGAAGACATCATTGCCGGTTTTGAGCGCGTGGGCTACCTTGACGACGCCAGATATGCGGAAGCCAAAATTTCCGCTTACCTCGCGGCCGGCAAACCGGAACGCTGGATCCGTCAGAAAATGAAGCAAAAGGGCGTGCAAGACGAAGTGACGGAAGAGATTTTGTCGGCGACGGAAATTGACGAGGAGAAAGCGGCCGAAAACTTTGCCCGCAAAAAGAAGATCGGCCCTTTCCGCAAAAGCGGGGAAGAGCGGAACGCCTGCCGGCAGAAGGACCTGGCGGCCCTTGTGCGCGCAGGGTTCGGCTATGAGATCGCCAAAAACGTCATCGGCGGCGAATTTTTTGACGAGAGCATATAAAAGGTTTGTAAATTTACTTTTCTTAAGCTATGATAAAAAGCCGGCAGGATAAATGGTTGCAGGGGTGAAGATGGCTTCCGACGAAGAAAAAATAGCCGCTCTGAAAGCGATAAGGGACAAGGCCCGCGCTTCCCGTCTGGAAACGGGGGAAGACGGAACGTTTGCCGTTTATGACGAAGAGGAAGACGAAAACCTGCGCCGCGCCTATCCCGAGTATGCCGCCGGCGGAAACATTTGCACCGAAGAGGAGGAGCCCGCGGAGGATGATGACGATGTTTCGTCCCGCGAAGAGGCTTTTGCCGCGGATGAATATCTGCCGGAAGACGATGACGAATATGACGAGCGGGAGCGTTATGAAGACCCCGCCGGTTATGACGACGAAGAAGACTACGACCGGCCGGCGGATGACGAAAGCGGCCGCCGTTCGGCAGATGACGACGAAGCGGACGATGAGGAGGGGTATCGCCGCGCCGATGATGAAGAGGATTATGCCGCTGCCGGCGACGATTATGACGACGGGGATTATGACGGTCCGGCGGAAGATGAGCGGGATTTTGACGATTATGACGAGGATGAAGACGACGACGGCGGGGAGGAAGACGAAGAACTGCCGCTGCCGCCGGACGACGATGACGACGGCGGCGGCCCCGATCCCTGGCATGCCGTTTCCCGTTCGCCAGAGGATGACCTGCCGATATTAAATATCGAGTTTAACGGCAAAAACCTTGAAAACGGCGAGTTTGACCATGAAGACCTGTCAAACGCCAACTTTTCGGCCGCCAACTTGTCGGGCGTCAATTTCTCCGGTTCCGATCTGCGGGGAGCGGACTTTTCCGGCGCCAACCTGACCAACACCAACCTTTCCGGTGCCGACCTGACGGGCGCGGTGTTTGCCGGTGCCCAGCTGATCGGCACCAACTTTACCGGCGCGATCATGAACAACGTGGTGCTGACCGACGTTTATTTCCAGGACGCCATTCTGCTCGACATTACGATTGACGACATCAGTCTGGAAGAGCTGCAGGGACTGATTGAATATCTGGCGCAGTATTATCCGCATAAGCTCAATCTGACCCGCATCAACCTGACAATGCTCGACCTGCGCAAAATCGACCTGAGCAGGGTCAATCTTCGCGGCGTTGACTTTACCGGCGTTGACTTTACCGGCGTCAACATCATGGAGCTGGACTTAAGCGAATGCATCATCACTCCCGAACAGATTGCTCAGGCGCTCGGACATGTGCCGACGGCAATGGAATTGAAAAAAATTCTGGCGCCGAAAAAGAAAGTCCGCAAAGCCGGAAAGTTCATCGACTTTACCGACTTTTTCTTAAACGACGCGCGCAATTTCGGAGTTTACAACGTTTCCGGCTTTAAGGGCATGGATGTGGAAAATCTGGTAAAGTTCGGCCAAAAGGTGTTCAAACACAAGGAAAAGGCGCCGGTGAAAGACGAAGAGGCGCTGGAACATATCCGTCAGCAAAACAAAGCCAACAAGGAGGAACTGCGCAGCGTGATCGAAGAACGCAAACGCCGGGTGCTGGAAGCCAAACGCCGGCAAAAGGAAAATCCGGAACTCTTTAACGGCCGCGACCGCGGCGGTTATCAGCGGTAGGGGCGGCCATGGAAGACACTTTGTTTTCGCAGAAAGTCAAACGCCCGCTGGCCGACCGTTTGCGCCCGCAGAATTTAAGCGAAGTGGTCGGGCAGGATCATGTGGTGGGGCCGGACGCGCCGCTCGGGCGGATGGTGAAGTCGGGCAAAATCACCTCTTTCATTCTCTGGGGGCCGCCGGGCTGCGGCAAAACCACCATCGCCCGCCTGATCGCCGAACATACCAATTTGTACTTTGAGCAGATTTCCGCCGTTTTTTCCGGCGTGGCGGATCTGAAAAGGGTTTTTCAGTATGCGCAGGAACGCCGCGCCAACCAGGGCAAGGGCACGCTTTTGTTCGTAGACGAAATTCATCGTTTCAACAAGTCGCAGCAGGACGGTTTTCTGCCCTATGTGGAAGACGGCACCGTCATTCTTGTCGGCGCCACCACCGAAAATCCGTCGTTTGAATTGAACGCGGCGCTCTTGTCCCGCTGTCAGGTATTTGTTTTAAACCGTCTTAATTCCGACGATTTCGAGGAGCTTTTGCGTCGAGCGGAAAAAGAAACCGGTCGCCGGCTGCCGGTTGACGATGAGGCGCGCGAACTGATGAAGGCCACCGCCGACGGCGACGGGCGCTATATCCTCAACCTGGCGGAAAGCGTGTTGAACTATGCCAAAGAAGGCGAGGTTTTTGACAGGGAAAGCCTGCTTAAAATCATCCGTTCGCGGGCGCCGGTCTATGACAAGGGGCGCGACGGCCACTACAACCTGATTTCCGCCGTGCACAAATCATTGCGCGGTTCCGATGTCGACGCCGCCCTTTACTGGGTGGCGCGGATGGTGGCGGCCGGCGAAGACCCGAAATATATTTTCCGCCGTCTGACCCGTTTTGCGGTGGAAGACGTGTCGATGGCCGATCCGAACGCCGTCACTCAGGCGATCGCCTGTTGGGACACTTATGAACGGCTGGGGTCGCCGGAAGGCGATCTGGCTTTGATGCAGCTGACGGTTTATCTGGCCACCGCGCCCAAGTCGGCCGGGGTTTACAAAGCCATGCACAAAGCTTTTGACCTGGCCAAAAAGACCGGTTCGCTGATGCCGCCGAAACATATTTTGAACGCGCCGACCAAACTGATGAAAGAGCTGGGTTATAACCGGGGCTATGTTTACGACCAGGATCTGGAAGACGGCTTTTCCGGGCAGAACTACTTTCCCGACGGCATCAGCCGGCAGAAGCTTTATTTTCCGGTGGAACGCGGTTTTGAACGCGAAGTGAAAAAACGGGTGGAGTATTTTGACAAACTCCGCCGCGAAAAGAACAAAAACAAACAGCAGGAGGAGGACGGACAATGATTGAACTGGCGGAAGACGAACGGCAGGTTTTTACCGAGCGGATGGTGGCCGAGGCGCTGAAAGGAAAAACGCCGTCGGAAAGTCCGACTTTTTACGCCCTGGTCGGTGCGCCGGGGTCGGGTAAGTCCACCCTGGCGTCAACCATTGACAACGCGGTGGTCATCTCTTCCGATCATGTTATTGCCGAATATGCGAAAACGCTCGGCATCGACATTCGCGAAGATTTTTGCGACCGGGAGGTCGGCCGTTTTGCCACTGTGGTGTCAAATGAAATTTACAAGGCGGCGGTCAAAAACAAAATGAACATCGTCTATGACACTTCGGTGCTGCAAAATACGTTCAAAATGTTGGAACATGTTCCGAAGTTTGGTTATCAAACCAAACTCAAAATCATGTTGGTTGACGAATATCAGGCGGCGATGAACGTGGTCGAACGGAAAATGGACAACGACGACGCTTTTTCCCGCCACCGGCAGCTGCGGGAAAAGTTCGGCTACTCTTCGGGCAATCCTCTCGGCGTGAAACCGAGCACGTCGATGAACGTGTCGGCGGCGGTGGAAGAATTTGTCATGCAGGCGGTCGAACGCGGTTATCCGCTGGAAATTTACGAATTCGGCAAAAAAGAACCTTCTTTTAAGACCGGCGACGATTTTGACAGGTTTATCGAAAGTCTGGAACTGATTCCGATGGAACGGCACCTGGAACGCTGCGAAAAACTGAAACGCCGGGCGGACAACGCCGGCCGGGAAGAGGATTTCATGCAGCTGATGGCTCTGAAAAAAGAAATGATGGAAAGAAAATAAGTTATGTCTGTGGAACTGATCAAGGTAAAGGAAGCCGACGACGGCATGCGGCTGAACCGCTGGTTTTTGAAATATTATCCGAACCTGACGCTGGGGCGGCTGCAAAAGCTGCTGCGCACCAAGCAGATCAAGGTTGACGGCAAACGGGCGGAAGCCTCGCTGAAGCTGGCCGCCGGACAGGAAGTGCGGATCCCGCCGTTAAAAGAAGGCGAAGCCGCGGCGGAAAAAAGCGCCGAACTGGCGCCGAAGGAAATCGATTTCATCCGCAGTCTGGTAATTTTCAAAGACGACAACGTGATCGCGATCAACAAGCCTTCGGGGCTGGCCGTGCAGGGCGGCACCAACACGCATTTTCATGTCGACGGGCTGCTTGACGGTCTGAAATTTGAAAAGGAAGAACGTCCCAGACTGGTACACCGGATCGACAAAGACACCAGCGGCATCCTGCTGCTGGCGCGCAATCGCAAGTATGCCGAGCTTCTGACCGGCGCTTTTCGCACCCACCGGCTGCCGAAAACCTATCTGGCGCTGACTGTCGGCTGTCCGCGGGAAGAACAGGGAGAAATTAAAGTGCCGCTGAAAAAAGCGGGAGAAAAAATGATCGTTGCTCCGGACGGCCAGAGCGCGCGTACCCTGTACCGGGTGCTGGACAGCATCGGCGATCGTTTTGCCTTGGTGGAAGCCAGCCCGCTGACCGGGCGCACCCATCAGATCCGTGCACATCTTGAATCGATCGGCTGTCCGATCGTCGGTGACGACCGTTACTTCGGTCCCGAAAGAAGAAAATTTAACTTGTTTGCCGACAAATTGCATCTGCATGCTTACAAAATCGATTTGTCGGCCCTATATAATAAGCAAACCGTAATCACCGCTCCGCTGCCGGCTCATTTTAAAGCCGGGCTGGAGGCGGCCGGACTTGCTTTCAAAAACTGAAAATAAAATTGTTGTCATTGACGGGAGGGATAGAAATGCGTTTTGTGAAATGGCTGCTGGGAATTGTTTTGCTGCTGGTCGTCGTGGTTGTCGTCGGCGGCTATGTTTTCCTCAAAACGTTTGACTTGAACAAATATAAGTCGTATGCGGAAAAGATCGTTTACGAACAGACCGGGCGCAAACTTGCGGTTAAAGGCGACGCCTCTCTCGGCGTTTCGCTGATTCCGACGCTCATCATCAACGACGTCAGCCTGTCCAACCCCTCCTGGGCGAAAAATCCGCAAATGGCGGAAATCGGCTCACTTGAATTGAAATTCTCTTTGCTGCCGCTGCTGAAAAAACAGGTGGTGGTTGACAAAGCGGTGATCAGCGATGCCAAAATTTTTCTGGAAACGGCCAAAGACGGCAAAAACAACTGGACTTTTGCGCCGGTAAAAACGGCCGAATCTGCCAAAACCGCCTTTTCTTCCGGCGGCTGGCTGATCGCTTCCGCCCATGCCGAAGAGGCTGCCGGCGGTACGCCCGCTTTTCTTAACACCCTGACCGACGTGGTTGCCCGCGAAGTGGCGGTGAAAAAAAGCGAGGTGCAGTACCTGGCTTCCGGCGCCGAACCGGTAAAGCTTGAAATCAACAGTCTGACCTTTTCGACCGAAGGCATCAACGCGCCGATGAATATCGGCTGGGATCTGGTTTTTGACGGCATGAACGTCGCCGGCAGGGGCGATACCGGTTCTCTGGCCGGATTGTTTGACGCCGGCAAAGCCTGGCCGGCCAACGTTGAAGTGACCGCCCTGAACGTCAAGGCTTCGGTGCAGGCCGAACTTTACGACGTGATGAACAAGCTGCGGGCGGAGTTTAAAATGAACGTTTATAACCCGGCCGGCAATTTCAACGCGCCGGAAACGACGCTGATTGCAAGCGGCAAAGCCGATCTGAAAAGCGTTTCGCTCAATATTTCCTCGCTTAACGTCGTTAATAACGTAATTACCGGTACCGCGGGCGCCGACATCTCGGGCAAGGTTCCGTATGTCAGGGCTGATCTGAAAAGCGATAAGATTGATTTGCGGTCGTTTAATCCGCAAAGTCCGACCGCGTTTAACCTGCCGCCGCTGATTGCTTCCGCCAATGCGAGCGAACTGGTGCCGAACGACAAGATTCCCTATGAGCTGCTGAAGACCGTCAACGGCGACTTCAAGGTCGGCGTGGCCAAATTGATTGTCAACGACAGTCTCTCGGTTGACGACGTCAGGCTTACGGCATCGCTGAAAAACGGCGTGCTGAACGTCAATCCGCTTGAACTGCGGTTCGGGCAGGGAACCGCGGACATCGTGGCCGCGGTTAATGCCGGTACCCGTTCGCTGACACTGAAAGCCGATACGAAAGATATGGTGCTGCAAAGTCTGCATAAGGAGTTTCAGGTAACGAACAGTACCGATTTCGGCATCGTTTCCGGCGGGGAAAGTCTGCTTTCGGCCGATCTGAGCGGCAGCGGCGACACCTGGCGCGCGCTGGTCAATTCGCTTTCCGGCCGGCTGGTCGTGATTGTCGACAAGTCGACGCTGCAGACCGGCCGTCTCAGCTGGCTTACCAACAGTTTTGTCAGTCAGCTGATGAATGTTTTGAAGATAGACACTTCCAAAACCGAAAAGGTGGATTTGAAATGCGCGGTCGTGCGGGCCGATGTCAGCAACGGCAACGTCAGTTTCCCCAAAGGGATTGCGGTTGATTCCGACAAGCTGACGCTGGTCAGCGGCGGCACCGTCAATTTGCAAAACGACAAGCTCAAACTGAGCCTGAACGCCTATCGCAACGGTATTGACGACGTCGGCATCATGCAGGCGCTGAGCAACCTGATTGAGATCGGCGGCACTTTGCAAAATCCGAAAATTGCGCTGGATAAGGGCGGGGCGCTGCGTACCATTGCCGGTGTTGCCGCCGGTCCTGCCTACGCCGGAGCCGGGCTGCTGCTTGACCGCGATTCCGCGCCGTGCTACACCGCTCTCAAAGGCACCGCGTATCAGGATCGTTTTCCCAAGCCTTCGGGCGTCGGCGGCGCCGCTCAGGACGCCTATCAGGGAGCGGCCGGTGTTGCGGACAAAGGGGCCGCGGTAACGAAAGATGCGGCCAAGGCTTTGGAAAACGGCGCGAAAAAGCTGATTAAGAACTTGTTAAAGTAATTCGGTTATAATCACGCCGAATTTTAAACAGGGAAGGCAAAGATGACGGTAGAAAAACTCAAACAGGCGGTGGGGGAAATCCGAAACTGCCGGCAGGACGTAATTGACAGACTGGTACAGTTTGCGCCCACCGATTCGCTTTTGTTCTGGGGCAACAACGACGAACTGATCAAAAAGCAGGAGCAGCTGTGGAACCCGATTTTGAACTGGGCCAACCGGGAAATCAACGCCAAATATATCACCACCCGCGACTTGAACGTGCCCGAACAGGATCCGTATTCCTTAAGCAATTTGAAAAATTTTATGGAAAATCTGTCCGACAAGGAACTGGCGGCTTTCTATCTGGCTGCCGTCAACACCAAATCGGAACTGCTGGCGGCGGCGCTGGTGAAAGGCCATATCACCGCCGAGCAGGCTTTTGACGCCGCCAACCTGGAAGAACTGTGGCAGTCCGAACACTGGGGCCGGGAAAGCACTTCCGAGCAGCGGCGTCAGGATCTGAAACGGGAATTGCACGATATTGAACAGTTTCTGCGCCAATGAGCGTTAAAACCGTTTATCTCAAAATCTGCGGCCGGGTGCAGGGCGTCGGTTTCCGCTGGTGGACAAAGCGGACGGCCAAGGCTCTCGGCGGCGTTTCCGGCTGGGTACGCAACACCGAAGACGGCGGCGTCGAGGTTTTCATGCGCGGGGAAGAAGAAAATATTGAACGCATGATTGCGGTCTGCCGGCGCGGCCCGCTGACGGCGCGCGTCGACGGCATTACTTTTCTGCCGCCGGTCATCCGCGGCTTTTTGCCCGACATAACCGACGGAAAGTTTGAGATCGTTTAAAACTAATTTCCGGTGGAAGCGGCGGCTTCAGCGCATATCTTCTTATAAACAAGGAGACATGCTCATGGGAAAAAGCAGCGAAAACATTTTTACCGCCTATAAAAAAGCGGCGGAAGCGGTAACCCGGCTTGAGCTTTGGCAGGACAAGCTGACGGCCTGGCAGATGGTGGCCGATTTTTGCCGCGACGGCGGCAACTGCCCGCTTGAGAGCAAACCGGCGCGCGACACGGTTTTGTTCTGGACTTACAACAATATGGGGAATCTGGCGGCGGAGAACGATCCGGACGTTTCCCGCGCGGTCGAATATTATCGCAACGCCTTGCCCTTTTCGCCCCGTCAGTACGACCGCATAACCGTTTACCGCAAAATCGCCCGTCTGTACAAACAGGCCGGAGACATTGCCGCCTGGCTCGAGACGGTAAAACAAATCGTCCGCAAAGAAGAGGATATTGCCGAAATTACCGCCTATGTCGAACAGGCTCGGCGCGAGAGTGATGCCGCGGTGAAAAAGTCTTTTCTGAAAAAAGCCTGGGCCAAGGCGGATTGCAGCACATATGGCGACGGGCGCGACTGCCAGATGATTTCCGAATTGCTGGACGACACCGCCCGCGAAATGCGCGCCGCCCGGCGCGAACGCGAACGGCCGCAGACCGAATTTGAACGGCGGGTCTGAAACGACCGGCGGAATTTTCCTTGAACGTTCAATCCTGCCGGCAGAGTGCGGCGAACTCTTCCTTTTTGCGGTCAAGCATTTCCCGGGCGTCGGTTTGCAAAACCGCCGGTTTGCGCGCAACCGTGTATTGCGGCAGCTTTTCCCGGACGATTTCCGCCGGCCGGCCGAAAGCCGCGGCGGGAATGCGGATTTTTTTGCCCTGTCCGGCAGAAACCCGCGGAGTGATTTCCCCGCTGTCTGCGTCTTCGAACTCGTTTAAGGCCAAGCGAACGTTTTCAAGCGAGCCGGGTACCAGAAATTCGATAAATTCGCCGCCGTTGATATAGTTGCGCACTTCAAAAATAATGTCGTCTCCCTGCCATTCGACGATCGAACCGGCAAACAGCCAGTCGCCGAGCGTGCGGGTATATTCGTAATTCTGGCTGAGGTTGGTCAGATGACCGTCATAAAAGCCGAGACAATAGCCGCGGTTCTGCAGGGTATAAAGTTCGTCCATATAGCGGTCGGGCGACCAGTTTTTTGGATCGCGGCGATAGTCGTCGATCGCCTGCCGGTAGCTGCGGGCGGTGATCGCCGCGTAATATTCGGTTTTGTTGCGGCCTTCTATTTTCAGCGAATGCATGCCGATGTCAAGCAGGCTGTTTAAGCGCGGCATCAGACACAGGTCTTTCGAGTTCATGATGTAGGCGCCGTGTTCGTCTTCGATAATTTCATAAAGCTCTCCCGGACGGAAGTCTTCTTTGACCAGGAATTCGAACATACCGCGGTTTTCCGGGGTGATGTTGAGGTCGCGGACGGTACCGTCTTTCAGGCGTACGTGCAGTCGGTAGTGCCAGCGGCAGCAGTGTGCGCATTTGCCCTGGTTGGCGCTGCGGTCGGCAAGGAAGTTGGAAATCAGGCAGCGGCCGGAATAAGACATGCACATTGCCCCGTGGACAAAGGTTTCAAGCATGATATCGGGGCATTGCCGGCGGATTTCCGCCATCTCGGCAAAAGATACTTCGCGGCCGAGCACGCACAGGTCGGCGCCGAGCGACTGCCAGAATTTGACCGTCTGGTAGGAACAGATGTTGGCCTGGGTGGAAACGAAACGTTTCAGCTCCGGCGCGTGTTCTTTTAAGTAAAGGAAGACGCCGGGATCAGCAATCAGTACCCCGTCGGGCTTAAGCCGTCTTAAGGTGTCGACGAAATGCGGCAGTTTTTCAACATCTTTGTTGTGAGTGTAAAGGTTTAGCGTCAGATAAATTTTTTTGCCGGCGGCATGGACGAAGTCAATGCCTTCCCTGATGTCGTCGAGCGAAAACTGCGACTGGGTGCGCAGGCTCATATCCGGTGTGCCGGCATAGACCGCGTCGGCGCCGTAAAGGATAGCGGTTTTGAGTTTGACCGGCGAACCTGCCGGCAGCAAAAGTTCGGAAACCATTATTTTTTTACCTCGATTTTAGTGGTGTAAACGTTCATTTCCCCGAGCGGGGTTTCGTCGATTTTGACCCGCGCGATAAACGGTGCGCCGCTTTGTTCGTCTTTAAGTATCCAAAAATAAACCGGCCGGTCGGAAGACAGCTGCCACAGCAGGTCGTCGCCTTCGGCGCCGAGTTTGTCGATATACATTGAGCATTTGGCGGCGCGGCCGGCAAAGGCGGAATATTCGTTGGCCTTTATCTCTTCTTTTCCTTCGTCGCGGAAAATGGCGTCGAAACGGCGTTTGCCGTCAAAAATCGGAATCCGCGAATCGCAAAAGCCCACTTGGTTGTATTGCCGGGCAATGGCGGCCAGCACGGTTTGCAGGTTGGTGGTGTTTTTGCTGTCGGCCGTGGCTTCGATTTCTTTTTTCTTTTCCCTGCCGTTTTTGCTGCTGACGGCAAAAACCGGCTGGCCGTCTTCGTTATAGATCATTACCTTGCTGCGTTTGTTGAAACGCGACTGTGAAGTGTAGCGGTAGGCGGAAGTTTCCAGCCTGTCGCCCTCAATGCTGCCGCCGGTGTAGTAGTTGGCCTCAAAAGGGTACAAAAAACCGAAAGTGCCGTTGGTGCGCACCACCGAGCGGACGGCGTAGCTTTTCTTTGTCAGCGTATATTCAAATTCGGCGGTGCTGGCGTTGAACGGGCCGATGAAAGCGGTGAAGTCGTGTTTGACGCTGAGCGCTTCGGCGGAGGAAGCGAACACAACCGCGGTCAGGGCGGCAACCAGAAATTTTTTTATCAATTTTGTGGCTTTCTTAAAATTTTTTTGTTATATTCCGGGCTGGATTTACTACTTTAATATAGGGATTTTCGTAAAATGTCAAAGAAAGTTTTGGTGCTGGCGGGCGGCTTTTCGGCCGAACGGGAAGTGAGCCTGGTGACCGGCCGGGGGGCGGCTGCGGCTTTGCGCGAATGCGGTTATAAGGTGATCGAGCATGATCTGACCGATACCGCGGCTTTGATCAAAACGCTTTGGGAAGAAAAGCCGGACGCGGTGTTTAACGCGCTTCACGGCAATTGGGGCGAAGACGGCGAAATCCAGGGGCTTCTGGACCTGTTGCAGATTCCCTATACCCATTCGGGACTGAAAGCTTCCGCGGTCGGAATGGACAAGGATCTGACCAAATGGATCTGCCAGTCGGCGGGGATTAAAGTGCCGTTCGGCGAAAAAACGACTTTTCGCGCTCTGCGGCAGAACGGCACCATGGTTGCCATGCCTTATGTGGTCAAGCCGGTCAGCGACGGTTCGAGCGTCGGCGTTTATATCGTTCGCACACCGGAGGATTTGCAAGCGATTGACTATGCCGACGAGGAACGCGAAATTCTGGTTGAAAAATATATCGAGGGCAAAGAGCTGACGGTCAGCGTCTTAAACGGCAAGGCTCTGACGGTGACGGAAATGCGCCCGAAAAGCGGTTTTTACGACTATCGGGCAAAATATACCGATGGCGTGACCGAGCATGTCATTCCGGCGGAAATACCCGAAGCCGCTTTCAACACCGCTCTCCGGTATGCCGAAAAGCTGCACCGGGCGCTCGGCTGCAACACCGTTTCCCGCACCGACATGCGTTATAACGAGAAAGACGGCGTAGTGGTTTTGGAAATCAACACCAACCCGGGAATGACGCCGCTCTCGCTGGTGCCCGAACAATTTAAATACGCCGGCGGCAGTTATCGCGAACTGTGCCGGATTTTGGTGGAGGAAGCCAAGTGCCGGAAAATCTCGCGATAGTCATCGGCGGGCCGACCGCTTCGGGAAAATCTCGGCTGGCGATTGATCTGGCGCTGGCGTTTGACGGCGTGGTCGTCAATGCCGACGCCAGTCAGGTCTATAAGTCGATTCCGGTCATTTCCGCCGCCCCTTCGGCCGAAGATAAACAAAAAGCGCCTCACCGTTTATACGAATATCTGGAAGACGAGGAAAACGGCAACGTGGTTTCCTGGTTGGAAGATGCGGCGGCGGAAATCCGCAAAGCCTTTTCGGCCGGCCGGACGCCCGTGGTCGTCGGCGGCAGCGGTCTTTATCTGGACAACCTGATCAACGGTTCGACGCCGATCCCCGAAGTCGATCCCGCCGTCCGCGGGGAGGCGCTGGAAATTGTGAACGGCGAGGGCGTCGGCGCTCTGTTTGAACGCCTGTCGGCGGTTGATCACGAAGGTGCCGCCCTGGTCAATCCGGCCGATGCCACCCGGGTGCGCCGCGCTTTCGAGATTTTTATGACCACCGGCCTGTCGATTGCCGAATGGTTTAAGCGGCCGATGGTCAAAAAACTGCCGGAAGCGCGTTTTCTGGCAATCAGGCTGCTGCCGGAAAAAGCCGTGCTCGACCGCCGCTGCAATCTGCGTTTTGACATTATGACGGCTTCGGGCGCCCTGGAAGAAGTTGCCGGCCTGCTTGCCCGCCAAGTGTCGGAAAGCCTGCCGGTAATGAAGGCGAAGGGGGTGCCGGAACTGGCGGCGTATCTTCGCGGCGAAACCGGTTTTGAAGAAGCGGCGGAAAACGCCAAACTGCACACCCGGCAATATGCCAAGCGCCAGCTGACCTGGTTTCGCAACAAGCTTGAGGCCGATGTTACTTTGCCGGACTGTTACGCCGGGCAGGCGGATTTCATAAATGATGTTAAAAAGCAATATAATATGTTGCAGAAATTTGCGTAATGATATAAAAAGCAAGTTAATCATAAAGAAAAATCCGGAGAAAACATTATGTGGCAAAGATTAATGGGCTTATTCTCTTCCGACATGGCGATTGACCTGGGAACCGCCAATACGCTGGTATATGTCAAAGGGAAGGGGATTGTGCTGAACGAGCCTTCGGTCGTGGCGATTGAAGAAGTCCGCGGCAAAAAACAGGTTTTGGCGGTCGGCAACGAAGCAAAACAGATGCTGGGACGCACCCCCGGCAACATCCAGGCGATCCGTCCGCTGCGCGACGGCGTTATTGCCGATTTTGAAATCGCGGAAGAAATGATCAAATATTTTATCCGTAAAGTGCACAACCGCCGTTCGTTTGCCTCGCCGATGGTTATCATCTGCGTTCCTTCCGGCTCCACGGCGGTGGAAAGACGCGCTATTCAGGAATCTGCCGAAGCGGCGGGCGCCATCAAAGTCCGTCTGATTGAAGAACCGATGGCTGCGGCGATCGGTGCCGGTCTGCCGGTAACCGAACCGACCGGCAGCATGGTGGTCGATATCGGCGGCGGTACTACCGAAGTAGCCGTGATCTCTCTCGGCGGCATTGTTTACGCCCGTTCGGTCAGGGTCGGCGGCGACAAGATGGACGACGCCATCATTTCTTATATCCGCCGCAACCATAACCTGTTGGTCGGTGAAAGTTCTGCCGAACGCATCAAAAAGGAAATCGGCTCAGCCTGCCCGCCGGAAGAAGGCGAGGGACGCAGCATTCAGATTCGCGGTCGCGATCTGATGAACGGCGTGCCGAAGGAAATTACCATTACCGAACGCCAGATTGCCGAAGGCCTGGCCGATCCGGTAGCGCAGATTGTTGAAGCGGTTAAGGTTGCTTTGGAAAATACCGCGCCGGAACTGGCTGCCGATATTGTCGATAAAGGCATTGTTTTAACCGGCGGCGGCGGGTTGCTTTCCAACCTTGATCAGGTATTGCGCAATGCGACCGGACTGCCGGTTTCGATTGCCGAAAATCCGCTGGCCTGTGTGGTTAAGGGTACCGGCAGCGCGCTTGACAACCTGCCCAAGTTCAAAAACGTCCTGTCGACCATGTATTGAAGGCTGGGTGCGAAAACTGCTTACAAAGCTCCGGAAAGTTTCCGGAGCTTTTTGTTTTGCGGAAGCGGCGGGCCGTATGAACGCAGGTTTTCGCCGCAATACTGCCGAAGATGAAAATTTGTCGGAAGAATAATCAATTGGATATATTTTGTTAATCTTTTTATTATATACTGAAAACGGTAAAAACGGCAAATTAAATGAACGTTTTTTTATATGACAAAAAACTGTTATAGAGGACTGAGGATGACTGGAAAATCTGTTATCGGGCTGGTGCTTCTGACAAGCACTTTTTTAAGTTCATCGGCAAAGGCGGCGGCGTTGACGTCGGCGTTTGAAGAGTTAAGGCAAAAAGCGGCAAATTCCGGAGAGGTGTTCAACTGTGCGGAAGGGACGGAAAACGACTGGAGTTTTACGAAGCCTGAGGCGGATGCTGAAGGAAAATTGACGACTGAATATTATAAAATTATCCTGAAGCCGGAAAATTTTTCAACTACCGGAAGCACCGTTTGGAGAAAAGCCGGGGAAAATGAAAAATTCGATGCGGACACCGTTGCCGTTTATCTGCCGAACAAGCAGACGGAATATTTTAAATATGACAATGTCCGTCCGGCAGGCAGAAAAGTTTACGATACCCGGCAGTCGTCCCTGTCCGGGGAAGTCGATGCCGATTTTGTCGGCAGCGTCGCAAACGTTTCCGGCGGCGCCGTTTATAACAACGGTACGATTGACAAGATTACCGGTGATTTTGTTGCTAATTCCACCACCGGCGGCTATGGCGGAGCTGTCTATAACGGCGGCCGGATCGAAAACGTTGCCGGTAATTTTATCGGCAATCAATCCGGTCAGGACGGCGGAACCTTTTATAATGCCGGTACCGTCGGCAGCATCGGCGGCAATTTTCTGGGCAACCACGTAAGCCGGTACGGCGGTGCGGTCTATAATGACGACAGGGATCAGATAGACAATATCAGCGGAAACTTTGTCGGTAACTATGCCGGCAGCGGCGGTGCAATATTCAACCGGGGAAATATCGGCGGCATCAGCGGAGATTTTATCGGAAACTACGTATCCGGGGGAACGTTCGCTTATGGCGGAGCCGTTTATAATGACGGCAACTCTCAGACGGTCAGCAGGGTTATAGACCATATCCGGGGAGACTTTATCGGCAATTACGTGGCCGGAGGGTATAATGTGGCCGGCGGTGCCGTTTTTAACTATAACAACGCTTTTATCGGCAGCATTACCGGCAATTTTCTGAACAACTATTCCCGGGCGGCAGGTACCGGCAACGTGGCTCTGGGAGGTGCCGTTTATACGGCGAAAAAGATGACGTTTGCCGCCGGAGAGCAGAAAACGTATTTTATGTCCGGCAACTATACGCTGGGCAGAAGCTACAACAAAAGATACAATGCGATTTTTGTTGAAACGGGTGCCTCGGGTGAAGTTCCGGTCATCACTTTTGACACTGCCGGCGGCGGTGCTTGGGTGATTAACGACAACATTGAAGGCGGAAAGAACTCTAACAATGTGATTGATTATACCGCCCAATACAAGCTTGCTTTCACCGGCGACGGCGTGTTGAACGAAGACGGCCTGACCGACCGGTATGTTTCGATTAACAACGATATTATCAACGCCGGCGAGGTTACGGTTGAGGGTACTACTCTTCGCTTCGGCGCCTATCAGCATGAAGACAAGACCGCCAACAACTGGGACGGACACGGGCGCTTTGTCGCTTCGCTGAACAAAGACGGTACTGTTAACTTGGATGCCGAGGCCGTAACTTCGCTGTCTTTGAACAATGCGGCGTTGTTGAGAACTTAACCGCCGATATGCTCAACGTCAACGGCAATGTCGAAGGAACCACCAAACTGGTACTTTATCCGACCTCGGACAAAGATATCCGCGGCGAAAGCATCCTGTTTGCACAATCGACGAACGATACCACCGGCAATGCGGATTCCTTCAAGGTCTGGCGCGTTTACAGAAGCCCCTATATGTTTGATGTTAAACATACTCCTACCGGCAAGAACGCCAACCAATGGGAACTGGAGATGGGCAACCAGGTTAATCCCGATGCGGATCAAAAGCCGGATGAACGTCCCGACCCGGAAGTGCCGGACGTTAAGCCGATGCCGACCCCGGATAAACCGACCAACCCGGTATATGGCGAAGTGGTTGCCTACGGCGCGCTTCCGGCGGCGGCAATCGAACAGACCCGCAGCGTGGTTGACAACGTGTTCGGACAGACAGCCGGCCGTCGTTCGTATTGTCCGGGCTGCGGCTTCTACGACTACTATTGGAACGGCGAAGGCTTCCGCAATCTGTGGATCAATCCGACCTATTATACCTCCAACATTGACTCGCCGTTTGACGTTGACGCCGACGTCTGGGGTATTGAGGCC
>ERZ773150.1679-NODE-1679-length-18628-cov-3.884994_pt1 | contig 18628 bp, 15 predicted proteins | sample MGYA00580845_ERZ773150 | MGnify/ENA primary metagenome ERZ773150 (study PRJEB29015, sample SAMEA2737848) | human gut metagenome | biome: human gut; feature: human-associated habitat; material: faeces | place: China | collected 2012 ...
CGTTCATCAACTGTACCAAATTGACATCCATCACAATCCCGAGCACCGTCACTTATATCCATGGCGAAGCATTCGCCGGTTGCAGTTCACTATCCGAACTGACCATCGAAGACGGTAAACAACCATTATTCCTGGATGCCAAAACCACCGGATTTAAATATTACAGAGAGGGGGTGTTTGCCGATTGCAGAATAAATAAATTATACCTTGGCAGAGACTTGCAGTACAACGAAAGCGAAGAATGGCCTTCAACACAATACTACCCTCCGTTTTTCAATGATGTCCCCAAAGACAACAAAAACACACTATACGACGTCACCATAGGAAAGGATGTCACGACAATCCCGTCCCAACTGTTCTACTCTTTTGAGAGACTATCTTCCATCACCCTGCCAGATTCCCTTCAAACGATAGGACGCACCGCTTTTGCGAACACAGGCATCTCGGACATTGAAATCCCACAAGCCGTCAAGAGTATAGGTTCCTACGCTTTCAGCGGCTGCAAGAAGTTATGTACCGCCGTATTGCCGGACTCTGTTTTTTCGATAGAAGAAGGTACTTTTTATAACTGCGAACAGTTGATTACCATCAATCTGCCGCCCTGCTTAAAGACGCTTGCTCCTTCTGCTTTTTCGGGTTGCAAACGGTTGAATACGGAAATCCCTGTCGGAATGGACAGTATAGGTCCGGGGGCACTGAATAATTGCTCTTCACTAACCAAACTGTGGATACCCAACGTGGGAAATGCCGACTTCGGACTTGCAGGATGTACAAGTTTAGACAGTATCAATATCAGAAGTGCAAAAACAATACCTAACGGCCTATTCTCAAACCTACCAGCCCTCAAATACTTGGAAATACCATTTACCCAAAACAACCTGGGCATGTTCTTTGGCAGTTCATGCGACAACACAAAAGGCGAATACCTCCCCATCACCCAATACTCCGAAAACGGAAAGAGCCACACCTACTATATCCCTAAGGCATTGGAAGAAATCGTGATTGCAGACGGAAGCGAGACATTGGCATACGGAGCATTGTATAATTGCTCCATGCTTAGAAAAGCTACATTGCCAAGCACCCTGAACGGCATTAAAGAAAAAGCATTCTACGGCTGCGAAGGGCTGACGGACATATACGTAAAACGCGCCCTGCCTCCCGTTGCCTACTCCGGGACATTCGAGGGGGTAAATTTGTTCGCCTGCACCTTACATGTACCATACGGAAGCAAACAATACTACGAGAAAGCCACTGGATGGAAAGACTTTTACTTCATAGAAGAAGAGGCGCCAATAAAGATAGACGTGACGAAAAACATAATGAACGCTGGAGAAATACTCGGGCTCACGGAATACCAATATGGCGACAATGTAGAACTTGAAGCCATAGCCCATAGTGGATATACGTTTTCCGCCTGGACTGAAAACGGAAACATACTGACTACCGACAGGCTATGTTCATTTGTTGCAGAAAGCAACCGAAAGCTGATAGCCGTATTTGTCCCTACTCTCGACTCCAACCTGATACAAGCTTCCCCGGAAAACACAAAAGTCAGCTTTACGTGGGAAAAAGAAGCGGACGCAGCGTCGTATAAACTTACCGTATACGAGGACGCAGCAATGACAATCGTAGTCGGAAGCCAAAGTTTTGACGCCAATGGAAATATCTTATCACGAAGTACCTCCGATTCAATCTCTACCGTATTTAAAAATTTGACAGAACAACATGATTATTACTACAGTCTCAAAACTTACTCGAAAAACGGAGAAGTACTATCCCATTATATAGGATTGTTTTCCACGTCATCTGAAACAAGCATCCAAAAGATGGAAACAAACGGACACAATCCGGACATTACCGGTTATTACGACCTCAATGGACGGAAACTGGATGCCCCCGGAAAAGGCATTCACATCATCCGCTATTCCGACGGGACGACACAAAAACGGATCGTGGACTGACGTTTCCCGTCCCTCTCATCCCCATGCGGCCACCCTTTGCGTATGCAAAACGGTGGCCGTAAAACTTATACAAACGACACTTTGAAAGCGCACCCTTCCGGTTAACCTTCAAAAAGGAAGCAAACCATACGGATTTCAGCCATTCATTGGGATTCAAAGCCCGTAATTTAGAGTAAAATTTCGCATAAACATGCAAGAAATTCCTCTTTTCTCTGCATAAATCCTGCATATATGCAAATCAATCTCAGCCGAACGGAAATTCATTCGGCTGAAAGCGATTTTCCGTTCGGCGCACAATGAAAGCAAGTCCTACGCCAACCATGCCACAAGTCGTTGGAAACGGGAATAAAAACAAGCCGTAAACCGTCTTTCCACCTCTAATTGAAACGGAAACACCTCCAAAAACAGAAAACAGAATGACAACGAAACAGGCTCACCGCTTTCCCGACCGTAAAACCGTACGCACAAACCTCCGGCACGGCCGACAAAAGAACGGGACAAGACCTTCTTTCGTTACAAAACGATAAAAAACCGCCGCACGAGAATCCGTTATTTCCATCCCTCCCCTCTTCCGGACCGAAATAACGGATTCTCGGACAACCGGATTTAACATTTTGACACTTTGCCCATGCCGTGCCACTGCATAAAAAGTGGTATATTTGTACCGTCATGCCACCGGACCGTACTGGAGCCTCCATGGGCATACACAAGAAACAAACCATCAAACCGCATCATCATGAAACAATCCATCGTAACAGGCATGGGAGAAGCCTTGTGGGACATGTTGCCCGAAGGCAAGAAAATAGGAGGCGCACCGGCCAATTTCGCCTACCACATCTCGCAATTCGGAATAGACAGCCGGGTAGTGAGTGCCGTGGGAAGGGACACGGCGGGGAGCGAGCTATTGGAGAACTTACGGGACAAATCGCTGAAAGGACTTATTGAGAAAACGGACTTCCCCACAGGAAGCGTAGAGGTGGAAGTGGACGAAAAGGGCATCCCCTACTACAACATCCGGGAAGACGTGGCATGGGACCATATCCCCTTCACGCCGCAAACGGCAGAACTGGCCCGCCAGACGCAAGCCGTATGTTTCGGTTCGTTGGCCCAACGGCATCCCGCCTCACGCTCCACCATCCACCGGTTCCTTGACACCATACCGGACGGGGACGGGCAATACAAGATATTCGACATCAACCTCCGGCAAGGTTTCTACACACAGGAAATCATCTCCACCAGTCTGCAAAAGTGCAACATCCTTAAAATCAACGACGAAGAACTCGACATCGTGACACGTCTGTTCGACTTGCCCGGTACGAATCAGGAAGCAAGATGCAGGACGCTGCTGAAGCGATACGCGCTGAAGGCTTTGATTCTCACCTGCGGCGCACGAGGCAGCTTCGTATTCACCCCGGAAGAGACATCCTATCGAGACACCCCGAAAGTGGAAGTGGCCGACACCGTAGGTGCAGGCGACTCCTTCACAGCCGCCTTCACGGCCGCCATCCTTTCCGGAAAAAACATCCGTGAAGCACACCGCCTCGCAGTGGATGTTTCAGCTTACGTATGTACGCAAAAAGGAGCCATGCCCCTGCTCCCCGAGAGATTCACGAAACAGATATAAGATGACGGGACAAAAAGAAGAGTGTGCCGCAAGAAACACATCCCTTGCGGCACACTCTCTTTCACAATCCCATATCTCACTCGACTTCCCACTCGAAAACACCGGCCGAATTGTCCTCCGGCAACACGACTTCCAACTTCATGGCCGTAGTCTGCACCGGCGTGAATTCCACCGTGTTGGGCACGCCTTTTTTCGTCCCGTACGTGACGGTTGCCGACACCGGTGTCCAACCGCCCTGTCCGTCCTTGTAATACAGTTTCCAACTTTGGGGCACTCGGCAACCACCCCACGGCTCGTCATCGAACCAATATACGGTGGAGGAAGACACTTCCGTCGGTTTCGGGAACTCGTAAGTAATCCACTCCGTCGAGTTCTTTTTCGGCCACCAATGATAGTAGGCCATGGAACGGTCGTTCTCGTCCGCCGGAACCAAACGGTCGTTAATGGCAGACAAGGCCGTGGTCTTGTGCGAAGCGTCCACACGGCTCTCCGAGGCCAAGGTTGCCGGCATGGACGGGCTTGTCGCGCTCACCTCCTGCGGCAGCCATACCATCATGTTACCGGTTCCCCTGTGCGCCCAGGCATAATAAGGAATAAGCGTCAGTTCGACATCCGAAGCCGTCAGACGGCCTTCGGCATCATAGCCCAACACCTGCGCACCCGTCTTGATTTCCGTCAGGCCGCAAAGCATATCCGGTTTCTCTACCGTCTCGAACTGCGGGCGGCGGTTCACCAACACACTCATGATGTCGAAATCATTGTCGGGCCACTCGGCACAGTACACCAACGGGCCGCGCTCCACAGCCACACGCCCGCGGTCGGCCTCCACTTTGGCGTGTGCTTTCACCACGCGAGGTTCCATGTCGAAATGCACTTCCACATTGTCGCCCTTCTTCCATCGGCGTTCTATCGTGAAATAACCGTCCTGCAATCCGCTTTCCACCGGTTGGCCGTTCACTTTCACACTGTATCCCAAACGCTTGCCGTCGCTGTAACGGTACAAATCGCTCGGTACGACTTGTCCGCGCACCCAACCGGGGATACGGATTTTCAGGGCAAACACACCGGCCTTGTTCTTCTTCACACTCACGGCCACGTCGCCATCCCAAGGATAACGGGTTTGCTGCTCCAGAACGACCCCTTTCTTGTCCACCTCAAGGTTGGCTTCGTTGGACATGAACAGGTTGACATATACGTCCTTATCCTTCACGGCATATACATAACCGGGCAAGGAAGGGATGAAACGGCAAATGTTGGACGGACAACAGGCGCAACCGAACCAAGGCTGGCGCTGATGCTGCCCCCGGCTCTCCAACGGATTGGGATAGAAGAAACCGCCGCCGTCCAGCGAAACGCCCGAAATCAGCCCATTATATAAGGTACGTTCCAATACATCATAATATTTGGATTCCCCGTGCAGGAGGAACAAACGGTAATTGACATAGACGTTGCCGATGGCCGCGCACGTCTCGCAATAAGCCGACATGTTGGGCAGTTCGTAATTCGCACCGAAAGCCTCGCCGTTGGCCGTAGCCCCGATACCGCCGGTGATGTAATACTTCTTGCCCACGATATTGTCCCAAATCCGGTCGATGGCATGGATGTAAGCCGTATCGCCCGTGAGGGCTGCCACATCGGCCATCCCGGCATACATGTAAGTGGCCCGCACGGCATGCCCCACGGCTTCGTCCTGCTCCACCACGGGCTTGTGCGCCTGGCTGTAAGCGTCGCGCCGAGAAGTATGGCCGCGTTGGTCGAGGAAGAACTTCGCCTCGTCCAGGTACTTGCGGTCGCCCGTCACGATATAGAGTTTGGCCAAGGCCATTTCGGCTATCTGATGGCCGGGCACACGTACCAGTTGCCCCTCCTCCGGACCGATTTCACGGCACACGCAGTCGGCATAACGGATGGCAATATCCAGAAAGTTCCGTTTTCCCGTGGCCTGGTAATGCGCGATGGCACCCTCCACCATGTGACCGAGGTTATAAAACTCGTGGCTCAAATCCTCCACTTTTTCCCAACGCCGGCTTCCCGACCAGGCGTGCGGATGTTTGGGGTTCATCGTGCGGCTCGTGTACAGATAGCCGTCCGGCTCCTGCGCTGCCGCCACAATGGCCAGCACGCTGTCGATATACGACTTCAGCTTCTTGTCCGGATAGGTCTGCAACAAATAGCTTGCGCCTTCTATCGTCTTGTACACGTCCGTATCGTCGAACGGAAGACCTTCCACCTTGTAATTTTCGCTTGGATGAGCCGCTTTGACAAAGTTCTCATATCGGCCGCTCTCTTCACATTTACTGAAGGCCAAAGGAATGGTAACCTCACGACTCGCCTTCAAGCGTTGTCCCCAAAAGGAATCCGTCACCTTGACGGACGTGAAAGGTACGGGAGAATAAGGATAACCGTGGCGCACGTCTTGCGCCTGCATGTTCCATGCCACGGAGAACACACAAACGGCAGTCAGCAATCTTTTCTTCATGGTGAGTTAAGATAATTTTATTGGTTTCGTGGGCAAAGTTAGCAAAACTAATTATCTTTGCAGCATGAAACCATAAAATTATTAACCCATGAGAAACAATATCTTCTTTTTGAAACGAACCGCATGGACTTTCTGCACCGTTGCTTTTTCCATTGCCATCCACGGGCAAAACACGGCACAAATCACGGAAGTGCCGTTTACCCAAGTACAAATCCAGGACGCGTTCTGGTCTCCGCGCATCGAGACGAACCGCACGGTGTCCATTCCCTCGGCTTTCCGGGAATGCGAGAAGAACGGACGTTTCGACAACTTCGCCATCGCAGGCGGACTGAAAGAGGGCGAGCACCGGGGCGACTTTTCGTTCGACGACACCGACCCGTATAAAATCATCGAAGGTGCTTCTTATTCGTTGGCCGTGAAGTACGATGCACGTTTGGATGCCTATCTGGACAGCGTCATCGCACTGATTGCCGCCGCGCAGGAATCCGACGGTTACCTGACCACTTGCGTGACCAACCGTTGTACCCGTCTTTCGGGTTGGTGGGGAACACACCGTTGGGAGAAAATCAACAGCCACGAACTTTACAATTCAGGACATCTTTACGAAGCTGCCGTGGCACACTATCGCGCCACGGGCAAACGTTCCCTGTTGGACGTGGCTATCAAAAACGCAGATTTGGTATGCCGTGTATTCGGCCCTGATGAAGGACAGAAACATGTGCCTTCGGGACATCCTATCGTGGAAATGGCACTGGCCAAACTCTACAAAGTCACCGGAAAAGAAGAATATCTCCGTACAGCCCGGTATTTCGTGGAAGAAACGGGACGGTGCACCGACGGGCACGCTCCCAGCGCATACAGCCAGGACCACAAGCCCATCCTCGAACAGGATGAAATCGTAGGCCATGCCGTACGGGCCGGTTACCTGTATTCCGGTGTGGCCGACGTGGCCGCACTAACCGGCGACACGGCTTATTTCCATGCCCTTACGCGCATTTGGGAAAACATGGCCGGGCGCAAGCTCTATATCACGGGCGGCATCGGCTCCCGTGCCCAAGGCGAAGGCTTCGGCCCGGATTATGAACTGAACAACCATACGGCCTATTGCGAGACTTGCGCCTCCATCGCCAACGTGTACTGGAACCACCGCATGTTCCTTGCTACGGGCGACTCCCGATACGAGGATATACTGGAACGTGCCCTCTACAATGGGGTCATTTCGGGCGTGTCGCTCAGTGGCGACCGCTTCTTCTACGACAATCCGTTGGAAAGCATGGGGCAGCACGGACGGCAGGCCTGGTTCGGTTGTGCCTGCTGTCCGGGCAACGTCACCCGTTTCATGGCTTCCGTTCCTAATTACATGTATGCCACCCAAGGCAAGGACGTCTTCGTCAACCTATATATACAAAGTACGGCCAGTCTCTCTACCTCCCAAAATAAAATAGAAATCCGACAGACGACGGATTATCCATGGGACGGAAACATCCGTCTGGCCGTACATCCCGAAAAGAAGCAGACCTTTGCCCTGCGATGCCGCATCCCGGGATGGGCACAAGGCCGTCCGGTCCCGACCGACCTGTATCACTACACCGGAAAAGGGAAGGGCTACACCATACAAGTCAACGGAAAGGACGTGGATTTCCATGTGGAAAACGGTTATGCCGTCATCTTGCGGAAATGGAAGAAAGGCGACACGGTGCAACTGGATTTCCCGATGGACGTACGCCGGGTGGAAGCCCGTGTCGAAGTGGAGGACGACCGGGGAAAAGCCGCCATCGAACGGGGCCCCATCGTCTACTGCATAGAAGACAAAGACCAACCGGACAGTTTGATTTTCAACAAATTCATTCCTACCGGGACGGCAATCTCCGCCACTTACGCCCCGGACATGCTTAACGGCATCGTCACGTTGGAAGGCACGGCCCAAGCCGTCGGACGTGACGGAAAGACGACCGACGTGCCGTTCAAAGCCATTCCTTATTCCGTATGGAACAACCGTGGCGCGGCACAAATGGCCGTATGGATTCCCACATCGCCGGAATATGCCCGTCCCGAACCTTTGCCGACCATCGCTAGCCGGGCACGCACGCTGACGATTCAAGCACCTATCCAGAAAGACGCCCCCGAATCCGCTGCCACGGAAGGCTGGGCTTGGGGCGTAAACGACCAATGGGAACCGAAACGTTCGTCGGACACGTCCAAACCTTACCATTACTGGTGGCTCAAACGGGGTACGGAAGAAACGTTGGCCTACGACTTCGACCAAGCTTACACCGTATCGGGCGTAGAAGTGTACTGGCTGGACTTCGACCATTACGACGGCAACTTCCGTGTACCCGCCTCGTGGAAACTCTATTATAAAGACGGTGACAGTTGGAAAGAAGTGGAAGCCACTACGCCGTACACCACAGCCAAAGACACCTACAACCGTCTCGACTTCAAACCGGTAAAGACCACCGGACTGAAAATCGCCGCGCAACTCCCAAAGGGGGAATCGGGCGGTGTGTTAGAATGGAAAGTTATTCCGGCCACTGAATAACCCCTGTCACAATACCTCTGTCGGCGGTTTGTCCGTGTTTGGGAACAAACTGCCGACATATATTTCTAAACATACCTTACGGCACATCCCCCGTTCCGCTATACGATGTACACTCTCATGGCTTACCCCCGTCCTCTCCTTTCCTTATCCGGCTCAAAGTCTGCGGCGCCATGTTCAAATAAGAAGCCAAATGCTTCAAGGATACGGCTTGTAACCTCTTCCCTTCCCACTCCATCATCCTCCTATAACGTTTCACCATATTGCCTTCGCACAAATAACAGTTCCTCGTCCAAAGCCTCCTGACGTAACGGGCATACCAACGGGTCATTATTTTATCCCATAAAACAACCTTATCAGACAGCACCGGCACAACTTCCCCACTTAACCTCCAAAGCACCGCATCCTGTTCCGCATATACATTCCACACCACACCCTGTGCCTGCAAAAACCAATCCATGCAGACCAAATCATGCGGAACGGCAAAGCCGCAAACACGTTCCGGCCCTTCATGCCCACTGTCTTTCATCCCGATACGAAGCATGCCTTTTTCCACCCAGAAGAGTGCTTTCCCCCCACCTGCCACGACCTGTTCATTCTTTCTTACCATCAGTCTCGTCCAATTACGGTTCAACAACGTACGTTCCGCATCCGAAAAGACATGGTTCTTCCCGAAAAAGGACAAATATTCATTGATAAGTTCTTCTGTGACTTCCGCAAATCCTTCCATTCATTAAAAGATTAAGTAATGCAAAGGTAAGGTTATTCCATCCATTTGTAGGCCAATAATCGACCAATCCAGGACGAAATTCGTTCAAACTTCACTTTGTCTTCCGAAAACCGGTCAATAGAGACAAGAATGAATCCAAGTTCATTTTCGGGGCAAAAAATGAACCTGGATTCATTTCTTCGTTTTTTGCCACGTTTTTCTTCCCTCTTTCTTTGGACATGCTCATGAATATGCATTATTTTGTCAACGTAATACTCACTTTCCTAAATTGAAGGCCCATGAAAGCAAGAACTTATCAATTCATGATGACTGCGTTACTTTTTCTCTTTGCTATGGAAACCTATGGGCAAAGTGATGAAGACAAAGAGGAGGAAATCATTGAAAACACATATCATGCGGGTATTGTAAAGCAAGAAACCGATTGTTGGTGTGTATACGCATGTTTACAGTCCATCAAATCCTCATCTCAATGCTCTGAATGTGAAAAATACATCCAAGATTTTCTACTGGATGACTATAGGAATGGAAATAACCCTTATCCAGAATCGTTCATGAGCGATGAAAATTTCAGAGCAGCCATGTATCTATTCGACTCATGCCAAGTCACCCCTTGCAATGGAAGAGAATTCGCGGGATTTGGAGCAAAAGTCAGCGATTTGGAAGCTTTTATTGGCTTTAAAATCAATTATACCGACCTTTGCAACCTATTTCAAGTCAACAATCACGGCCCATCTTTATTAGCCGTCTCAATAGAAGAGGAACACGCATATTGCGTAGCTATTTACTCATCTAAGGTATATGATAGTGTCAACAATGAGAAATCTACCGTGACCATCATGGATCCTTCCATAAACGGTACAAAGGATTTGACTTTTAAAGAATTTGCTGACACATACAAAGAGTTCTATAGTCCAACACCCATATATTATTAAGTCTAACTAAAAAAGAACAAGCGTATGAAAAGAACAACTTACCTTATGATACTGTTCTCCGTAGTCGGAGGATGCATCGCTTGCAGCTCGGAAGCTCCTACGGTTCAATCCAGTAAGACATTAACAGATGATTTCGTGCAAAACCACAAGACCAAGGCCTCCGAACTCATCACTCCACAAAGCAAATTGCTCGCCACGGTGGGAAAAGCAGCACAACAAACCATCCTCAAAAGGATGGACTTAGATTATCATCCTACCAAAGATATCATGACAGACTTGGGGCTTCTCATGCAGAAAGGCACTCCACAGACCAACTACACCTCTGTGAAGTTTGTACCTGTCATCACTGCACCGTCCACCTCTGCAGAACGTAAAAAGACACCGTTCTTATCCACCAACTATGAAATGGCATGGATGTACGGAAAAACCATTGAGGGGGAAAATATCTATTTCGAGGCAGAGTATACAGACTGGAGCAAATGGGAACCCGACAAAAACGGACAAGCCTACAAATATGATGTAGAAAGACTGGGACAAGCCGTCGTTGACTCAATGAACGAAAGAAAACAAAGCCGGACAGGACCTTTCCGTTGGCAAATCACTTATTATCCTAAAGGCAGCTTCATGTACAAGCTTATTGAATACGCCAGGCAGCATTCCGATGACGGTTCGTTCTTCGTCGTCACATCCGGACCGTTCCATTATTGCAAGATCTGTTACTTCAAAAACGGGAAAGTGTACAGGAGTTTCCAATATTCCGACCAAGAGGGTATAGAGCCGGAAGAGCTATGGCTCTGACCTTACGTTTCAAAGGATTGTCCGCCATTCGGGAACACCGTTTCAGACGAAAAAGCAACCATGCGCGGACAATCCTTTTCCTTCTGTAACGAAACTAACAAAAACCATCACGACATGAAAACAACCCTCAAAGCCATAGCCTTTTGCCTCGCATTTTGTTGCGTGCCACAACCGGGTGTTGCACAAACCGTCCCGGATACCCTATATGGAATAATAAAGACCCGAAACCCGTTTGCACTCTCTCGCCAGAAACGCGAAAGATTACAGAGAAAAGCGGAAAAGAGATGCCAACGATACTTGGACAAATATGGCAATCCCGACCTTTCCACATGGGACAGGGCAGACCGCATGGATTACCTGCACCACAAGGCCGTGAAAGTCATCCTGATTCTGGCTCCCGACTACTACCGGAGCTATGCTCACCCGGTCATTAAGGAAAGAATGGCACCCCAAAGCTGGGGCAATGAGAAAAGAGCATACTGTTATGAACTCACCTATTATTATGATGCCCGGCAAGAAGAATGTGCAGACAATAACCGGTTGGCCACAGTGCGCATCTGGAAAGAAAACGGCCAGCCATGTACATTATCCGCAGGACCGTTTGAAATCGGCAATGTCTTTTCCCCGCCCCATTGGGAAAAACAAACGGAAGAAGATGTACGGAACGGAAAAGAGAAACTTTATCCTTATGCCATTTTTCGTTGGGATGGCAATACTTTATACTGAAAGACGCAACTAATCCCCACAAAACTTGGCCTTTATCAAATGATTTCCTTATTTTTGTAGATATGAAAAATAAGGAAATCATGACTCTAACTTACATCTACCACAGCGGCTTCATGCTCGAAGGCCTATCGGCCATCCTGATTTTTGATTTCTGGCGGGATGCCGACAACGGTATCGTGGAACAGACACTGTCCACAACGCATAAACGCGTCTACTTTCTGGCCAGCCATTTCCATCAGGACCATTTCAATCCGGAAATCCTGAACCTGCCCGTACCCCACGGGGAAAAGAAAGTCATCCTCTCCCGCGACATCTACCGTCGGCGGCGTGCCGGAACGGAAGGCGTAACGGCATACCTGAGACGGAGAGAAAGCTACCGCGACGACCTCATCACGGTACATGCTTTCGGTTCCACCGATTCCGGCGTATCTTGGTCTGTTCATGTGGAAGACAAAGACATATTCCATGCAGGCGACCTGAACAACTGGCATTGGGCAGACGAATCCACGCCACAGGAAATCAAAAAACGGGAAGGTGACTTTCTGGCTATCCTGAACGACATCCGAAAGGAATGTACGGCTTTCGACTTGGTAATGTTTCCCGTAGACCCGCGTTTGGGCAGCGACTTTGCACGTGGCGCACGTCAATGGCTGCAACACATCCCCACCCGTTATTTTGCACCGATGCATTTCCCTCCGGCCCACGAAACGGCCATGGCATTCGGTCCGGAGGCGGAACAAATGCAAACCAGTTTCCTCTACATTCAAGAGGAAGGAGAGGCCATCGCCCGGTTCTGACCGGGTTTGCACATCCGGAAGAAAAGGCTTACCTTTGAAAATAAAAAGCAGAATTACAGCAAACTTACAGCCTATGAAATTTATCTCATGGAACGTCAACGGCCTGAGAGCCTGTTGCGAAAAAGGATTTAAAGAGTCTTTCGCCGCCTTGGATGCGGACTTCTTTTGCCTGCAAGAAACAAAAATGCAGGAAGGGCAGCTCGACTTGGAGTTTGAAGGCTACCGCTCCTACTGGAACTATGCGGAGAAAAAAGGATATTCAGGCACGGCTATCTTCAGCCGCCATGCCCCACTCAATGTCACATACGGCCTCGGCTTGGAGGAACACGACAGGGAAGGACGCGTCATCACGCTTGAAATGCCTGACTTTTTCTTAGTCACGGTCTACACGCCCAACTCGCAGGACGGGCTGAAACGTCTGGATTACCGCATGCAGTGGGAAGAAGCATTCCGCACCTACCTCTTGCAACTGGATGCCCGGAAACCGGTCATCGTCTGCGGCGACTTGAACGTGGCGCACCGCGAAATCGACCTGAAAAATCCAAAATCGAACCGTAAGAACGCTGGCTTTACAGACGAAGAACGGGAAAAATTCGGCATCTTGTTGGACAGCGGTTTTACAGACACGTTCCGTTTCTTCTATCCCGACCGCGAAGGCATCTACTCGTGGTGGTCTTACCGTTTCAAGGCCCGGGAAAAGAATGCAGGGTGGCGTATCGACTATTTCTTAGTGTCCAAACGACTGGAAGCGCAACTCAAAAGCGCGGCCATACACACCGAAATTTTCGGTTCCGACCACTGCCCGGTGGAGGTGGACTTGTTCTGACCCGTCAACCACTTTATATCGAAAGAGAGCCGTTTCCACGTGCCTTTGCACACTCCGGAAACGGCTCTCTTCGTATCTGGCAGGTATTACCCCAATACCCTGCGTGCCCCTACATACCGCCGGTCATAATAGCCATCGGAAGAAGAATTGATACAAATACCTTTGCGCCCTGCATGGATGAATTCAAACTCACCGGTTTCTTCATCCACATCCGTCACGATACCCACGTGCCCGATGGTCTTCTTGGAACGCGTACCGGTGAAAAACACCAAATCCCCTTGCTGCAAGTCGCGGCGGTCGTCTATCTTGACACCTTCTTTAAACTGGGAACGCGAAGAACGCGTCAAACAGATGTTCAATGACTTAAAGACATAGGTGGTGAAACCGGAACAATCAAATCCGCGCTTGGGGGTCATTTGTCCGTAACGGTAAGGCACTCCGATAAACTCTTTGGCTTTCTCTACGACATCTTGGCCGGTGACTGAATCCTCCCTTATTTCTTCCGATAATAACGTCTGGGCAGAAACAGGGGACACACCAAACAAAGCACACAAGACAAGCAGAGACCAAAGAAACCGCATCATTATTTTAATGTTAATTTTAAGGGTTCAACATGAAATTCGATGCCAAAAATACACCTTTCCATGCAGAACCCCAATAAATTACACATCTTTTAAGAGCCTTTAAGGCTCTGGACATCAATGAATCGTAACCATCGTTGCCCCAAAACCATACTCACGGAACGAAGCATCCTGATAGGTACAACCTTTGTAAGCACGTTTCAATTCTTTCAAGAGTTCGCTGCGCAATACACCTTCCCCCTTACCATGGATGAACACTATTTTCTGTCCTTTGTTTTTCAGATTCTCGTCCATCACACGGCGGAACTCTTTTATCTGGCAGTCCAACATCTCCTTGTTGGAAAGCCCGGCGGTATTGTCCAACAATTCATTGATATGCAAGTCTATTTCTATGATGCCGTTCTTCGGTTGCTCCGCCTTGCGGGCCGGCTGACGCACCGGACGCTCGTCAGAAGCCTTTTTCAGCAAAGCATCCTTCAACTGTTCTGCATTGACAAAAACCGTACGGGCTGGCACGTCATCCTTCACCACGTCATACACCAAGGCATTTTCTTCAAAGAAATCCGAAGGTTGGAACGTATGCAACTTATAGAACTTCACGGTGTCTATCCGCAATTCCACCTGTACGGCCGGCTTGAGCAGAAAAGTCTTCTCCTGTTTGTAGGCCAAACATTGCACACAGACACGCTCCATGTCATTCAACATCGAACGGTCGAATTCCTCCATAAAGAGTTTCGTGTTCGGTTCCACCGTCCCTTGAAAACGTACACGCCATCCCGTACCCTCCACACTCATATAAAGGAAAGCGAGGTAATAGTTACTGTCGTTTACCAAATAAGCCTCGAAAGACGTAGTGGTCATTTCTTTGGGATTCATCGGCACGTAAGCCAGAAAAACGTTCAACTTGTCACCGTTCCGGCGTTCCTGTGGTTTCGGTACGAATGTCACAGGACGGTCGTCCTCATCTTCATCACGAAACTGTCTGGCCGTTCGTTCTCCGACAAGTTTCTTCTTGTCGTGCGTACCGGTGTTCACCTTGGCTATGTTATAATCGTCAGTCTCTACCACGACACACTCACGTACGGGCATCGGAATGTCGAAACCGTCTTCATCCCGCACCAACACCGTATCTTTGTCTTGGAAGCCGCTCACGATGCCGCCCCCCACTTCGCTCAAAAACCTTACTTTATCTCCGATTTTCATATCTTCCATGTTTTATTCGTCAAACAAATATACGGCAAAGCGCAAAGAGTACAAAATCCGACCGCCGCCTTTATGCTTTTTTATCCCAAACACCCGTCCCACTTCGACAAATATGCCTAACTTTGCCACTTTAAAACAATCAACTCCAATGGAAGAAACCAGACACATCCAGATTAAAGACTTCAACTACAATCTGCCCGAGGAACGTATCCCAAAATTCCCCCTAACCGAACGGGATCAATCCAAACTGTTGGTGTACCGTCACGGAACGGTGGGCGAGAACACGTTCACTTCGTTGCCGGACTATTTGCCCCAAGGCGCCCTGATGGTATTCAACAACACGAAAGTCATACAGGCGCGGTTGCATTTCCACAAAGATACCGGCGCGCTCATCGAGGTGTTCTGCCTGGAACCGGTCCGTCCGCACGACTACGCGCTGATGTTCCAACAAACCGGTCGTTGCAGTTGGCTTTGCCTTGTGGGCAATCTGAAAAAATGGAAAAGCGGCAGCTTATCCTGCCCCGTGGAAATCGGCGGACGCAGCATCACCTTGAAGGCTACCCGGGGCGAGAATCGCGGCACCAGCCACTGGATTGATTTTGAATGGGACGACGAACAAACGACTTGGGCTGAAATTTTGGAAGCCGTGGGCGAACTGCCCATCCCGCCCTACCTGAACCGCGAGACACAGGAAAGCGACAAGACGACCTACCAGACGGTGTACTCTAAAATCAAAGGCAGCGTGGCTGCCCCCACGGCCGGACTCCATTTCACAGAACGCGTGTTGGCCGATTTGGATGCCCACGGCATCGACCGCGAGGAAGTGACGCTCCACGTCGGGGCGGGCACGTTCAAACCGGTGAAAAGCGAAGAAATAGCCGGGCACGAGATGCACACGGAATACATCTGCGTACATCGCAGCACGATAGAGAAACTGTTGGCCCACGGCGGCGCATGCATTGCCATGGGTACGACTTCGGTGCGCACCCTTGAGAGCTTATATTATATAGGTGTGGCATTGAACGGAAATCCCGACGCATCGGAGGAGGAGCTGCACGTACCGCAGTGGATGCCTTACGAGTATGCTGCACGGACGCGCCCTGTAGGAAGCCCCGACAACGGACATCCGGAAGCACTCACTACACTGCAAGCCCTACAGAACGTATTGGATTATCTGGACCGTCACGGACTGACAGCCCTGCACACCAGTACGCAAATCATCATAGCTCCCGGATACGAATACCACATCGTGCGGATGATGGTCACCAACTTCCACCAACCGCAAAGCACGCTGTTGCTGCTCGTCTCGGCTTTCGTGCACGGCGACTGGCGCACGATTTACGACTATGCCCTCGCCCACGATTTCCGTTTCCTCAGCTACGGTGACAGCTCATTACTCATCCCTTAACCCCCGCGAAACCTCATGATAGCTACACAAGAAGACAACCGGGAAGAGATGTTTCCCCTCGTGGATGAAGAGGGGAACATCATCGGAGCCGCCACGCGCGGCGAATGCCACAATGGCAGCAAATGCCTTCACCCCGTGGTACACTTGCATGTGTTCAACAGCCGGGGCGAACTTTACCTGCAAAAACGTCCGCATTGGAAAGACATCCAACCGGGAAGATGGGACACGGCCGTAGGAGGCCACGTGGACTTGGGCGAAAGCGTGGAGATGGCCTTGCACCGCGAAGCGGAAGAAGAACTCGGCCTCACCGGCTTCACTCCCGAACGCCTCCCCCGCTATGTGTTTGAATCCGACCGCGAACGTGAATTGGTCTTCCCACACCGTTGTACTTACGACGGAAACATACGTCCCAGTGCGGAAACAGATGGCGGACGTTTCTGGAGCACGACAGAAATCCATGAAGCGATGGGAAAAGGTATCTTCACGCCCAATTTTGAAAGCGAATACAAGAGACTTTTCGGGAACGAACCAGACACGCTTTTGTGAATGGAATCTATAATCCATTACATTCTTTAACATCATCCGGTGAAACAAAAGATCAGCTTCTGCGTATTCTTTATAAAAAGGGAAAGAACGGCCATGTCCTGACCACCGGAAACAGTTCCGCCCCTTGCAACATTAACCTCATGGAAAAGACAGAATTCGAAATAGCGGTATCCATGCTACGAGGCAAACTCGTAGACATCGTGCGTTTCTATTTGTCTGATGAGGACGAGGCGGAAGACATCGTACAAGAAGCCATGCTCAAACTTTGGCTTATCCGAGACCGGCTCGACCGGGAAAAGAACATTTCTCCCATGGGTATGACCGTCACCCGCAACCTTTGCATCGACCGCCTGAGGCGACTCAAAACCCATCCGCACGAAAGCCTGACGGGGCATGACGCGCCCGACGGACAGCGAAGTGCACAGGCTATGATGGAAGACCACGAAAATGCGGAATGGATGCGTGGTGTCGTCCGGAACCTGCCGGACAAATACCGGGCCGTGCTTCGCATGCGTCAGGTGGAACACATGGAAATGAGCGAGATAGCCCGTATCATCGGAGCAACGGAAGGCGTAGTCCGCACCGTATTGTCACGGGCAAGGAAACAAATGATGGAACAACTAAAGGTAAGGAGAGATTGAACATGACGACAAACAAAGAAGACATCAGACGATTGCTTGACCTCTACATGGAGGGAAAGACCTCGTTGGAAGAAGAAGCCCTACTGATGGAATATTTCCGTTCGCCGGATGCCGACAAGGATTTTGCCGACTTCAAAACCATGTTCAACCAATTCGACGAAGGCGAACCTTCTTTCACGGAAGAAGAACAGGAGAGGTGGATGCAGTCATGCCCACCGGAAGCAACACCCGACTCTTTTGACCTCCAAGCCATTCTTCCGGCACATCCGAAGCACATACATTGTACAAGACAAACCTTCATACGGTGGATAGCGGTCGCCTCCATCGCAGCCGCATGTTTTTTCTTAGGAACCACCGTCTCGCGAAAGGAAGCTACACAGCCTACAAATTCCATCTCCATGCCCCCTACCGTCCTCACGGAAGTAAAGTGGAAAACCGATACGGTATTCATCGAAAAGCCAGTGCCCACTACGTTGACCGCCAAAATAATCACAATTCGGGACACAATTATCCTTCCTGCAAGCCACCCAAAAGGACAAATGTGGACAGCCCTCCCTACGGGAGAGGACACATCCACCACCAGAACGGGCTCAATACCCCAACCCGGCACCGCCCGACAAGACGCAGACACGGCAACCCAACAACAGGCCATGCCACACTTGGCCGACATTCAGGCCGAGTTCCAAAAGCAGAAAAGAAGAATGGACGAATTCTCCAAACAATATGAACATATCGACCCTTATTATGAAAACTTATATAAAATCTCTGGAATAACCTCGGAAAATGGGAGAAATGACGCTAAACGACTTAATATCAGAGTCGTTACGGTGTCAAATGATG
>ERZ773150.1688-NODE-1688-length-18531-cov-5.910911_pt1 | contig 18531 bp, 10 predicted proteins | sample MGYA00580845_ERZ773150 | MGnify/ENA primary metagenome ERZ773150 (study PRJEB29015, sample SAMEA2737848) | human gut metagenome | biome: human gut; feature: human-associated habitat; material: faeces | place: China | collected 2012 ...
AAGCATGACGCATCAGCTTTTTTGTTCTCAGTGGTTCTGAATAGTTATCTTTTTACTATATATCGACATATAATACGCAAAAATAAAGACCGCGCCTTAAATTGGCGCGGTCCTTTACCCTGCTGTTTACCGGTATATTAGTATTTAAATACAGCAACTCCGTAAGGCGCAAGTGGATAAGCAAATGAAAATGGTCTGCCGTCACACTCTGATTTGACTGCCTTATAGTCCAGCTTCTTATATGACTGTTTTGCTGCCTTGCCTCTGCCCTTTGCAGCCTTCTTTACAGGCTCTTGTACCGTTTTGCCTGTAAACTTAGGATCCTCACTATCTAAAACAAGCTGATATGTCTTGTGCTTTGGCACTCCGACTCTGTAATCAGGTCTCTCTACCGGTGTGAAATTGATGACAAAGAGCATATTATTCTTGCCATCCTTGCTCTTTCTGATAAAGCTGAAGATGCTTCTGTCTGCATCGTTTGCATTTATCCATTCAAAGCCTTCCCAGCTTGAATCCAGCTCATACAGACAGCGGTTTTTCCTATAGAGGTGAAGCAGCTCCTTTACCCAGTTCTGGATCTTTTTATGCTCCGGATTCTCAAGCAGATACCAGTCGAGTTCTCTTTCCTCACTCCACTCCTGCTTCTGTGCAAACTCCTGTCCCATGAAAAGAAGCTTCTTTCCACAGTGCCCCATCATAAATGCATATCCTGCCATGAGGTTCTTGAATTTATCCCCTTCTAAGCCCGGCATTTTGTTGAGCATAGAACACTTCAGATGTACCACCTCATCATGTGACAGTACCAGAATATATTTCTCACTCTCATTATAGCTCATCGCAAATGTCATCTTGTTGTGGTTATTTTTACGGAAATATGGATCCAGCTTCATATAATCAAGGAAGTCATGCATCCATCCCATGTTCCACTTGTAGCTGAAGTTCAGTCCGTCTTCCTCTACCTTGCCTGTTACCTTTGGCCATGCGGTAGACTCTTCGGCTATCATTACAGTTCCGTGATTTCTTCCAAGTATGAGTGTATTGATATGCTTGAAAAACTCTACTGCCTCGAGGTTCTTATTTCCTCCAAACTTGTTTGGCACCCACTGTCCGTCGTTCTTTCCATAGTCAAGATAAAGCATTGACGCAACTGCATCCACACGGAGTCCGTCTACGTGGTAATTTTCTATCCACATCAATGCACTTCCGATAAGGAAGTTCTTTACTTCATTCTTACCGTAGTCAAATATCTTTGTGCCCCAGTCGGGATGCTCTCCCTTTCTTGGGTCTGCATACTCATATGTGGCTGTTCCGTCGAAATTGGCAAGTCCATGCGCATCCTTTGGGAAATGTGCAGGTACCCAGTCGAGGATTACTCCGATATTATTTTTATGGCACTGATCAACAAAGTATGCAAAATCCTCAGGCTCTCCATACCTCGATGTAGGTGCATAGTAGCCTGTCACCTGATATCCCCATGAGCCATCAAACGGATACTCTGAAATACCCATAAGCTCAATATGTGTATATCCCATAGTTTTTACATATGATATGAGTGATTTTGCAAGCTCCCTGTATGTATAAAAACCCTCATCATCCCTGCCCGGATGTCTCATCCATGAGCCCGGATGGCACTCATATATAGCCATAGGTGAAGAATATACATCAGCATCTGACTTTGCTGCTCTCTTATCCATCCACTCTTTGTCAGTCCATGTGAAGTGCTCGATATCTGTGATGATTGACGCTGTTCCCGGACGAAGCTCTGCGTAGTTTGCGTATGGATCCGCCTTGTACAGCTTATCACCCTGTTCAGTGACTATAATAAACTTATACATCTGACCCTTTTGCGCTCCCGGTACAAAAAGCTCATACACTCCCATGGTTTCCGGCTCTACACGCTTCATCTCATGACTGGTCTCATTCCAGTCATTAAACTCACCAAACACGTATACTTCCCTCGCATGTGGCGCCCAGACGTCAAAGCACACTCCTTTTTTTCCTTTGCGCACAGCTAAGTGAGCACCCATCTTCTTGTAGATATCATAGTGTGTTGCCTGACCAAACAGGTAACAATCCATTGCTGTAAAATTACACATATATATACCCCCATAAGTATTTATTTTTCCCTGAAATGATCCTCTTTGAGTACAATTCGGTCATCATCTGTATATCGCCTGGCTGTCAGAATACTTATAGCCTTCTTCAGTCCGCTGTGAGCCTCCCTGTCTATAGCCTCGTCAATTATATCCTTGACCTCTGTCAGAGTGGTAGCCTGGTCTATCCTCTCAATATTGCTGATTCTGTTATGCAATGCCAGAATAGCCATCTCATCTATCTTGTACCCAAGCTCTGCAGAGTACGATTTGGCAAACAATACGAGTTCATCATTTGTAAAAATAGGGACCGATATCTTTTCCGTGAACTTGGATGCAAAGCCCTCATCCATTGAGAGAGCCTTCTTTATACCCTTTGATGTATCCTCAAGTATATAGAGTGTTCCTGTAATATCATGCTCCATCAAAAATGATAGCTGGGCAGCTATGCTGCGGTCGATATCACCGGCTCTTTCTATGATGAGACAGCCTCCTGTTATCTTTCTGACTACCTGCTGCACATCCTTTTTATTGAGTGCGGCAGCATCAATCTTGCCCATCTTTCCTGTAAGCTGTTCACCATCTTTTTGTAATACCTTTATAAAGCTTGTAGCAAGCATTGTCTTTCCGCAACCCTGCTCTCCCTGTATAATCAGGTTGCCTGTGGATGCGTTTTCTTTCCTGTTGAAATGATCAAGCACTGCATTATATGCCTTGCAGATCTGATCCTCCATACCCTTTACCGGTATGAAATATGAAAATATAGCTTTCTGTTCGCTTGTAAGCTCTTTTATATGTTTTGTTTCTTTCAATTTCGAGTCATCTTCTTCGCTCTCTAAATCCTCCGGCAATGAAATATCCGGCATTTTTCTTGTCTTAGCCATATCCAGCTTCTTCTCCAGTCCCGGATTCTTTGCTGTCATCTTGGCTATTTCCTGCTCGATAAATGATGTCACATGATCAAAATCTCTCTTCTCAGAAACGTTTTCTTTCTCCTGTGAAGTCTCATCATCTGATGTATCATCATCGACATTTAACATATCATCTGTTATTTCAGGCATCATGGTAGTCGGCTGCATGAGTATCTCGTCTTTCTCAGACTCCTCTGCCATAATTATATCCTCCGGCTCTCCAACCGGTTCCTTTGCTTCATCTGCAGCCTCTTCCGGTGCTTCCCGTGACTCCTGCACTTCTTCTATAGCTTCTTCCGGTGCTTCCTGTGACTCCTGTACTTCGTCTATAGTATCCTCCGGTGCTTCCTGTGACTCCTGCACTTCGTCTATAGCCTCTTCCGGTGCTTCCTGCGGCTCCTGTACTTCATCCACAGTCTCCTCTGCATAAAGCTCCTGCATATCCGGTTTCTGCTCTTCTTCAGGCTCCTTCACGGCAGCTTTCTGCTCTATAATATCAACCGGGACCTTCAAATACTCCTCCTCAAGAAGTTCCTTCGGAGTGACACCTGCATCCAGCTTTGGAATGACATCATTTAGTCTCTCCATGATGTCTCCTGCCTCCTGAAGTGCTCTTGCCTTAGCTGACTCAAGTTTCTGCTGCTCAGCCTCTTTAAGTGCAATTTCAGCCGCATGTCTGGTCTTTTCCCATTCTTCAAGCACATCCTGTATAGACATCTGTCCTGTAATCTGATGCTCAAGCTGAGTCTTTTCACTCATGACCATAGACATCTGTCCGTCAGCGTCTTCACCCAAAAGCTCCTTGAAATTCAACTTAAGTGAACCATCTATCTCTTCATCTGTAGCGATATGCTCTGTCTCTTCCGGCTGCTGTACATACTCTTCCTGCTCCTTTTCGAGCTTGAGATAAGGAATATCCTCAACTATCTTTTTGATGGTATCCATCGTATCAGCAACTTCATTCTTGCCCTTGGCCTCCATGATCTGCTGCATACCCTTGGCAATCTCCTGCTGTAAATTTACAGTATTGAACTTCTCCTGATTTACAGTAATCTGCGGAATAGTTACGTCATCATGCACTATCTCTCCGCCCTTTACCATCTCCATGGCACCTATCTCAGTGACCTCAGCCTCATCCTTTATCTTAGCCGGCTTTTCCTTCTCTGCCTTGAATCGTCTGTACTTTTCCTCCTGAGCCTTGGTAAGTGGCTGATAAAGCATCTTAAGCTCCAGCGCACGCTCCACATATGGTCCGTCTCCGAACCACAGAATGAGCTCATCGCAGGCATCTATACACTTATCGGCTTTTCCGGCCTTGTGGTATAGATATGCAAGCTCATATGCCCACTCCTCAGTGTATTCTTCATCCTTGTATTCTTCAAGAATAGTGATAAGCTCATCAAATGAAGCTCCCTGCCCTTTTTTGATGGCATATCTTAATACATACTTCATATCATCATGAGGCGCTATCTCAACAAACTCATCATAATACTCTGTAGCAGCATCATAATCCCCCATCTTGATGGCGACCTCAGCCAGTCTGTATATAATCATCCTGCCGATTGGTGAACGGTCATAGGCCATTAAAAGTATGTCCCTTGCATCCTGGTATCTTTCGGCCTTCTCGTAGATTTCGCCGATTTTAACGAGTGTATTTACATTTTTAATTTTGTTCCAATTTATGCTATCCGCAATCTCTGCTGCGCTCATATAGCCCTCCTCGGCGCTTAGGGCTTTTATCTGATCCAGCTTGAGATTGTATTCGTATTTATCCACTTATTTCACCTACTCGTATTTAAGCTTATTATTTTTTGTATCTACGCCTGTTGTCTTTGTATAATCCCTTGTGTCCTCAGGAAGCTTCTTTTTCCTGAGAGCATAATTAACAACTCTTTTCACAATATAGTATATCACAGCAAAGGTTGGAACACCAAGTAACATTCCAAGAAAACCAAACATTCCTCCGCCGATTAGTATGGCAAACATAACCCAGAAGGTCGAAAGACCGGTAGATGAGCCAAGTATCTTAGGCCCTATTATATTGCCATCCACCTGCTGCAGCACGACAATAAATATCAGGAGATAAAGCGCATGCCACGGACTCTGAATTACTACTATGAGTAACGATGGAATTGCACCGATAAACGGTCCGAATACCGGAATCACATTTGTGACGCCGATAATCACTGCAACGAGCACCGATGATGGAATCCTTAAAATCAGACATCCGAAATATGCAATCACACCTATAATCAGAGAATCTATAATCTTACCGCTTATGAAGCCTCCAAAAATCTCATTTGTCTTTCTGATCGTCTCAATGATGATATTGCCTGTCTTTGGCTTGCAGACAGCATATATTATCTTTTTGCTCTGTCCTGCAAGAGTCTCCTGAATACTCATCACATAGACCATCACGATTATTCCGATAATAAAATTAAATAAGCCTCTGACTACCGAAATCACACCGGTTGTAATCTGTGCAACATACTTCTGTGCCTCAGGAATCAGCTTTTCTGTGGCATAATCCTCAATGTAGTCGGTTGCATTCTGTAAACCTGTGCTCGCGAGCTCAGCAATTTTGCTGTCCCCGAAATTGCCGTTCTTTATCATGTTGATGAATGCCGCAACATCATTTGGCAGTGTCTTCATAAGTCCCGATATACTTGCTATGACAGAAGGCACAATAGCCGCAATGAGGAGCGAAATAATCGCTACAAGAATAATAACCGAGCCTGTGATTGCAAGAGCTCTTGAAACCTTTCGCAGCTTGCTTTCGCTTTTCATCTTTTTGGAAAGAAGCTTTTTAAAGCATCTTTCCAGCCACAGCATGACAGGATTCATCAGGTATGCAAGCACAAGTCCCATTATAATAGGCATTGCTGCCGCAAGCAGCTTGCTCCATATGCCTGCAAAGCCCTCAAATCTGTACAGTGCAAAGAAAAACAGTATACTGACTGCAAACGTGACAAATACCATGACACCTATTCTGATCAGATGTGGCCATTCCTCACGCCCCGGGTGCGAATTCTGCTTCGCACCCTTATCTGCATTTATCTCAATGTTTGATTTTTTACCAGCTTTTCCGGTTTCTTCCATCGGATTAAACTCTCCTTATTTACGATTATAGTTGATGAGACATCCCTTTAATATTATCTCTCTTTCATCATCTGTGAGCTCACCCATCTTCAGTGTAAATGGCTTTAATTCACCATCCTTGACAACATATGCCTCAAACTCTGTCTTTGCATCCTCGATTTCCTTCTTGATTCCCGGAAGGAAGATATAGTCGAGGTTGTGGAACGGAAGCTCTCCCTCATCGATGATGAATGGAAGCATTCCCCAGTTGATAAGGTTTGAACGGTATCTCTTTGTGGCATACTCGTTTGCGATATTTGCCCAGCCTCCGAGTACCTTCTGGCAGCTGGCAGCCTGCTCTCTTGCTGAGCCGTCACCCGGCTTAACAGCAAAAATTGTGCTTCCAAAGCCCATATTCTCATGGCTTGCCTCAGGGAATTTTTTCTTTACTACTCCCATGATTTCAGCAACCTCAGGAACAGCCTTTCCTGCGCACTCACCACTCTCTATAGCCTTCTGGGCCTTCTGGATTTCCTTTGCTCTGCCTACATACTCAGGATCCTTTCTTGAAAGTGCAAACTCTGCAAGTCCAAGAGGGTTTGAACGATATGAAGATGTCTCTCCTGAAGGAATGAGCTCATCTGTTGTAGTAACAGGATCATGAATCTCTGAAACCACCTTAAGGAGCATATTCTCAGGAAGCGCACTCATTGCCGGCCAGTCCTTGATGTTTGGTCCGAACTGGATTTCAACTGAAGGATCTGCCACTCCATGGCTGTCAAATACACGGTTCTCATATATAGTCTTGTCAAAGAAATATTTTGGCTTTGTAAAGTTGACATCAATATCCGCTGCTGATGTAAGGAAGCCCTTGTTTGCTGCTGTTGCAGCGATTGAACGTGCATCCATGAGTGCCACTGAGCTGATCTGTCCGTTCTGTACCTTAGAACCCTCTCTGTTAGGGAAGTTTCTTGTTGAATGACGGATAGAGAATGCGTTGTTGGCAGGTGTATCTCCTGCACCAAAGCAAGGTCCGCAGAAAGCAGTCTTTACGATTGCACCTGTCTCAAGAAGCTTTGCTACAGCTCCGTTTTTCACAAGCTCCATGTATATTGGAGTAGATGCCGGGTAAACACTCAGTGTAAACTCGTCTGCTCCGATTGAATGTCCGTTTAATATGTCAGCCGCATCGCAGATATTCTCAAATCCACCGCCTGCACAGCCTGCGATGATTCCCTGGTCTACATACAGTTTTCCGTCTCTTACCTTACTCTTTAAATCAAGCTTCACCTTGCCGTCAAAGCTTACCTCAGCTCTCTTCTCACAGTCATCGAGAATATCCATGAGGTTTGCATTGAGCTCATCGATAGTATAGGTATTGCTTGGGTGGAATGGCATAGCTATCATTGGGCGGATCTGGCTTAAATCAATCTCAATAAATCTGTCGTAGTAAGCCACCTCACCCGGATTAAGCTCCTTGTGATCCTCAGCCCTACCGTGAATCTCAAAGAATTCCTTAACCTGGTCATCTGTTCTCCAGATAGAAGAAAGACATGTAGTCTCTGTTGTCATAACATCGACACCTATACGGAAGTCAACGCTCAGATTAGACACACCCGGTCCTACAAACTCCATAACTTTGTTCTTTACGAAGCCGTTTCCGAATACCTCTCCGATAATTGCAAGTGCGACATCCTGTGGTCCAACGCCCTTGATTGGCTCTCCTGTCAGGTAAATACCTACTACCTCAGGCATATCAATATCATATGTCTGTTCAAGAAGCTGCTTAACAAGCTCAGGTCCACCCTCGCCGACTGCCATAGTACCAAGTGCACCATAACGTGTATGTGAATCAGAACCAAGTATCATTTTTCCGCCGCCGGCAAGCATCTCTCGTGCAAACTGATGGATAACTGCCTGATGAGGTGGTACATAGATTCCACCGTACTTCTTTGCACATGTGAGACCAAACATGTGGTCATCCTCATTGATTGTTCCACCAACTGCACAAAGGCTGTTGTGACAATTTGTAAGTACATACGGGATAGGGAATTTCTCAAGTCCTGAAGCTCGTGCTGTCTGGATGATACCTACAAATGTGATATCATGCGATGTAAGCTTATCAAACTTAATCTGAAGCTTGTCCATATTGCCGGATGTATTGTGCTCCTTTAAAATACCGTAAGCAATTGTCTCCTGCTTAGCTGTCTGTTTATCGATGTCCATGCCGGTCTTGCTTTTGACAGCTGCCTGAGCCTCCGGTCCATCAATTATTACTTCCTTACCGTTTAAAAGGTAAGCACCATTTTCATATAATTTCACTTATTCTACCTCCGTATGTGTATTTCAAAATTCTTTTATTTACTATTATATAATATTATAGGTAATTGTGGCAATAAATAAATCACCATCTACCTTAATTTCGAATTTTCCTCCCATCAAATGGGTCAGATTCTTTGCAATCGAAAGTCCAAGTCCACTTCCTTCAGTGGTTCTCGACCTCTCTCCCCTCACAAAACGCTCTGTCAAGTCTACATTTCCGTTGCTTACTATGTCAAGCTCGTTCTTAGACACATTCTTTATTGTAAAAACTGCCTTTTTATCTGCCTTTTCAAGCTCTACATACACTCTGGTATTTTCCAGTGCATATTTTGCGGCATTAGTATACAGATTTTCAATAGAGCGGTAAAGCTGACGCCCATCCGCATAGATAAATATCTGTTCTGATGGAATTTTTGTAACTATTGTCAGATTTCTCGACTCAAATCGCTCATTGAATTCACCTCCGGTCTGGTATAAAAGCTCAACCAGATCAAGCTTTTGCATATTGAGCTTCACATTTCCCGAGGTAATCTTTGATGTCTCTACCAAATCCTCTGTAAGCTGCTTTAAGCGCTGTGACTTTTCCTCCAGCACATGTATATAGTATTTGGCATTTTCATTTTCCAGATTTTCCCTCTTAAGCAGGTCAACATAGTTGACTATTGAAGTCAGAGGTGTCTTTATATCGTGTGATACGTTTGTTATTAGGTCTGCCTTTAGTTTTTCATTTTTAAGGCTCTCATTTACCGAGCTCATAAGACCCTGGCGTATATGGTTGACAGCCTCCGCCACCTTTTTCTGCTGCCCATGAAACTCATTGACATTGAGTGTAGTGTCAAGCGCTCCTTCCGAGATAGCTTCAAGTGCCTCCTGTATGCGCATTATCTCTTTGTTTTTTTGTGTGTGGATATCCTTTTTCTCAATAACTCTTTTCAAAAGCTCATAGCCCTTGTACATCAGGCTGTGTGTGTAAAGTATATTGCCTTTTATCTTCCTTACAATGCTCTGGTATAAAATAATAAAAGCCAGATCAAACAAAAAAGTAAATGTGCCGGCCGTCATAATGAGTGATGCATAGTCAAAATGCTGGTTTTTTACGCCTGAAATCACTTTTCCCATAAATACCATGAGCAGTGTAAATATCACTAGCATCACATCAGAGTATACCTTGTCAATCGGTAAATAGTATATTGTGTAATCATCCTCTGATTTTCTGCCTGCCACGTTTGCCATATATGCCAGGCTCACAAAGCTGCCTACCAGGCCCGCAAGCGATATTAGTGTATATATATCAATATTTCCATGCGCATCGTGCCTGAATGCATAGCCTGTGGCAAACACTCCTGTCACCATAAGTATCATGCATAGCTGATGTAAAACTATGACCGCTGCTTTTTTTCCTATCGTATACTGCTTCATTTGTTGTCCTCTATCTTATAGCCTACTCCCCAGACCACCTTCAGATATCGCGGCTCCTTAGGATTTATCTCTATTTTTTCCCTGATATGTCTGATGTGCACAGCAACTGTATTGTCGGCGCCTATAGCCTCCTCGTTCCATATACTCTCATATATTTCATTTATTGAGTAGACCTTTCCCTTGTTTTTAAGGAGTAAAAGCAGAATATTGTACTCAATCGGTGTGAGCTTTACCTCCTCGCCATCCACAGTCACCTTTTTTAAATCATCATTTACCAAAAGGCCTCCGGCTTCATAAACCTTGTCTCCGGCTGCATCATTGCTTGACAGAGTGGTATATCTGCGAAGCTGTGACTTTACCCTTGCCACAAGCTCAAGCGGATTAAAAGGCTTTGTGACATAATCATCAGCTCCCACATTGAGGCCTAAAATCTTGTCAGCATCCTCTGTCTTTGCCGATAGAATGATTATCGGCACCCTGCTTTCCTTTCGTATCTGCAAAGTGGCTCTTATTCCGTCGAGCTTTGGCATCATGACATCTATTATCATGAGGTCTATTTTTTTATTCTTCATAATTTCAACCGCCTGTATGCCGTCGTAAGCCTTCTCCACGTCGTAGCCCTCCTGCATCAGGTAAATCTCAATTGCCTCAACTATTTCCTTGTCGTCATCACAAACTAATATTGTCATATTATCCTCCTTCTATGAATTTTGAACAGAAACCTTCTCCTGCCGTTAGTCAGCTATATTTTATCAGATTATCCACTTTGTTTTTCTTAAAATCTGCTTAATATTACCCACTTTTAAATATAAGCCAAAAAGCAGCCGTTCTGTTTTGAACTGCTGCTTTATATTACATAGGTGTGTTTCATTTCCCTTTATTTCCGGTGATGCTCTGCCACATTCTGTGGATACCGTCTGTGAGCTCCTTCCCTTCCTTTGTGTTGATAACAGGTGGATTGCCGGCTTTTCTGCTTATTGCCTTATAATCCTCATCAACAGACGATTTTGAGCCGGCAGCCTTGGCTTCATCCTTATCATTGCTATGATTTAATCCGGCATCAGGTGTATCGTCTGCAAGCTTCACTTCACCCACTACACCATCTCCCAGGTCCTCGCCCTCAGCAAGTCCCAGTTTTCTGATATAATCCATATTTACCTTGATTTCAGTCTGTCTGTTTGCATAGATGGACTTCTCTTCATTGTCAATAGTACGCTCCTCTACAGGTTTACCTGCATTTTTCTGACGTTCTATCTCCTTATTTCTGTCATCGATAATCTTAAGATACTTCTCCGTATCGGACAAATCCTGAAGCTGTCCCTTGAGCTCATACTGGTTAGTTTTAACTATCTTCTCCTGCTCTGCAATCTTATCCTTCATATTCTTGCACAGCTTTTCAAGTGACTCGTTGGTATCATTGATGATATCACGCACTCTTGAAAGCGCCTCATCCGTATAGATAACCGATGCTGCATACACATCCTCAGCCTTTCTGCTTGCATCCCAGACTATCTGATCCCCCTTCTTTCTGAACTCTCTCTCTGCGTGATTGCGACTCTGTTCAGTAAGCTCATACTCATCCTGTATTGCATATATACACTTATTCAGCTCAGCAAGTAAATCTATCATTTGCTGCTTGTTTATGATCACCCTGCTCGGCTCCGGCTTATACGGCTCCGCCTTTGAGAGCATGATATGAATTTCTCTTAGTACCTTTTCTGTTTTATCGTTCGCATTCATTTTCTATTTCCTCGGATTTAAATTAACATTATAACTATTCAGGGTGGTTATGAATACTCACCACTTACCCATATTTTATATGAAAATCCGCTTCTCGTAAATAGCCAAATGAATAATAATAGCTACTGATTACAGCCCTTTATAATTAAATCAATCCCGCTGCCGCATTTCTCAGCTCATCTGCCGCATGCTTTATCTCGGCAGCCTGCTCTTCGCTCACATTTCCGGGCTTTGTCCTTGAAATAAGCTTCTTCACATACGAAAGCGATGATTTCACACTTTTTTTCTGTGCGCTGTCCATAGCCTTTCTTTTTTCCTTGTCAGCCATGACATTTTCCACCTGGCGCACAAGCGTATCAGCCTCACTTCTTGCATCAATATAAGCCTTTCTCTGTCCGTCTGTTGCCTCATACTCCTGTGCCTCACGGATAGCCTGCTCAATCTCAGAATCAGACAAATTTGAGCTTGCGGTAATCGTAATCTCCTGATGCTTTCCTGTGCCCAGGTCCTTTGCAGAAACCTGCACAATGCCGTTTGCATCTATATCAAATGTCACCTCTATCTGCGGCACACCTGCCGGAGCCGGCTTGATGCCCTTTAGCCTGAAGTTTCCAATCAGCTTATTGTCCCTTGCAAACTGCCTCTCACCCTGCAGTACCTTTATATCCACAGAGGTCTGGAAGCTTCCTGCAGTTGTAAAAATCTGGCTGTATCTCGTAGGAATAGTCGTATTTCTGTCAATAATTTTAGTTGAGACACCACCAACTGTCTCAATTCCGAGTGAAAGCGGTGTGACATCCATCAGTATAATCTCTGCCGCACTGCTGCCTGCGACAATTGCTCCACCGAGCTTGCCACCCTGTACTGCTGCACCGAGTGCCACGCACTCGTCAGGATTTAGGTTGTGTGAAGGCTCTTTTCCTGTAATTCTTCTTACCTCCTCAACAACAGCCGGCACACGTGTCGAGCCTCCTACCAACAGCACCATTCCAAGCTCTGCTGCGGAAATTCCCGCATCTGAAAGTGCCTGATTGACAGGAATAGCAGTTCTCTCCACCAGATCCTTTGTTATCTCATTAAACTCAGCCCTTGTGAGGTTCATCTCCATGTGGACCGGCTGTCCCTTTACAGTGGTGATAAATGGCAGGTTGATAGTGGTTGAGGATGAGGATGAAAGCACCTTTTTTGCCTTCTCAGCCTCCTCCCTGACACGCTGCATAGCAGTATTATCCTTTCTCAGATCCACATTCTGCTGTCTGTAAAACTCTGTGACAAGATAATTCGTGATTCTCTCATCAAAATCATCTCCACCCAGATGATTATCACCGGCTGTGGCAAGCACCTCTATCAGATTGTCCCCTATTTCGATAACAGACACATCGAAGGTTCCTCCTCCGAGGTCGTAGACAAGAATTTTCTGCTGCTGTCCGTGGTCCAGTCCGTATGCGAGTGCCGCAGAGGTTGGCTCATTTATGATTCGAAGCACATTAAGCCCAGCAATCCTTCCTGCATCCTTAGTTGCCTGCCTCTGCGCATCCGAAAAATATGCAGGAACTGTGATTACGGCGTCTGTCACTGCCTCACCAATATAGTCCTCTGCATCCTTTTTCAGCTTTCTGAGAATCATAGAAGAAATCTCAGGAGCTGAATACAGCTTTCCGTCCACTTTTGCCCTGAAATCGCTTCCCATCTGTCTCTTTATTGAGAAAAATGTCCTGTCCACATTGACTGCTGCCTGCCTCTTTGCAGCCTCGCCAACCAGTCGCTCTCCATTCTTTGTAAAAGCCACTACAGACGGAGTTGTTCTCTGACCCTCGCTGTTAGTTATGACTACCGGCTGATTGTTCTCCAATACTGCCACACAGCTGTTTGTTGTTCCTAAATCTATACCTATAACCTTGCCCATTTTATGCCTCACTGTTTTTTTATTTAAGTCTCATAAATAATTGATTTTTTTGACTTACTATTTCATCCTAATACTACTTTAAGCTTGGAAAATTCACTCGTCAAGGCATGAGGCTGTTATTTCAGAGAATGTTTATACTTTTAATTTTTATATCACAACATAACAACAAAGGCACCGCCGAAGCAGTGCCTTTGTTGATTAGTTTATAGGTTGGATTAAATGATAATTGAGGATTGCTTATTCACTTACTTTCTTTTTGAGTAATCCGAGTAATCCACATGCAATGAAAGATCCGATTACTAATGCAACAAGATACATTAACGGATTTCCGATTGTAGGAACTACGAAGATTCCTCCGTGAGGTGCCATGAGTGTACATCCAAATGCCATTGAAAGTCCACCTGCCACTGCTGAACCGACTACACATGCCGGAAGGACATGAAGCGGATCAGATGCTGCGAATGGGATTGCACCCTCTGTGATAAATGATAATCCCATGATAAAGTTTGTAGGTCCTGCCTTTCTCTCCTCTGCTGTGAACTTGTTCTTGAAGAAGATTGTTGCAAGAGCGATTGCGATTGGTGGAACCATACCGCCAATCATAACTGCTGCCATAATATTGTAGTTTCCGGCAGCGATTGAAGCTGTACCAAATACATAAGCGGCTTTGTTTACAGGGCCACCCATATCTACTGACATCATTCCTCCGAGAAGTACTCCGAGCACTACTGCGCTTGCACCGTTAAGTCCATTAAGACCATTGTTGATAGCTGTATTTAAAGCTCCGATTGGAGGCTCAACTACAAACTGCATTATAACGCCTACCAGGAATATACCAAGCAGCGGATAAAGCAGAACCGGCTTCATACCATCAAGACTCTCCGGAAGTTTAGAAAATACCTTCTTTAAGAGAAGCACAATATATCCTGCAACGAAACCTGCTACAAGTGCTCCAAGGAAGCCTGATGTACCGTTTGCTGCGATTGAACCGCCTACAAAACCAACTGCAAGACCCGGACGGTCAGCAATACTCATAGCGATAAAACCTGCAAGAATTGGAAGCATAAATCCAAATGCTGTTCCACCGATTCCCTTAAACATTGCTGCGGCCTGTGTAATAGTACCGAAATTTGCTCTCTGGTCAGCCGGCAGTGAATTAAGGTCAACACTGAATCCATCGATAAGGAATGCGATTGCGATAAGAATACCACCACCAACTACGAATGGAAGCATATGTGAAACACCATTCATCAGGTGCTTGTAAATCTGATGTCCAACGCTCTCCTTTCCACCAACTGATGAATGTGAAGCCTCCTTTTTACCTGATGCCTTAAATACAGGAGCATCACCGGCAGCAATTCTCTTTATGAGCTCTTCTGCCTTATTGATTCCGTCAGAAACCTGACACTCAATAACCTTCTTTCCGTCAAAGCGATCTGTAGGTACATTTGTATCACAGGCAACTATAACACCTGCAGCCTTTGCAATCTCATCATCTGTGAGCACATTTTTGGCTCCGCCTGAGCCTCTTGTCTCAACCTTTACCTGATATCCAAGCTCCTTGGCTTTTTTCTCGATAGCCTCAGCAGCCATATAAGTATGGGCAATTCCTGTAGGACAGGCTGTAACTGCAACGATAAATACATCGTCCTTCTTCACCTCAACAGGCTCTTTAGCCTTTGCCTCTTTGGCAGCCTCTTTCTCATCCTTTGCTTTTTCAGCGCTATCGATGATATTTAAAAACTCATCAACTGAACCGGCATTGATAAGAGAATTTGTAAACTGCTCGTCCATCAGCATAACAGAGAGCTTGCTAAGCACCTGAAGATGCACATTATCCTCTGTGTTTGGTGCAGCGATAAGGAAAATAATCTTTGCAGGTGTACCATCGAGTGATTCAAAGTCAACCCCATCCTTTACAACCATTGCCGCAAGACCTGCTTTAGTAACAGCATCAGACTTGCAATGAGGAATTGCTATACCCATTCCAATTCCTGTTGTGCCTTCCTCCTCTCTTGCAAAAACACCCTTGCGATACTTCTCCACATCGGCTATTTTGCCACTTTTTGCCATCAAATCAATACACTGATTCAATGCTTCGGTTTTTCCGGCAGGCGTACCATTCAAATTGATACTCTCAGCTGCCAATAAATCCCTGATTGTCATACATCATTCCTCCTAATAGAATGTATTAATTTAATTATTTATATCAACCTTTTTGATACCGTTGTTTAATTGGAAGCACTCTCCCATTTATCAATAAGCGCTTCAACCTCAGGCTTTGTAGCAAGCTCCTCAGAAAATGCACTTGCACTTCCTGTACATACTCCATAAATAAATGCCTGCTTATAATCATTTGATTTGAGATATCCGTAAACAAATCCGGCTACCATCGAATCACCTGCTCCTACAGAGTTTTTGAGCTTTCCTTTAGGTGCATTTGCCTTAAACTCCTGTCCATCCTCGGTCACAAGCACTGCTCCGTCGCCTGCCATTGAAACAAGCACGTTTCTTGCGCCCTGCTCCTGAAGCTTCTTTGCATACTTTATCACATCGTCCTTGTCTGTAATCTCAACCCCGAATATCTCACCGAGCTCATGATTGTTTGGCTTAATGAGGAACGGCTTATATGGAAGCACGTTTGTGAGCAGATTTCTTGTCGCATCAACCACGATATTTATTCCACGGCCCTCAAGATGCTTCATAATATCCATATACATTGATGAAGGCATAACATCAGGAATACTTCCTGCTAGCACAAGCACATCAGACTCCTTTAAGCAGTCTAGCTTCTCATAAAGCTTTTTAATGTTATCCTCAGTGATTACCGGTCCCTGACCATTAATCTCGGATTCCTCATTTGAGCGAAGCTTCACATTGATACGTGAAATACCATCCTCCACCTCTATAAAATCAGTATCAACACCTTTTTTTGCTAGAAGTCTTTTAATTTCATTTCCTGTAAAACCCGCTGTAAAACCAAGTGAAGTATTGCTCATTCCAAGATTCTTAAGAACCATGGAAACATTGATGCCCTTACCACCTGCAAAAATCTTCTCTCCAGTCGTTCTATTGACTACTCCTGTCTTAAAATCTGTTACATCAACTATATAATCTAATGATGGATTAAAAGTAACTGTGTAAATCATGTCAGACCTCCTTAATATTTTTGTATTTCTTATAGTTGTCATTACTTAGTGCATTTGTAATAATTTCAGCATCTTCAAAATCAGCAAACTTGATACTTGATACCTGTGAAAACTTACTGTCATCCGCAAGAATGTATTTCTCCTTGCTATTCTCCATGGATTTCTTTTTAACCATGGCCTCCTTTATCTCCGGAGTTGTAAACCCATTCTTCACAGTAATTCCGTTGGTTCCCCAGAAGCCCTTTGTAAAATTGTATTTATCGAGCGTCACAACGGCCTCATCTCCGACAATAGCCTCAGTAGTAGACTTGAACTCGCCACCCAGAATATATACTGTATATCCCCTATCGGAAATTCTCTTGGCATTAGTCAGAGAGTTTGTAACAAAAACCACATTCTTTGCAGTAATATAATCAATCATGACCGCTGTTGTAGTACCGGCATCTATATAAACAAAATCATTATCCACAATAAGTGATGCCGCATATCTGGCAATTTGTTCCTTTTCGCTGCGATTCTGCTTAAGCCTGTTGATAACCTTCTCATCCTGAGTATGGATATTCGTATTATTGGCAATCGCACCACCATGTACCTTGGTGAGATAACCCTTCTTGTCCATTGCAACCAGATCACGCCTGATTGTTGACTCAGATATATCAAGCTCATCCATAAGCTGCTGTACAGTCACACTTCCCATCGAATCTAATATATCAAGTATTTTTTTGCATCTATCTTCTGCCAGCATATAATCCCTCCGTTTATCAAACTATTCAAAGACTATTATTAAAGCTTTCATGTCCAACTAATTTTTTTATTACTATATTAAACATTTCAACATTCATTTAACTTGTAGTATAATTATATTTTCATAATCCGTCATTGTCAATCATAATCCGTCATTTATATTCACAAATAATCACACTAAAAATTGTTAAAAATTTATAAAGCAAGTTTTATAATTGTGCAATATATGCAAATTCAACATTCATTTTTGTGCAGAATATACTATATATATCATTAATACTTGCCTAATTACTATTTTTAGAATCTTTTCTATTACTAATTTATAATTAATATTAATAGTTCAAATTGACTAATTTTGATTTGGTCGCTATCCTTTATTGACCGATTTTGACTGTTTTTAATCTAAATATATTGTAATTGAAAATTCATCATGCTAGAATATGTTCGTCCTGGTACATATTTTGTTATTTAAGTCCCTTTTCTGAATTGTGTTCCCACTCCCAATCAATGAATAAATATAAATTACATGAATAGCATGAACACAAACATAGACCAACAGCTCTATAAGAAATACAATCTCACAGAAGAAGAAATTGCGTATATAGAAAAGACAATCAACCCAATGCAATAATGAAAATAATCTACCAAAGCCATTTGTCATGTGGTAAAATAAAGAAAAACCAATTATGAAGCCTAAGGGAGGGTTGAACATGAAAATTTTGAAAAGTATTCTTAATTATATTCCATTAGCTACGTTTATCATATTTGTGGTTACTGATGGAATTATTTCTTTAACATCGGCATTAATTTTTGTTGTTTCCACGATTGGTCTGCTGATTAATTGGAAAAGAAAAAAACCAGCGATGAAGAATTAAGAAAATTCCAATTTATCACGTATAAAAATGAGTTTATATACAGTAGGAACACTTTTCCGAAAAGGGAGTTATTTAATTACATGATATAAGGGTCAAAAGGTATCATTGTAATGAAAAAGGACTATATCATAAACTGATATAGTCCTTTTAAGAGAGGTGACAGCCGGATTTGAACCGGCGATGACGGTGTTGCAGACCGGGGCCTTACCACTTGGCTATGTCACCATATATTATGCTAAAAAACTCCCCGAGTAGGGCTCGAACCTACAACAACTCGGTTAACAGCCGAGTGCT
>ERZ773150.1783-NODE-1783-length-17763-cov-3.307996_pt1 | contig 17763 bp, 7 predicted proteins | sample MGYA00580845_ERZ773150 | MGnify/ENA primary metagenome ERZ773150 (study PRJEB29015, sample SAMEA2737848) | human gut metagenome | biome: human gut; feature: human-associated habitat; material: faeces | place: China | collected 2012 ...
AGTTACAAACGGTCAACGGGCTGAGGTAAAGCGGGCCTGCACCACGAAGGAATATTCCTGCTTTCCGCGTCCGCTTCTTCACAAAGAAGCTTTCTAATCTACAAGCGTATCACCCCAACAACCACAAATTTGTGCAAATCAAATAAAAACTCCTTGCAAAGTTTCTGAATGAATGAGATAATTAACACAAACTATGTAAATGGATTGTTACTTTTAAGGCAAAACCATACAATATCCTATCTAAAAGGAAGGGGAAAGAGGAAGAATGAAATTAAAGACAGTAAAGCGTATGAATGCGTGCATTTTATCTGCTGCCATGGTTTTGAGTGGTGTTACAATCATTCCGCCGGCCACAGTAAGTGCTGCGGCAAATAATGAGATCAATTATGCATTAAGTGCAACGGCAACCGTCAGTGATCAGGAGACGAATTACTGGGGAGCAGATAAGGCGATCGACGGAATCGTCAACAGAGATGCTGCAAAAGCAGATCAGTCCAGATGGGCAACGAATCAGAGTTCAAGTCAGGCGGCAAGGACGCTGACGGTGAATCTCGGTACACAGAAGACATTTGATCATTTTGTGATCGAATGGGAAAGAACGAATATTACGAACTTCAAGATTTCTGTATGTGATACAGAAGATGGAGAATATCGGGATGTTTACGTAAAAAATGACGGAGAAAATATTACATCAGTTACGAGTGATATCCAGTTGGATGAGGCTGTGACGGCTCAGTACGTAAAGCTGACAGTCAATGGTTATACAGTAAATCCGGGAAGCTGGCAGTCAGTATCCCTGTATGAGTTTGAGATCCTTGGAGAAGCAGAGAATTTGAGTACCGCTGCAACTGCAACAGCAGACGGACGTGAGACAACCGGAACAGATGCCTCCAAGGCAGTTGACGGCGATGATACGACCCGCTGGGCAAGTCCGGCGGCAACAGGATCACACTGGCTGAAGCTGGATTATGGCAGCGAGAAGACGATCAGAACAGCAAAGATCCATTGGGAGAGAAAGAATGCGACTGCCTACCGGATCGAGAAGTCTTCCGACGGAGAGAACTGGGAGACGGTAAAAGCATTTACGGCAAGTCCTTCAGATTATAGAGAGACGATCGTATTTGATGAAGCAGTAACGACAAGATATCTGAGATTATATATTGAATCCTTTGATCAGGCGGGAGCACCGGAGGGAAGTGCTTCTGTAAGCTGGCCGACCGTTTCAGTCTATGAGTTTGAAACTTATGAGGCAGAGCTTGCTACGACAGAGCCGGAGAGAACTCCGAAAGAAGTTGCAGACGGCCTGGAAGTTCCTTCCAGTATTGATGGAGCATCAGGAAAGCTGGCAATGCCGGAAGTTCCTGAAGGATATGAGATCAGTTTTGTCGGTGCAGATTATGAGCAGATCGTAGACAGGGATCTGACAGTTTATCAGCCGCTTGTTACAAAGACTGTGAAGATGAACTTCAATGTAAAGAAAGCCGGTGACGACAGTACGGCAGTAGATTCCAAAGAATATACTATGACTGTAACCGGAAAGTATACGGCAGAAGACGGAGATAATGCAAAGCCGAACGTAATCCCGGAACTGGCAGAATGGAAAGGTGCAAAGGGTGGTTCCTTTGAGATCAGTGATTCCAGCCGTATCGTTGTAGCAACAAAGGATAAGGCAGAATTATCTGCAATGGCTGAAGAATTTAAGAACGATTATAAAGAGATCACGGGAAAATCCATCGAGATTGTTTATGCGGATCAGGCATCAGCAGGAGACTTCTTCTTTACACTTGAGGCAGCCGGAAATGGGCTGAAAGAAGAAGGATATTCCATGAATGTAACGGATAAAGTGGAAGTGAAGGCAGAGCAGAAAGCAGGAGCTTACTGGTCTACAAGAACAATCCTTCAGATCCTGAAGCAGAATGGTACGACAATCCCGAAGGGCGAATGCAGGGATTATCCAAAGTATGAAGTCAGAGGCTTTATGCTGGATGTAGGAAGAAGACCGTTTGAAAGCGAGACACTTCAGGAAGTTGCAAAGACAATGCTGTGGTATAAGATGAATGACCTGCAGCTTCATCTGAACGATAACTATATTTTCCTTGAAAATTATTCAACCTCAGAGGGTGCAATGTCAGCTTATGAGGGATTCCGTATGGAGTCTGATGTCAAAGAGGGTGGATTGAATCAGGCAGACCTGACCAGTGACGATATGTATTATACCAAGGCTGAGATGAAGTCCATGATCCAGAATTACCGGAAGTTAGGACTGGATATTATCCCGGAATTTGATACTCCTGCACATTCTCTGTCATTTACAAAGGTAAGACCGGATCTCAGATTCGGAACGACAGGACGCCAGAATGATCATTTCAACCTCAGCACGAAGTACGATGAGTCACTGGCATTTATTGAGAGCATCTGGGATGAGTATATTAAGGGTGATGATCCGGTATTTGACCAGGATACTACAGTGAATATCGGAACAGATGAGTATGATGGACAGTATACAGAGCAGTTCCGTAAGTTTACAGATGACCTTCTGGCTTATATCCAGGATAATGGAAATACCGTTCGTCTGTGGGGAAGTCTTACAGCAAGAAACGGAAGCACATCTGTAAGAAGTGAAGGTGTTCAGATGAACATCTGGAACGATGGATGGGCAAATCCGAAATCCATGTATCAGCAGGGTTATGATCTGATCGATATGAATGACGGAAGTGTATATATCGTACCGGCAGCAGGATATTACGCTGATTATCTGAGTCGCAAGTCCATGTATAATTATGATCCGGCTACACGTATGGGTGTTCCGTCAGGTTCTGAACAGACACTGGGAGGAGCTTATGCGATCTGGAACGATATGGTTGATCAGAGAGCGAACGGACTGACTGAGATGGAGATCTATGATCGCTTCGATGATGCTGCACCGTATTATGCGGCTGCATTGTGGGGCAAATCAGGAGAAGTTTCTTTTACAACAGCACAGCAGACGAGCGAGAATGTGGGTGAAGCTCCAGGAGTCAATGCATATGATAAAGTAGACAGTGAGACAGATGAGATTCTTTCCTATGATTTTGAGGATGGACTTTCAGATAAGAGTGCAAATGAATATGATGCAGAGAACGGAAAGAATGCGGAAGTGAAGGATGGAGAACTTGTTCTGAAGGGCGGAGAAAGCTATATCTCTACTCCATTGGATAAAGTTGGACCTGAGAAAGAACTGAGCTTTGATATCACACTGACTCAGCCGGCAGAACCGGGACAGATTCTCTTTGAAGCTGAGAAGGACGAAGATCATGAAGCCTACAGTACTCATAATATCCGCATTATGGAAGATGGAACACTTGGATTTACAAGAGAAGGATATGACTATTCCTTTGGATATAAACTTCCTGTTAATCAGAAGATGACATTAAAGATCCGTACAAAGAACGGAAGTACTGTCCTGATTGCAGATGGAAAAGAGTATAAAGCAACCGGAAGTTTTACATATGAAGGCGATGTGAAGAAGACCGGTATTACAAGCTCTACACTTTCTCTGCCACTGACAAGGATTGGTTCTGATACAAATGCGGTACATGCCATCATTGATAATGTAAATCTTTCTTCTACGATGTCAGATGGGGAATCTTCACCGATTGATCCATCCGGATTTACAGTGACATCAGATAATCAGAACAGTGACGGACCAATCAGTGCAGCATTTGACAATGATCGGTCAACGATCTGGCATACGCAGTACTCTCCGAGTAAGAAAGCACTGCCGGCAACGATCACGATTGATATGGGACAGTCCTATGATGTGAACGGATTCTATTATCTGCCGAGACCGACGGGAAATAACGGATATATCCTGAAATATTCTCTGTATTATGAGGATGCGGATGAAAACTGGACAGCTCTTGTAGAGAATGGAACGTGGGAAAGCACAGGTACAGAAAAAACGGTAAACTTTACACCGGTTCAGACATCCAAGATCAAGCTGGTTGTATCAGAAGGACAGAATGGTTTCGGTAGTGCAGCAGAATTCAGAGTGCTTACAGGAACGCAGGATCTTACAAAGACACAACTCCGTATGAGTACTTATGTAGAAGGAGAAGGTACAGCGACTGTTTCTAAAGAAAAGATCGAACAGGGAGAAGAAGTTACCTTTACTGCAACAGCAAAGAAAGGTGCTACATTTACCGGATGGTATGATGTCCTTGGAACAAAGGTAAGTGATGAAGCCGTTTATACAGTAACTCCGGAAGAGACCCTGCCCCTGATCGCAAAATTTGAAAAAGGAAGCGAGCCGGATCAGCCAGAAGATAAGACCTATACGGTTACGATCGACGGAAAAGAACAGACCGTCAAAGAAGGAGAAAAGGCTGCGAAGCCAGCCGATCCGGAAAAAGAGGGTTATAAGTTCCTTGGCTGGTATGAAGAAGGAAGTGATACGGCGTTCGATTTCGATACAGCCATCACGAAGAATATTACACTGACTGCAAGATTCGAGAAAATAGAAGAGCCGGATCAGCCGGACAAACCTTCAGCACCGGAGAATGTAGTGACAGGTGAAATTACGAAAAATTCCGTTGAAGTGAAATGGGATGGACCGGCAAGCACAGCAGGACTGGCAGGTTACAAGATCTATGTAAATGGAAAAGAATACGTGACGTATATCCCGGCAGATGCTACAGGATATACGATAGAAGGTCTTGAAGCCGGTAAGACTTATCAGATCGAAGTTGTTGCCGTAGGCGATGATGAGAATGCAACAGAGTATGCAGCCGCAGAACTGAGTGTAACAACAAAGAGTGAAAATAATGGTAACGGCGGCGATAACGGAAATACCGGAGACAACGGTAATAATGGCAATAACGGAAATGCCGGTGTAAATAATCCGACTAAGGATCAGAATCATAATGCCGGAACAACAAATAAGAAGCAAAATGCAGCAGCCAAGACAGGCGACAGCACAAATATGGCAGTATTTGTATTCATGCTTGGTGGTTCGCTGGCAGCCGGAACGGTTGTCTTCAGAAGGAAAAGAAGATAAGCGGTTTTCCATATGAAAGTTTAAGAGAGAAGAGTCTGTTGGATGAAAATCCAGCGGACTTTTCTTTTTTAATAAAATTCTAAGATTTTGACACTCTGGTTTTAAAAAATGACCGATATCATGTATACTAAAAGGGAGGTGATTGAAATGTATAATATATTAGTTTGTGATGATGATAAAGAAATTGTAGAGGCAATAGATATTTATCTGTCCCAGGAGGGATATCATATCCTGAAGGCATATGATGGAGTTGAGGCATTGAATATTTTGGAGAAAGAGAAAGTAAATCTTCTGATCCTTGATGTGATGATGCCAAAGCTGGATGGAATCAGGGCAACTCTGAAGATCAGGGAGACGAACAGTGTACCGATCATTATTCTTTCTGCAAAGTCAGAAGATTCAGATAAGATACTCGGACTGAATATCGGGGCGGATGATTATGTCACAAAGCCGTTCAATCCGTTAGAACTGGTAGCAAGGGTCAAGTCTCAACTGCGTCGCTATAATGAGCTTGGTGGAACATCCCAGGAACAAAAGGAAAAAGTGTATGAAGTTGGCGGACTCAGGATCAATGATGATCTGAAAGAAGTGACGGTGGACGGAGAGTTAGTGAAGCTTACGCCGATTGAATATAATATTCTCTTGTTATTACTGAAAAATCAGGGACGAGTTTTTTCTATTAATCAGATTTATGAGTCGATTTGGAATGAAGAGGCGATTGGTGCGGATAATACAGTTGCGGTCCATATCCGCCATATTCGTGAAAAAATCGAGATCAATCCGAAAGATCCAAGATATCTGAAAGTAGTATGGGGCGTAGGCTATAAAATTGATAAAGGCTGAAAGGACGAAATATGAATAAGTGGTACAGAAAGACAGGTGTAAAGGCGATCGTTCTTATTGTGGCGATTCTCAGCGGTGCAATGCTGATAACGAATCTGTTGTCTCTTATGAATCTTGCAGGAAGCACAGATCTGCCGTCCTTATGGACGATGAGCCAACAGCCATTTGAGGAATCGCAGGAATTTAATTACATGGTTGAAAATTACATGGATGATGTCCTTACGCAGATCCGGCTGGAAAATCTTTTTGAGACAGATGGGATGATGAACCGGAACAAAGAGATCGACGTAATGGAGTACAGCAAGAATGATACTGCCAACGGAGAAAATGTTTCGGGTATTGCGTATTCACTGGAGGAACTGATCAACTGGGGAGAAGATTTTGACAGTGCAGAGAGCGATAATTATGCGAAGAACAGTGTGATCGTATGTCAGAAGCCTGAAGGGACATATGAGTATTACTATACGAGTGATTTCATGACACGGGTAGAGTCGGGAGTATTTGATATTATCATGCAGGATGGGAGTGATGTTGACGGATTTCTGCAGGAACTTCAGAACGGTAAGTATACATCTTCAGGCTTTTATAATTTTGATATTGTGGACATGGAAGGAAATATCCTGTACACAGACTGCTGGAATTTTGGAAGTGCATTAATCGAAAAATATGCACCGCAGGGAGCAGAAAACCTTTTGCAGGTAGTGAATAACAGTCCGCGTCTGAATGGCAAACTGTCCGTCATTTATGATGATCTTGCGTATACTTTGGGGAATATTTACTCAGATTATCAGAATTATCAGATGGGATTTGAACATTTAGAGGAAGGCAATACAAACTTTACTTACATTTATGCGAATAATGACACGAAAAAGGTAGTGACGAATAAGACTTCTTACGAGAACTATGCAGAGCTGGAGAAAAATGTCCAGAATCTGATCTCGGAGAAAGATGTTAAATATATGGTCATTTATCCAAAGCTAAAAGATTTTAACAGTAATATGAATGTATCGAAATCGGATAAATGGGAAAAACTCCGCAGTTACAGCAGTGAAAAGAAATGGAACAGCGTATTTGCGGTTGCGGTGGATACAACTTATACGATCCAGGATCAGTTTTATCAGAATAAGGTAGCTTATGATAATAATATCCCGTATTTTAAAGGAACAACATGGCTGTTGGTTCTGAGCATTATCCTGTTCCTTGGGGCAACAATCTGGCTGACACTGGAGGCAGGAAGAACTGCGGAAGATGAAGAACTGCACCTGAACGGTTTTGATCATTGGAAGACAGAGATTGCAGCGGTGCTGATCGTACTGATATGGATCGTTGGTTCTTATATCGGGATTCATTTTTGGAATGGAAATATCTATACGATGATCAATGATATTCCGACTTATCTGAAGGATGGAGGTACTTATTTTGAGTATTATTATGCTCGTGGAATGGATGTTTCTTCAGCATATATGTCAGCAAGTTTATATCTTCCGTCATTGAGTATTGCAGAGCTGGCAGAAATTTATTTTTATGGAGTATTTACACTGGGCTGCTTCTTTATGGGATACGTGAGTCTGATCAAGCGGATCAAGGGACGAAACCTGTGGAAGAACAGTCTGTTGAGAGTGATTGTGCGGTTCATCTATAAAATATATGATAACCGGAAGAAGACGACAAAGACAGTGCTTCTGTTATGTGGATTTTTCCTTGTACAGGGAATTGCAGTGCTGTTCAGGAATGGGGTTACAATGCTTCTGGTGTTACTGGCAGACGTGGGTGTATTTTATGTTGTCCTGAACGGTTTATTACTCAAGGAGAAACTGAAAAAAGGTATTGAAGAAATTGCATTGGGAAATATGGAATATCAGATCCCGCTGCAAGGCTTAAGAGGTGAGAACTTAAAGCTGGCAGAGATGATCAATGGAATTGCCAACGGATTCCATATGGCCGTAGAAGAGGCAATGAAAAATGAGCGTCTTAAGACGGATCTGATCACGAATGTATCACATGATATCAAGACACCGTTGACTTCGATCATTAATTATGTAGCGATCCTGAAGCAGTCGGATATTGCAGATCCAAAGATCCAGGGCTATCTGGATATACTGGAGGCGAAAGCACAGAGGCTGAAGACACTGACGGAAGACGTTGTTGAGGCATCCAAGGTAAGCAGTGGGAATATTTCTCTGGAGTATATGGATGTAGATCTTGTGGAGATGATCCAGCAGACGGAAGGTGAGATGGCTGAGAAGTTTGAGGCAAGGAATCTGAAAATGATCGTCAATCTGCCGGCAGAACCTGCGGTTGTTCATGTAGACGGGCGAAGAATGTGGAGAGTTCTGGAGAATATTTTCGGAAATGCAGCCAAGTATGCCATGCCGGGAACAAGGGTATACGCGGATCTGAAGCTGGAAGAAGATACGGTGGATCTGTCTTTGAAAAATGTTTCTGAACATCAGTTGAACATTTCGGCAGATGAACTGACCGAACGGTTTATCCGTGGAGATCTTTCAAGAAGTTCTGAAGGAAGCGGACTTGGACTGTCGATCGCACAGAGCCTGACAACGATGCAGGGCGGAACTTTCAACCTGTATCTGGATGGAGATTTGTTCCGGGTAAATATCCGGTTCCCGAGAGTGAAAAAGCAGTAGAAAGAAGAGAAAGCAAAAAGATTGAATTGACATTTTTGAGGCGGTGTGCTACGCTTTCTAAGGATTGCGAAAAGCAGAATAGCGTAGAAAAGCAAGGATGGAGAGAGTAGCCTGATTACCGTTTTACAGAGAGAGCCCCGGGAGAACTTAAGAAAGTTCTGTTGGCTGAGAGGGGATGAACAGGAGGCAGGGGAAGATGGCTCCTGAGCAGTGCAGATGAGCTTTCAGGTAAGTCTGCAAAGGGTTCGCCCTTTACAGCGTAGGAGTGGCAGCAGAGGGATGCAGGTCACTCACGGAGGTTTTCACTGTGAAGTGGGAACGAAGAGAAGTGGTAACGCGGTGAAACAGAACCGTCTTCTTGAGGATGAAAGTCTTCAGGAAGACGGTATTTTTTTTAAAAGGAGGCAGACAATTATGTCAGAAAAACCAAAATATTATATTACAACAGCGATCGCCTATACATCCGGCAAGCCGCATATTGGTAATACTTATGAGATCGTACTGGCAGATGCGATCGCACGTTATAAGAGAAGTCAGGGATATGACGTATTTTTCCAGACGGGAACAGATGAGCATGGGCAGAAGATCGAGCTGAAGGCAGAAGAAGCAGGAATTACACCAAAGGAATTTGTTGATAAGGTATCAGGAGAGATCAAGAGAATCTGGGATCTGATGGATACTTCTTATGACAAGTTTATCCGTACAACAGATGAGGATCATGAAAAGCAGGTAAAGAAGATCTTTAAGAAACTTTATGATAAAGGAGATATTTATAAAGGACACTATGAGGGAATGTATTGTACTCCATGTGAGTCATTCTTTACAGAGTCCCAGCTCGTAGACGGAAAATGTCCGGATTGTGGACGTCCGGTGCAGCCGGCAAAGGAAGAGGCGTATTTCTTTAAAATGAGCAAATATGCGGATCGTCTGATCGAGCATATCAATACGCATCCGGAGTTTATCCAGCCGGTATCCCGTAAGAATGAGATGATGAATAACTTCCTTCTCCCGGGACTGCAGGATCTGTGTGTATCAAGAACATCATTTAAGTGGGGAATCCCGGTTGATTTTGATCCAAAGCATGTTGTGTATGTATGGCTGGATGCTCTGACAAACTATATTACAGGAATCGGATATGATGCAGAGGGAAATAGTACTGAGCAGTTTAACAAACTCTGGCCTGCAGACCTTCATCTGATCGGAAAAGATATCATCCGTTTCCATACGATCTACTGGCCAATCTTCCTGATGGCACTGGATCTTCCACTTCCAAAGCAGGTATTTGGACATCCGTGGCTGCTTCAGGGAGACGGAAAGATGAGCAAGTCTAAAGGAAATGTGCTTTATGCGGATGAGCTGGTTGATTTCTTTGGAGTGGATGCGGTTCGTTACTTTGTACTCCATGAGATGCCGTTTGAGAACGATGGAGTGATTTCCTGGGAGCTGATGGTAGAGCGTCTGAACTCAGATCTTGCCAATACGCTTGGAAACCTTGTAAACCGTACAATTTCCATGACAAATAAGTATTTTGGCGGAACAGTGACAGATACAGGCGTGGCAGAAGAAGTGGATGCTGACCTGAAGGCAGTCGTAGAGAATACTGCAAAGGCAGTAGATGAAAAGATGAAAGATCTGCGTGTGGCAGATGCGATCACAGAAATCTTCAATCTGTTTAAACGCTGCAACAAATATATTGATGAGACTACACCATGGGTACTTGGAAAAGATGAGTCAAAGAAAGATCGTCTGTCTACTGTATTATGGAATCTGATCCAGGGTATTTCAGAGGGTGCAAGACTTCTTGAGCCATATATGCCATCTACAAGCAAAAAGATCCTTGAGCAGCTTGGAAATGGTCATGTGACAGAAAAACCGGAAATTCTGTTCCAGAGAATGGATCTGGAAGAAGTTCTGAAAAAAGTAGAGGAACTTCATCCGAAAAAAGAAGAAAAGAAAGAAGAAGCAGTCATTGATCTTGAGCCAAAAGAAGAGATCACATTCGAGCAGTTTGGTGCAATGCAGTTCCAGGTAGGAGAGATCATCGCCTGCGAAGCAGTCAAAAAGTCGAAAAAACTTTTATGCTCCCAGGTAAAGATCGGAAGTCAGGTAAAGCAGATCGTATCAGGAATTAAGGCATATTATACGCCGGAAGAGATGGTAGGAAAGAAGGTTATGGTTCTCGTCAACCTGAAACCTGCGAAGCTTGCCGGAGTTCTTTCAGAGGGAATGTTGCTCTGTGCTGAAGATGCAGATGGAAATCTTGCACTGATGACACCGGAGAAAGAGATGCCTGCAGGTGCGGAAATTTGTTAATTTCAGGAATTAAATATGAAGAGTAAAAAAATTATTGCTGTGGTCGGCGGAAGTTTTCTGCTGGCTGCAGCCTTTCTATTAATATTGTGTATTAAATTTGTGAATATGAAAGAATCTTCCCCAACCGGAAAATATGCTGGGAAGACGGAAAAAGTGGAGCAGACTACAACCGATAAAAAGGAACAGAGGAAGCCTGACTGGGTAGAAGAAAAAATTTCCGGGATGACATTGGAAGAAAAAGTGGCTCAGTTATTTATCATTACGCCGGAAGCATTGACCGGAATGGGAAAGGTAACGGCAGCAGGAGACACGACAAAAAGATGCCTGGAACAGTATCCGGTTGGTGGCGTGATTTATTTTGCAGGGAATATCGAGGACAGACAACAATTATCAGATATGCTTCACACTACGCAGTCGTACAGTATAGAGCAGAGCGGAATCCCGATTTTTCTGAGTGTAGATGAAGAAGGTGGAACTGTAGCAAGAGTTGCAGGCAGCGGAATCTCGAATGTTTCTGTTGTTGAAGATATGTGCGAAGTTACAGATGAGGAAAGAGCTTACGAAATAGGACAGACGATTGGCAATTATCTGGCAGAATTAGGTTTCAATCTGGATTATGCACCGGTAGGGGATGTTCTTACTAACCCGGAAAATACAGTTGTTAAAAAAAGATCATTCGGAAATGACAGTGCAAAAGTTGCTGCGTTGTCGCAAAAAGTACTGGATGGGCTGCATGAGGAAAATGTGTATGGAGTAATCAAGCATTTCCCGGGGCATGGGGCAACAGCCGGAGATACACATGAGGGATATGCTTATACAGACAAGTCGTTGGAAGAACTGGAGCAGCAGGAACTGGTTCCTTTTCAGAATGCCATTGAAAATCATATTGCCATTATTATGGCAGGGCATATTTCAGTACCGAATGTGACAGGAGACAATACGCCTTCTTCCCTGTCTAAAATTATGATTACGGATGTATTAAGAGAAAAAATGGGATTTGATGGAATTGTAATTACGGATGCATTGAATATGGGGGCAATTTCACAGCATTATTCTTCGGCAGAGGTCTCGGTTAAAGTTTTAGAGGCTGGTGGGGATATGCTTTTGATGCCGGAAAATTTTCAGGAGGCATATCAGGGAATTTTAGAGGCTGTTCAGAATGGAACTTTAACAGAAGAAAGAATTGATGAATCGGTCAGAAGAATTTTGAAAGTAAAAGAAAAGCTGACAGCAGATGATTAAGGCGTAGATATGCAAGAACAAATTAACTGAAAATTCAAACAATTATATATAAAAACAAAAATAAATAAGAAATACGAAAAAAACGGATAAATATATTGACAAATAGAAGCCCGGGTGTTAAGATAAAACCATCAAAAAAAGATATTTAACTAAGAAGGTACAAGAAGCGGATGCCTGATTAGATTAAAAATAACGGATAACAGGAGGTTGGACCAATGGACAGTATAGTTTCAGAATTTCATCAATATGTCAGTGGTACGGCGATTGCAGGTTCCTGTGAAGAAAGAGACCTGAGCAAAAGTTAATTCGCAGATCTGGTAAAAATTAAGAATGAAAATAAATGGAACGGAGAGAATACAAGACCAGATTCATAATAAAAAGATAAAGCAGTTGCAGATATATTGAATAAAGTTACCACATACAGAACTGAACGATGTGTAAAGGAACATGGAACAGTAGCTGTAAAAGAAAAATGGTCTTACAGGAATCGTATCAGGATTTACCTTCGATCCAGAATATAAAATAAAAATAATGAGAAAATTAAATATTATAAAAAATGCATCTTCAAGGGTAGTTGGAGGTGCATTTTTTTGACATTGGGAAGATGGTATGGTACACTAATGAAAGAGTATCGCCTTATGTTAAATTGACATGAAGAGATCTTGAGTTACCGAATAAACATTAATATAATGAGGTGAATGCGGTGGACAAATATGAATATAAGCAACTGTCAGAGCGAATGATAGAGCTTATGCAAAATGAAGAATACGGGGAAGCAAAGGAGATTGCTGACTCCATTGACTGGAGAAGGGTTCGCAATGCCATGATGCTTGCGAATGTAAGTGATATTTATGAAAAGACCGGTGAATATCAGAAAAGCTATGATATTTTGCAGATTGCTTATCATCGGGCAGAAGGAAGCCGGAAGGTATTGTATCGTCTGAGTTCTCTTGCACTGAAGACGGGGAATGTAGATGAAGCAATAGATTTTTATGATGAGTTTGTGCAGTTAGCACCAAAAGATCCGAACAGACATATTCTGAGATACCAGATCTTACGGGCACAGCGGGCTCCGTTAGAGCAGCAGATTGAAGCACTGGAAGAGTTTAAGAAGGCAGAATATATTGAAGAATGGGCGTTTGAACTTGCAAAGCTTTATCAGGAAGCAGGTATGACGGCAGAATGTCTGGAAGAATGTGATGATCTGATCCTGTGGTTCAGTGAAGGCAAATATGTATATAAAGCAATGGAATTGAAGATGCAGTATAAGCCACTGACACCTTCGCAGCAGGAAAAGTATAATCGCAGATTTGAAAAAAATGGCGGTGAGACGGAAGAGATTCCGGATCTTGAGACGTATGTTGCAGAAAATGAAGAGCCGGAAGATCATTTGGATGAAGCAGCAACGGAGCATTCAGAGGCTGTTTCAGAAGAGCCGGTTGAGGATATTCCTGAGAGTATTGGACAGCAGGATACAGGAAAAGAAGAAAGTTCAGAGAAACCAGTCCGTAAGCCGGAAAAGAAAAAGATCGGTGATACAATGCGGCTGGATGAGGCATTGGAGCAGTTACTGCATCGCAAGCCGGAAGTATCTGCGGCAGAGGATGGAGAGCCGGATATTTCTGATCTTGAGAGTGCGATCGGTGATATTGAGTCGGTCGTGGATCTTGATATGGTAAATCAGATTTCACAGGAAAAGCATACAGGTGATGTGCCAATCGGAATGAAGGAACTTATTCCTGGAGAAGTATCAGAAGAAGCGGCAGATAAGACAGAGCGGATCCCTGTAGAAATCACAACAGATATTACGGAAGATGACGCAGAAGAGCTGGATCTTGAAGATCTGATGGCAGAAGAGCTGCCGGAAGAAGTTGAAGAGGCAGAGCCGGTTGAAGAAGAGGCGGAAGAAGTCGAAGAGGCAGAGCCGGTTGAAGAAGAGGCGGAAAAAGTCAAAGAGGCAGAGCCGGTTGAAGAAGAGGCGGAAGAAGTCGAAGAGGCAGAACCGGTTGAAGAAGAGGCGGAAGAAGTCGAAGAGGCAGAGCCGATTGAAGAAACACAGACAGGGACAATAGAAGAAGAACTGCAAAAAATTGCTGATGCAGAACCGGCTGAACCGGAAGAAGAGATCTTCGATATGGAAGAAGCGGAAGACTTCCTGGAGGATTCACCTGCTGAGGATTGGGAAGATGATACAGAATCCTTTGAAGAAGCGGATGCAGAGGAGCTGAGTTTTGAAGAGATTTTATCTGACTGGGATTCGGAAGAAGCAGAGGCGTTGCTTGAGGATGCCGAGGAAGAGCCGATTGAAGAATCAGCAGAAGATGTCGTTGAGGCGGATGCTGAGGAAATATACGAAGAAGAGCCGGAAGACGAGGTTACGGAAGATACTCCAATCCTGTCTCCTGATATTCAGCGGCTGATTGATGAAATTGAAGGTGCAGTTCCGGCAGAGGAGTCTTTGCCAGAAGAAAAAGAGATAGAAAAAGCACCGGAAGAACCGCATGAAAATATGGGAGAAGTGACAGAATCTCTCCGTTTAGATGATCTGCCGGAGGAAGACGAAGATTTATTTGAAGATGAAGACTTCTTAGAGTCAGAGGATGCCGAGGATGAGTACGAGTCCTATGAAGACGACGATTCAGAAGAAGATGAGTATGAATCTTACGAAGACGACGATTCAGAAGATGAATATACATCCTATGATGAAGATGAGTATGAAGATGAAATCTATGATGACGAATATGAAGATGACGATGAAGCTTATTATGAAGAATCGGATGATGATGAGTTAGCAGATGATGAGGAATTCTACTATGAAGACGAAGAAGAACCGGACGAAGAACCGGACGAGGAAGATGCACCTGATTTTGAAGATGAATTCAAGGTAGATCCGAAGCACAGTGAAGAGCCGGATGATCGGGAGATTCCGGACGAAGATGATGGAATTGATATCATGTCGGCTACGACACCGTTGAGCAGAAAGGAAACTGCAAAGCTGATCGCTACAGGTAAGACTTCTCCGTTGCCACTGGATGAAATTTCAGATGCATTATCCATGGATACAGGATTTGTAGTACATGGAAGATATGATCTGGAAACTCAGAGCGGAATCGGTACAAGAGCCGGCCTGACAGAAGAACAGAAGAAATTATTCTCTTATTTTGTTCCTGTGCGTGGCATGAGCGAACAGTTAGTAGATGTTCTGGAGCAGGATAAGAACTGTACAAACCGGAAGGGAACGTCGAAGACAGGAAATCTCCTGATTATTGGAGATAAAGGAAATGGCAAGACTGTTCTTGCAGTAGATGTAGTTAAAGCAATCCAGAAGCAGAGAGAGATCCGTCAGGGTAAGGTAGCAATCGTGACAGGAGAGTCCCTGAATAAGAAAAAGATCGGAGATATTTTCGATAAATTATACGGTGGTGCTTTGATCATTGAAAAAGCAGGAAAGATGAATGAAAAGACAGTCGCCAAGCTGAACAGGGCAATGGAGCGTGATACAGGAGAACTTCTGATCGTGCTTGAGGAACAGAGAAAGCCGTTAGATCGTCTGCTTTCCTCCAACCGTGAGTTCAGGAGAAAGTTTACTTCCCGTCTGGAAGTGCCGATCTTCATTAATGATGAGCTTGTAACATTTGGTCAGACTTATGCCCAGGAGAATGGTTACAAGATTGATGAAATGGGTATTCTTGCTCTTTACAGTTGCATTGATTCTCTTCAGAGAGAAGATCATTCAGTAACTGTTGCGGAAGTAAAAGAAGTAATGGATAAGGCAATCGCACATTCACAGAAAGCTTCAGCCAAGAAGCTGGTGAAGAGAGTATTCGGAAGAAATACAGATTCGTCGGACAGAATTATTCTTTCCGAACGAGATTTCAACATTTAACGACAAAATTTAGTCAGAATTAATAGACAGTCTTGGGAAAGGCTGTCTATTTTTGTGCAAAAATATGTTTTCTCTTTCTTTTTTCAGGTACATCAAGTATAATGATGCTATGATGTTGGGAGCAAAATCCCAAGCAATGAAAGAATTCGAGCAGTGAGGTGGATTTATGGTTACAAAGAAGAAGGCAGTGAAAAAACTGCAGCCTTATGAGATAGGAGAACTGGATCACTACCTTTTCGGGCAGGGGAATCATTATGAGATTTATAAGAAGCTTGGTGCACATGAAGTGACAGCAGGCAAAAAGGGTGTTTATTTCGCAGTATGGGCTCCACATGCAAAGAGTGTTTCAGTGATCGGAGAGTTTAATGGATGGGATGCTGCAGCGGACAGGATGGAGCGGCAGGAGCCATTAGGAATCTATACAGTTTTTGTACCGGAAGCGAAAGACGGACAGATGTACAAATACTGTATTGAGACACAGAGCGGAGAGCTGATCTATAAGGCAGATCCATTTGCCAATTATGCAGAACTTCGGCCGGGAACTGCTTCCAGGATTACGGACATTTCTCATTTAAAATGGACGGATGACCGTTGGATGGAAAGCAGAAAAAAATGGGATAATAAAGAAAATCCGTTATCCATCTATGAAGTGCATATGGGTTCCTGGATGAGGCATCCGGGAAGGGAAGATGAGGGATTTTATACTTATCGTGAATTTGCAGAAGCGATTACAAAATATGTAAAAAAGATGGGGTATACGCATGTAGAACTGATGGGAATCGCGGAGCATCCATTTGATGGCTCATGGGGATATCAGGTAACTGGTTATTTTGCACCGACTTCCAGATATGGAACACCGGAAGATTTCGCTTATATGATCAATTATCTGCACCGGAATGGGATTGGTGTGATTCTTGACTGGGTTCCGGCACATTTCCCGAAGGATGCTCACGGACTGGCTGATTTTGACGGAACACCGACTTTTGAGTATGCAGATCCGAGAAAGGGAGAGCATCCTGACTGGGGAACGAAGATCTTTGATTATGAAAAGCCGCAGGTACGGAATTTCCTGATTGCAAATGCATTGTTCTGGATCGAGCATTTCCATGTGGACGGACTGCGTGTCGATGCGGTGGCATCCATGCTTTATCTTGATTATGGAAAGCAGGACGGACAGTGGGTCCCAAACAAGTATGGTGGCAATCAGAATCTTGAGGCGATTGAGTTTTTCAAGCATCTTAATTCTGTTGTACTTGGAAGAAATCCGGGGACGATGATGATCGCAGAAGAATCCACTGCATGGCCAAAGGTTACAGGAAACCCGGAGGATGACGGACTGGGATTCAGCCTGAAGTGGAATATGGGATGGATGCATGATTTTACAGAGTATATGAAGCTGGATCCGTATTTCAGGAAAAATGCACATCATATGATGACATTTTCCATGGAGTATGCATATTCGGAGAACTATATCCTTGTTCTTTCGCATGATGAAGTCGTTCATCTGAAATGCTCCATGCTGAATAAGATGCCGGGAGAAGGCTTTGACAAATATGCCAATCTCAAGGCAGCATATGCATTTATGACAGGACATCCGGGAAAGAAGCTTCTTTTTATGGGACAGGAGTTTGCACAACTGCGTGAGTGGAGCGAGGAGAGAGAACTGGACTGGTTCCTTCTTTCAGAAGAACCACATCAGCAGATCCAGAACTGGTACAGAGATCTTCTGCATTTATATAAGAAGAATCCTGCACTGTATGAGCTGGATAATGATCCGGCCGGATTTGAATGGATCAATA
>ERZ773150.1822-NODE-1822-length-17502-cov-26.135496_pt1 | contig 17502 bp, 17 predicted proteins | sample MGYA00580845_ERZ773150 | MGnify/ENA primary metagenome ERZ773150 (study PRJEB29015, sample SAMEA2737848) | human gut metagenome | biome: human gut; feature: human-associated habitat; material: faeces | place: China | collected 2012 ...
CGCCGCCGGGGCCGCCGGGCACCGCTGGCCTTCGTGGCCCGCACCCCGGCCCACGCCTACAGCGCCTTCCGGGTGGACGCGATGCAGTATCTGCTGCTGCCGGTGCACCAGCAGGAGCTTTCCGCCCTGCTGGACCGCGCCGCCGAACCGGAGTACGGCCCGGCCCTGACGGTGAACACGGCCGAGGGGCTGCGGGTGCTGGCCTATGCCGAGATCGAATATCTGGAGTGCACCCACCACATCGTCCACTTCCACCTGCTCAGCGGCGAGGACGTGACCTCCCTTTCGCTGCGGGTGCCTTTTTCGGCGGTGGCGGAGCCGCTGCTGGCGGACGGCCGCTTCCTGCAGCCCCACCGCTCCTATGTGGTCAGCCTGGCCGCCGTGCGGCTGCTGAGCGCCGGAGAGCTGCAGATGACCAGCGGCGCACGGGTGCCCATCCCCCGCGGGCGGGAAGGCGCCGTGCGGGAGGCCATCCGCGCCTGGTACCGCTGAGGAACACAGCAAAAAAGAGCCGCTTCGGGCGGCTCTTTTTTCGTGTGCAAAGGTGGTTTATTCAGGCTTTGGGTCCAGCTTTTTCCTGCGGGAGGCCCGGGCCGGTTTTGCCGGGCGGCTGGCGGCGTCTGTCTCCTGGACCGGCACCGAGGAGGCGTCCAGCCCGGTCAGGTTGCCCCAGTAGGATGCGGCGTCGTCGATGGCGCGCTGCAGCAGGCTGGAGGGCGAAACGTTCTCGGAAAAAGCCACCAGCGACTTGTACAGCCGGGGCTGTGTTTCGTCGTAGATGCCAAGCTTTGTGAACAGCTCTTTGTAATAGCGCAGCATCTGCAGCTTGTTCTGCATCACGGTGCCGGCGGTGAGCTGGGTGTGGCAGATGCCCTGGGGGTTCTGGATGTAATAATAGCCGGGGGTGTCGATGGAAGCAATGACCTTGGCGTATTGCAGGTAGCGCACATTGAACTGCTGATCCTCGGCGTAGAGCAGGTCGTTGGTGAACCAGAGGTCCACGGCTTCCAGCAGCTGGCGGCGGTAGAGCTTGTTCCACACCACGTTGAAGTAGAAGGTGGCGGGCTTTTCGATCAGCTGCATCGCGTAGGCACGCTGGTCGTAGACCCCGGCGGGCAGAAAGCCGTATTGGCGCACCTTATAGCCGCGGCGGTCGGTGACGGAGGGGTCCTCCAGGAAAAGCTTTGCGTCCGGGGCCAGCTTTTCCCCTTCGCCGGGGTTCACCATCTCCGGCGGCAGGGCCATCCAGTAGGGCGAGATGACAAGGTCGGCGCTGTTGGCCTCGGCCGCGCGGACCATATTTTCCGTGAAATCGGGCTCCAGCAGGTCGTCGCTGTCCACGAACTGGACGTACTTGCCTTTGGCCACCTTCATGCCATCGTTGCGGGTCATGGAAAGCCCGGCATTGGGCTTGTCGATCAGGGTGATGCGGGGGTCTTTGCGGCGGAACTGCTCGCAGATGGCAAGGCTGCCGTCTGTGGAGCCGTCGTTCAGCACGATGACTTCGATCTCTTTCCAGGTCTGCGCAAGGACACTTTCCAGACACCGGGCAACACTATTCTGCACGTTATACACAGGCACGATAATGCTGACGAGCGGATTGTTCATGACAAGGGGTCTCCTATTCCTTCTCTGTTCTCGATCAAGATACGATCGGCTGTATCAGAATCGCGCGGAATGCGCGTTTTGTTCATGAAATGGAAACTTTTGATAATAGAATGTCTGATTTATATTATCATACACTTTTCGCCTGTAAAAAGCAAGCAAAATAAAAGGCAAGAAAGAACCGCACAAGGCAGTTCCTCCGGCGGCAGAAAACGCGGCGGCGCGGCTCACGCGCGGGTCCAGTCCAGCGCGCTCCATGCGGGCAGGAACTGGTCACACACCCGGCGCATCTGTGCTTCGTCGGCGGCAGAGGCCGGGTCTGCGATGCCGATGACGTAATACCCGGCTTTTTGGGCGGTGGAGGCGGCGTAAATGGCGTCCTCGCACACGGCGCAGGCGGCAGGGTCTGCTCCGCCCAGCCGCTCCATGCACTGGGCGAACACCTCCGGGCGGCTCTTGTGCAGCGCACCCTGGGCTTCCACGATGAACTCAAAATCGTCCAGCACGCCCAGCCTCCTCAGCACCGTGCGGCACTGGTCGGCCCAGGTGTTGGAACAAAGGCACAGCCGGGCCCCCTCGGCCCTGAGCCGGGCCAGCATCTCCCGCACGCCGGGTTTCAGCTCCACGGTCTCGTACAGCTCGGCAATGACCTGGCGCATCACGTCGTAATAGGCGGTTTCGTCCAGCGGCAGGTCGTACTCCCGGATCAGGTACTGCGCGCCCTCCTGCATCCCCATGGTGAGCAGGGCCGAGCGCAGGTTTTCCTTTGGGGTGCGGCCGTAGCGGCGCAGCAGCGCGTCGGGTGCGCCCTCCCACACCACGCCCATGCTGTCGGTGAGGGTGCCGTCCATATCAAAGATCCATTGCTTGCAGTGCATGAGAATGCCTCCTTGTAAAATATCCCACTAAGTATATCATGTTTCTTAGCCGGGAGAAAGCCGTTTATTTACAAAAACCGGGAGAATTTTTGCGGGAAATATGCTATAATCGAACAAAACAGCAGGCATCGACAGAGGAGGCGGAGACCATGGAACAACGGCAGAAAGCGCTGGTGCTGGCAGGCGGCGGTGCCCGGGGCAGCTATCAGGTGGGCGTGTGGCGCGCATTGATGGAGCTGGACTGGCACCCGCAGATCATCACCGGCACGAGTGTCGGCAGCCTGAACGGTGCCATGTTCGTGCTGGACCAGTACGCCACCGCGCGGGACATGTGGCTGACCATCCGCAGCCGGGACGTGATGGAGCTGCCCGAGCGGGACGCCGACCTGTCCGAGCTGCACCAGTTCCTGCGCAGCGTGGTGAAGGCCGGCGGTCTGGACGTGTCCCCGCTGGAGGAGATCGTGGAGCGGGTGCTGGACGAGGACGCCCTGCGGGCTGCAGACATCCGGTTTGGTCTGGTCACGGTGGAGCAGCGGGGGCTGAAGGCCCGAGAGCTGACGCTGGACCAGATCCCCAAAGGGCGGGTAAAGGATTATCTGATGGCCTCTGCCGCCTGCTTCCCGGCGCTGCGGGCGCGGGACATCGACGGCAAAAAGTTTCTGGACGGCGGCTACAGCGACAACATGCCCACCGGCCTTGCCAAGAAGATGGGCGCGGAAGAACTGGTGTGCGTGGACCTGGAGGGCGTGGGCATCACCCGCCCGAACCTGACCGGCCTGCCCACTGTGATGGTGCGCAGCTACTGGGAGTTGGGCGATATCCTCCACTTTGACCCGGACACCGCCCGCCGCAACATGGAGCTGGGCTATTACGATACCCGCCGCGCCATGGGGTATCTGCGGGGCTGTGCCTATGCTGTTTCCACCAGTGCGGAGAGCTGTGAGGATGCCGCCGCCTTTGCGTGGAAATTCCAGCAGGTGCAGAAGGCGGTGCGGGAGAAGTACCCCGTCACCCTGACGGCGGATGCGGCCCTGCTGCTGGCCAAGATGAAGGACGCGGACCTTGCCCCGCTGGAAGCGGCGGCCGAGGACGCGGGCGTGGATCCGACAAAATTCTACACGACCCACACGCTGGCAGATGCATTCCTCGCCACCTGCGATCAGGCGCGGATGCAGAGCTTTGCACCGCTGTTCGAGGGCAGCGCGGATGCTGCCCGTGCGGCACTGGCAGCGCTGGTGCCCAATACCTTTTTGCAGGCGCTGGTCTGGTACACCCTGACCGCGCCGGAGAAAACGCCCATTCTGCCGGAGGTGACAGACGATGAAGGTGTATAAGGGAGCTTCGGCTTCGCCGGGCCTGGTGCTGGGCCAGGTGAGCCGGCTGGAACATCATGTGGAAACGGCCACGGCCGGGCCCTTCAACCCTGCGCGGGAGCTGCGGCTGCTCACCGACGCCATCCACACCGCCCAGAGCGAGCTGGAATCCATGGCGGACCGGGCCGCGCCCACTGAACAGGCCATCTTCCAGTTCCAGAGCATGATGCTGGACGACGAGGGCATGATGAACGAGGTGCGTTTCTGCATCAATGCGGGCATCGGCGCGGCGGCGGCCATGAACCAGGTGGGCCAGCGCTACGCCGACCAGCTGGCCAACATGAAGGATAACCCCTACATGCAGCTGCGCAGCGTGGATATTCTGGATGCCACCCGCCGGGTCATCAATATCCTCACGAACCGCCCCCGCATGTGGCTGGCGCTGGACCACCCGGTGATCCTGGCGGCCGACCGGCTCATGCCCACCGACCTGTTCAGCGTGCCCTCCGGCATGATCCTGGGCATCATCACGGCCGAAGGCAGCGGCCAGAGCCACGCTGCCATCATTGCCCGGGCAATGAACATCCCGGGCCTTGTGCAGGTGGGGCGGGATTTTCTGGACGACTGCGACGGACGCACCGTCATTCTGGATGCCACCAAGGGCGAGTGCACCCTGGACCCGGACGCCGTCGTCCGCCAGCAGGCGGAGACCCGCATCTGTGAGCTGCAGCGCGAAAACGCCGAGATGCAGCGGCTGAGCGCCCTGCCCAACCGCACGAAGAACGGCCAGCCCTTTGAACTGCTGGCCAACTGCTTCGGCCCCGAGGACATCGACACCGCCATGCAGTCCGGTGCCCGGGGCGTGGGCCTGCTGCGCAGCAGCTATATGATGCTGCCGGGCCGCATCCTGGACGAACAGGAGCAGTATTTCTTCTACAGCTCCTGCCTTGCCGCGGCCAAGGGCTGCCCGGTGACCGTGCGCACCTTTGATTTTGGGGCCGACCGCACCATGGCCGACGCCTATCAGGGCCTGCAGTCCTCGAAGCTGGGGCTGCGGGGCATCCGCAACAGCCTGCGCCAGCCCCGCCAGTTTGAAACGCAGATCTGCGCGCTGCTGCGTGCGGCCGCCCGCGGCCCGCTGCGGGTGATGTTCCCCATGGTGACCACCGTGGAGGACTGGGACGCCGCCATGCGGGTGGTGGAGCGTTGCCACGACCATTTGAAGGAGCGGGGCGTGCCCTTCAACGAGGACACCAAGTTCGGCGTGATGCTCAGCGTGCCCGCTGCCTGCCTGACCGCTGAGGAATTTGTAGAGCACGGGGTCGATTTTCTTGTGATCGGCACCAACGACCTGACCCAGTACACCCACGCGGCAGACCGGGAGCTTGCCAGCGCGGAGCACTACTACCGCCCGGCCAGCAAGGCCATGAAAAAGCTCATCACCATGGTGATGGATGCCGCAAAGGTGCGCAATGTGCCGGTGACCATCTGCGGCCTTGCCGTAGGCAACCCGGCCAACACGGTGCAGTATCTGCAGCTGGGCCTGCGCAGCTTCTCGGTAAGCCCGCAGAACCTGCTGAACACCAAAAAGGCTCTGCTGGAAGCGGAGACGTGATCTTATAACCCTCTCAGGCGCTGACGCGCCAGCTCCCCCGAAAGGGGGAGCTGGCATCGCGCAGCGATGACTGAGAGGGTTTTGAGCATAAAAACAAAGGCATCTACACGGTTTCAGTGGAAACTGTGCAGATGCCTTTTGCATTCTATAAAAGAAAATTACTCTAAGTTCCCCGTCAGGGTCATCACGGCGGACAGCACCGCCAGCGGGGCGGTCTCGCACCGCAGGATGCGGGGGCCAAGGCCCACCGTCTTTGCACCGGCCTTTGCGGCCATCTCGGCTTCCTCAGCGGCAAAGCCGCCCTCGGCACCAGTCACGATGGCGATTTTCAGTTTTTCGCCGTCGGCAGGCGCGGTCTCTGCCAGCAGCTGGCGCAGCGGCGCGCCGCCGCACTCGTAGCAGAACAGCACAAGGTCGTACTGTGCAAAGGTGCGGCACACGGCCCCGAAGTTCGGCAGCGGCAGGGCCACATCCGGCAGAACGCCCCGGCCGCACTGCTTGGCGGCTTCCAGCGCGATGCGGTTGTAGCGCTCGTTCTTCTGCTCCTCTTTTTTGGGCGCGGCCACGCAGTAGCGGCTGAAGAAGGGCACGATGTGGGCCGCGCCCAGCTCCACGCCGTGCTTGATGATCTGCTCCAGCTTATCCTGCTTCGGGTAGCCCGCCAGCAGGGTGACTTCCACGCTGGGTTCGGCGGCGCTGGGGTAGCCCGGCTCCACGCTGAACTCCACGCAGTCGTCGCCGAAACCGGTGATGGATGCGGTGTATTCCACGGCGTTGCCGTCGCACAGAATGACGGTCTCGCCCAGGCGTGCCCGCATCACCCGGGCAAGGTGGTGGGCGTCGGCCCCGCGCAGCACGGCGGTGCCGTCAGAAATTTCAGTGGTAAAATAACGGTGCGGCATAGTGATTCTCCTTGAACGCCCTCGCCCTCTCCGTCATTGCTTGCGCAATGCCACCTCTCCCAGAGGGAGAGGCAAGAAATGTATCCGGCCAAGCTCTTGGCTCTCCCCTTGGGAGAGCTGTCGAGCAAAGCGAGACTGAGAGGGCGGGCCAGCTGAAAATAATAAAAGCGCTTTTTGTTTACGCTTTCTTACAAACAATGCACTCCCAGCCGCGCTTTTCCTTCACTTCCACGACGGCGAGACCGGCCTTTTCCAATCCGGCAATGACCTCATCCTTGCGGCTGTCGATGATGCCGCTGGCGATGAAAGTTGCGCCCTCGGCCATCAGGCCGGGCACAGCCGGTGCCAGAGACAGGATGGCGTTGGCCACGATGTTGGCGGTGATGATGTCGTACTGGCCGCTGGCCTTGTCCGAAAGATCACCCACCAGCACGGTGAGTTTGTCCTGCACGCCGTTCAGGGCGGCGTTCTCCCCGGCGGTGCGCACGGCCACGGGGTCGATGTCCACGCCCTCGGCCACGGCCGCGCCCAGCTTCAGCGCCGCAATGGCCAGGATGCCGCTGCCGGTGCCGATGTCCAGCACCCGCTCGCCGCCCTTCACCCGCTCATCCAGTGCTTCCATGCACAGGCTGGTGGTCTCGTGGCCGCCGGTGCCGAAGGCAAGACCCGGGTCCAAAATCAGCTTCACGCGGTCGGTGTCATACTCCTGCCAGGAGGGCACCACGGCCAGCCGCTTGCCGATCTCCATGGGGTGGTAATACTTGCGCCAGCCGTTCTGCCAGTCCTCCTGCTCCACGCCCTCGGTCTCGACGGTGTAGGCGATGCCGGCGGCTTCCATGCGGGCGGCGATCAGGGCCAGCGTCTCCACGGGGGAAGCGCCCGGCTCCAGATACATGTGGATGATGACGGTGTCGCGGGGCTTATCCAGCAATTCCTGCTCGATCAGGTCCACATGGGCGATCTCGGCCACCTGCTGCTCAATGTCGCTGTAGTCTTCGATATAGATGCCGCCCTCGGCGATCATGGTGGCAACGGCTTCGGCGTTGTCGGCGTCGGCCTTGGCCACGGTCAGGCGGATGTCGGTCCATTCCATAAAAAGAAACCTCCTTCGGGTCTTCGCGTATTCTATAATAGTATAGTACCCGATTCGGCGGTGGGATGCAAGCATTTACAGCGTTTTTGCGTTCTGATGTGGGATGTGCTATACTTATTTTATAAAAAGCACGGCGGGCACCACCCCGGGAGGAGAAACAGATGAGCAAAACATACAGCTGGCGGAAACTGAACGAAAAAGAGCTGACGCGGGTCTATCTGGACGAGATGCGCCGGGACTTCCCGCCCACGGAGCTGAAACCCCTGAGCATGATCCTGAACAGCGAAGCGGACGGCACGGCCCACACCTGGGGCGTGTTTGACGGCGAACAGCTGGCGGCCTACCTGCTCATGGTCCGCCCGGCGGGCAGTAAGGTGAGCCAGCTGGATTACTTTGCGGTGCTGCCCGCCTACCGGGCGCAGGGCCTTGGCGCAAAACTGCTGGCGGCCCTGCCGGAATACGAGAAGGACGCACAGGCCATTTTGATCGAAGCTGAGGCGCCGGACAAGGCCGAGGACGAAGCCATGGCCGTGCGGCGGCTGGGCTTTTACGCCCGGTGCGGGGCCCGGGACACCGGCTTCACCGAGCATTTGTTCGACGCCTGGTTCCGCATTCTGGTGCTGGACTGCCCCGGCCCCGGCACCTTTGCTGACCGGCAGGCCGTGGACGCGCTGGTGGACTGCTACCGCCGCACCATCAGCGAGACCGAGTGGCAGAAGTATGTGCAGTTCTACTGCCCGGACGGCACGAAATACTGCTGAGGATTTCTCCCCCCTGTGCAAATTGAGTGCGCAGGGGGATTTTTGGCGGATTTTGGTTGACAGAACTCCAAAATGTGGTACGCTAAAGGCACAGAATACGGCAAGAGGAGGTTTTTCGTATGGCTGAAACAATGACCCGCCGCACCTTCCTGAAGGGCGCGGCCGCAGCGGCCGTGGCGGTTTCGCTGGCAGGCTGCGGCGGTGGCAGTACCGTCGGTGAGTTCCGCGTTTATTTTAATGGGAATCCGGAGTTTGGCTGGATGATCAGCGGCGACTACGGATTTGTGAAACTCAATATCGGAATCAAAGGCGTGGAAAACGGCATCACCTTCAGTAAGAAGTACAGTGATGTCTTTTCTGCGGAAGTGAACGGCCAAAAGCTTGAACTGCAGAATGGCAGCACCGGCATCCTGTGGCAGGGTTCCACGAAGGATTGCGAGCTGGAATTCAGAATTGCTGATAAAGAGACCGTCGATGCACTTGCAAGTGGTGCACAGACGCTGGATCTGACCATCACGCTGTCCACGGTTTCCCGGCTGTTTGTGCTGGACCTGAAAAACAAGACGGTCACCCCGCAGTAAAAACAAAACAGAAGGAACTTTATGCCCCGGGCACTCTTTGTGAGTGTCCGGGGCTTTTTGCCGCTTTGCCCAACCAGAAAATGGTATTTTCGGCACATTTTCGGGCAATGTAAAATCTGGGTACAGGGTTTTCATCCCGGCTTTACGCAGAGATGACACAGCGGCAAAACCCTGCCCAAAAGATTTACCTCCATTTTGCACGGGGCTGGTCGCAGCGGGGGCGGCGGCGCGGTACAATAAAGCCGTTCCCAGGAAAAGCACAACAAAAAATGCCCGGGCAGACGGCCCGGACCTGTTTGGAGGAAATAAAGATGAAAAAGATCACCCGTCGTTCGTTTATCACTGTCTGCGGTGCTGCTGCTGCCGCCATGGCCCTGACCGCATGCGGCGGTTCCGCATCTTCCACCGTGGCATCTTCTGCCGCCGAGTCCACCGCTTCTTCCGCTGCCGAGAGCGTGGCCGCCGGCACCCTGTCCGGCAACGTTGCCACCGGCGGTTCCACTTCCATGAAGAATGTCATCGCCGCCCTGACCGAGGGCTTTGCCGAGGTGGAGCCGGGCGTTACCGTCAGCTATGACCCCACCGGCTCCGGCGCAGGCATCACCGGCGCGACCGACAAGACGCTGGACATCGGCCTGTCCTCCCGCGCCCTGAAGGACGACGAGAAGAACGATGTGGACGGCACCACCGTGGCTCTGGACGGCATCGCCATCATCGTGAACAAGGGCAGCAAGGTGGCCGACCTGACCGTGGACCAGCTGAAGCAGATGTTCACCGGTGAGATCACCGACTGGTCCGAAGTCGGCGGCGACGCAGGCGAGATCGTGCTGATCGGCCGCGAGGCCGGTTCCGGCACCCGCGACGGCTTTGAGAGTATCGTGGACGTGAAGGACAGCTGCAAGTACGCACAGGAGCTGACCGCTACCGGCGCTGTCATCAGTGCTGTGGAGGCAAACCCGCTGGCCGTCGGCTACGCATCCCTGTCCGCTGTGGGCGATACCGTTGCCATGGTCACCGTGGAAGGCGTGGAGTGCAGCGAGGATACCGTCAAGGATGGCACCTACAAGATCCAGCGTCCCTTCGTGTTCGTCACCAACAAGAGCGTCACCCTGTCTGAGCAGGCACAGGCTTTCGTGGACTTTGCCACCAGCAAGGACGCTGCCGACCTCATCCGCACCGCAGGCGCTGTGCCGGTGAATGAGTAAAAGATGATCGCAGAAGCCTTTCCCCAAGGGGGAAGCCTTTGCAAAACAACCCCACCGCGCCGACCTGCCCCGAAACGGTACGGGTCGGCGCTTTTCGTAAGGATCCTGCTATGAACAAAAAATCGTCTTATCTGCGCCGCGTCCAGCTGCCGCGCACCCCGGCCGAATGGCTGGAAGCGGTGATGAACTTCATCTTCTTCCTGTGCGGGATGCTGGCCGTGGGCTGCGTGGTGCTCATCACGGTGTACATGATCATCTCCGGCGTGCCGGCCATCCGCAAGATCGGCCTGTTCAAGTTCCTGCTGGGCACTGAGTGGGCCTCCACGGCGGCCGACCCGAAATTTGGCATCCTGCCCTTCATCCTGTCCAGCATCTACGGCACCCTGGGGGCCACCCTCATCGGTGTGCCCGTCGGCCTGCTGACAGCAGTGTTCCTTTCCAAGGCCGCAGACCCCAAGCTGCGCACCGTGGTGGTCACGGCCATCGAGCTGCTTTCCGGCATCCCCAGCGTGGTGTTTGGCCTGCTGGGCATGCAGGTGCTGGTGCCCGCCGTGGCAAAAGCGTTCGGCAAGGCGTCCGGTGCCTGCCTGCTGGCGGCCATCGTGGTGCTGTCCGTCATGATTTTGCCCAGCATCGTGTCGGTGTCGGTCACGGCGCTGAACGCCGTGCCGCCCGAGTATGAGCAGGGCAGTCTGGCCCTGGGTGCCACCGACACCGAAACGTGGTTCAAGATCAGCGTGCCCGCCGCCAAAAGCGGCATTGCCGCCGGCATCGTGCTGGGCATCGGCCGCGCCATCGGCGAAGCCATGGCTGTGATGATGGTGGCCGGCAACAGCCCCAACATGCCGGACAGCCTGTTCCGCAGCGTCACCTTCCTGACCACGGCCATTGCCAAGGAGATGAGCTACGCGGGCGGCCTGCAGCGGCAGGCACTGTTCAGCATCGCACTGGTGCTGTTCGTGTTCATCATGCTCATCAATATCGTCCTGAATGTTGTCCTGAAGGGAGGCGGCCGCGATGAATAAGGGCTTTTCCCCCTCCCGCCGGGCGTGGAACCGCGTGATGAACGCGCTGGTGTGGGCCGCCGCCATCCTTGTGATGGTGCTGGTGGCGGGCATCATCGGCATGGTGCTGGTGCGCGGCGTCCCGCACATCAGCTGGAAGTTCCTCACCACCACCGCCAGTGTGCTGAAAAAGACCGACGGCATCCTGCCTGCCATCCTCAACACACTGTATGTCGTCGTGCTGACATTACTGATCGTACTTCCGCTGGGCGTGGGCGCGGCGGTCTACCTGACCGAGTATGCCTCCAATCGAAAGCTCATTGAGGTGATCGAGTTCACCAACGAGACGCTGGCCGGCATCCCCAGCATCATCTACGGTCTGGTGGGTATGCTGGTGTTCAGCCAGGCGCTGGGCTTCCAGACCTGCCTGCTGTCCGGCTCCCTCACATTGGTGGTCATGAACCTGCCCACCATCATCCGCACCACACAGGAATCTCTCAAAACGGTGCCGCAGGGCTACCGTGAGGGTGCCATGGGTCTGGGTGCAGGCAAGTGGCACATCATCCGCACCATCGTGCTGCCTTGCAGCATCGACGGCATCGTCACCGGCTGCATCCTGGCTGTAGGCCGCATCGTGGGCGAAAGCGCCGCGCTGCTGTTCACCGCCGGTGCGGCAGAGGTGATCGCCAAGAGCGTGTTCAAAGCCTACACCTCCAACGGTGCCACCCTGTCGGTGCTGCTGTATCTGCGCGCCTTTGAGGACGGCGACTTTGCCTCTGCATGGGGCATTGGCGCGGTGCTGCTGGTGCTGGTGCTGGCCATCAATCTGGCGGCACGTCTGGCGAAAACAAAACTGAAACAGAAACAGTAAAATTTGATTTTCGTAGATTTGAAAAATCTGCGGATTTTTCAAATCTACATTTTCACGGGAAGGGTCGAAACGGTAAACTTCCTGTTGAAATTCAACAATGAGGTACTCTATGGAAAACACGAACATGCCGGTCATCTCGGCAAAAGACCTGAACCTCTGGTACGGCGACTTCAAGGCGCTGAAAAATATCTCGCTGGACGTGGGCGAGCGGGAGATCACCGCCCTCATCGGCCCTTCCGGCTGCGGCAAATCCACCTTTTTGAAAACTCTCAACCGCATGAACGACCTGGTGCCCAATGTGCGCATCGAGGGCGATGTGCGGCTGAAGGGCGAGGACATCTTCGCCCGGGAAATGCAGCTCACCGACCTGCGCCGCCGCGTGGGCATGGTGTTCCAGAAGGCAAACCCCTTCCCCATGAGCATCTACGATAACATCACCTACGGCCCCAAGCTCCACGGCGTGCGCAATAAAGCCGAGCTGGATGAGCTGGTGGAAAGCTCGCTGCGGGGTGCGGCCCTCTGGGACGAAGTGAAGGACCGCCTGAAAAAGAGCGCGCTGGGCCTTTCCGGCGGCCAGCAGCAGCGCCTTTGTATCGCCCGCGCTCTGGCGGTCAAGCCCGAAGTGCTGCTGATGGACGAACCCACCAGTGCCCTGGACCCCGGCTCCACCATGAAGGTGGAAGAACTGATGAGCGAGCTGAAAAAGAACTACACCGTGGTCATCGTCACCCACAACATGCAGCAGGCGGCCCGTATCAGCGACCGCACCGCCTTCTTCCTGCTGGGTGAGCTGGTGGAAGTGGGCCCCACGGCACAGATCTTCAGTGCGCCGCAGGATAAGCGCACCGAGGACTACATCTCCGGCCGGTTCGGCTAAACTGAGGAGGGACAAAACCAATGAGCATCCGCAAACAATACGACAGCGACCTGGAAGCCCTCAAGGCGGCTCTGGTGGAGATGGGCAACAACTCCGCCGAGGCCGTGGAGGCCGCGCTGGAAGCGCTGTGCACCGCCGACGCCGACGCGGCCAAGAGCATCGTGAAGGGCGACAGCCGCATCAACAACATGGAGAGGGACATCGAGCACCGCTGCATGACCCTGCTGCTGCGCCAGCAGCCGGTGGCGGGCGATCTGCGCCGCATCTCCACCGCCATGAAGGTGGTCACCGACATTGAGAGCATCGGCGACCATGCCGCCGACATCGCCGAGATCATCCCGCACCTCGTCACCGTCCGCAAGGAAGGCGACCTCGCCGTCAGCCAGGCCATCGCCATGGGCCGCAAGGCGTACCAGATGATTTTGGACGCCCTGGCCGCGCTGACCAACGAGGACGAGCTGGCTGCCCGGCAGGTCATTGCCGCCGACGACGCCGTGGACTACGACTTCAACGCCATCAAGCACACCCTCGCGCAGGAGATCGCGGCCAACCCCGCCAAAGTGGACGCTGCGCTGGACCTGCTGATGGTCATCAAGTATCTGGAGCGCATCGGCGATCACGCCGTGAATGTGGCCGAGTGGGTGCAGTTCGTGCGCAGCGGCAGATACAAGGACGAGAATATGTTCTAAAGTCTTTCTCCACCTCATTTTTGAGGGTTTCGTGTTTTCTTTATTTCTCCAGAAAAAGGCCGTTTCTGCACTGCAGAGGCGGCCTTTTTCGGTGGGACGAAATTCGTGGACGGCAAATAACAAAAAAATTTTAGCTTTTTTTGCAATATTCTGCCCGGGCAGTTCGTATAGAGAGTGTAAGGTTCCTCAAAAACCTGCGAACCCTGTGCGGCGGGCGTCCGGCTTTCTCCCCCAGTCCCCGCCCGCCGCACCCTTTACGGAGGAAATTTATATGGCACAGTGTAAGGATATCCCGCTGGAAGCCCGCGCCGAGACGGTCAGCCGTGAAGCGCTGGTGCAGGCGGCGCTGAAAGAAATCACCCAAAACTACCGCGAGGCCAGCCTGTCCAATGTGGCGCGAGCCTACGGCGTCTCGCTGGCCTATGTCAGCGAGTGCGTGCGCGCCCAGACCGGCCGCACCTACAAGGAGCTGCTGCAGAAGCACCGCATGGAAACGGCGGCGCGCCTTCTGCGCCGCAGCGACATGAACATCCAGCAGATCATCACGCTGGTGGGCTACGAGAACACCAGCTATTTCTACCGCCTGTTCCACGAGCGCTACGGCCTGAGCCCGCGGGAGTACCGCCAGGTGCGTGCCGCCCGCGTGCGCACCAGCGCATGAAAAACTTCGTTCCCCCATCGGCAGGACACGGCCCCGGCTGTGCCCTGCTTTTTGGCGTTTCGGGGCGTTTTGCGGGCGGCTGGCGCAAGAACTGGATTTTTCTGGTAAAATGTAGTACAATAAGGCAAATCCCAGCCGTGCCGGAAGGGTGCGGCGCAGTCGAAAGAGGTGGAATGAATGTTTCGTGGTGCAGTCAGAGGGGACCTGCCGCAGATCCTGAAGATCTACGACCATGCACGCGCTGCCATGAAGGGATCGGGCAACCCGACCCAGTGGGGCGACAACTACCCTCCGCAGGAGATGCTGGAGGAGGATATCGACTCGAACCGTCTGTTCGTCTATGTGGTCAACGGCCAGATCGAGGCCGTGTTCGCCTTCATTCTGGGTGCAGACCCGACCTATGCCGTCATTGAGGACGGCCGGTGGCTGAACGATACGCTGCCTTATGGCACGGTGCACCGGCTGGCTTCGGCCGGGCGGCAGAAGGGCGTCGCTTCGGCGGTGCTGGAGTGGAGCCTGGAACACTGCCAGAGCCTGCGGGCCGATACCCACGCCGACAACAAGATCATGCAGCACCTGCTGGAAAAGAACGGCTTCACCCGCTGCGGCATCATCCATGTACGGGATGGTTCGCCGCGCTACGCCTACCAGAAGCTGGCCGCGACCCAGCCGCTGGAATAAGCTGCAAAATGCCTGTGCACCGGGTCCGCCCGTGCGCGGGCATTTTTTCTGGAAAAATTTCGGAGCCCCTGCAATTTGGCACCGCGCTCCTTCGCGTTCCAGATGACGAGACAAAACCGGGCACCCGGCCCGGAAACAATATGGATAAAAGAAGGAGATCTTTCTATAAAAAAGACGGTTTCGGTCTGCATGGCGGCGGCCATGGCCCTTTCCCTGCTGGCAGGCGGCGCGGTGCAGGCGTCGGCCCTTTCGGCAGAGACGGCGGAGCCGGTTTCTGCCGTGGCTGAGGAAAACTGCATCTCCGGCAGTTGGAAGCGTGCCGCAGACCCCACGCTGACCGTAAAGGTGCGCAAAACCTTTGATAAGGCGTTTGATGGACTGGAGGGCGTTTCCTACACGCCCGTGGCTGTGCTGGCAAGCCGCACCACCGGCTCCGGCACCCAGTACCGCGTCCTGTGCAAGGCCACGGTGGTGTACCCGGGCGCTGAGATGCACTATGCGGTGGTGGATGTGTACGAAAGCCTGGAGGGCAACGCGAACATCATCGGTGTGACGGATGGGTATGTGAGCTGAGGGGACGATTGGGAATGCCCTCCGCTTCGCTCTGGGCATATTCAGAGGAATAATTATTTTTGTTTTTGCAATTCCGAAAAGCCTGCGGGCTTTTCGGAATTGCTTTTTCACGGAAGGGGTCGTGGAGAAAAGCGGCATCTTTGCCGCTGGCTCCCTGCGGCGGGGATGGATTTCGTAGGGAACGGATTTATCCGTTCCGCTCGTTTTCCGGTAGATGCATTTTACCAGCGAAACGCATGAATGCGTTCCCTACAATAAATCAAAGCTGTCCTTGATACAAATACAGCTTTTCGTCCAAAATCATCAAAAGCAGACTGAAACGAAAATTTGTGAACGAAAAATGTCTGAAAACGCTTTCAATTCTTTGCCGTATGTGCTATAATAACACCCGTCCTTGTGTAAGAGACAGGAAACTGTGCGCTACTGGCGTACGATAGGAAAGAGGAGTGTCTATATGAAAACGTTGAACAAGGCTGTTGCCCGTTACAACGGCATCAGCCTGATCGTTCGCATCCTGATCGGCCTGATCGTCGGCGCTGTGCTGGCGCTGGTGGCCCCGGGTGCCGGCTGGGTGGGCGAATTTGGCAACCTGTTCGTCGGCGCACTGAAGGGCATCGCCCCGGTGCTGGTGTTCGTCATCGTGGCAAGTGCCCTGGCACAGGGTTCTTCCAAGCTGGACCGCCGCTTCGGCACGGTCATCTGGCTGTACATGCTCACCACCTTCCTGGCGGCGGCCATCGCGGTCGTCACCAGCTTCCTGTTCCCGGTCACCGTCGTGCTGGCAGACGCTGCCCAGTCCGACGTGGTGCCTCAGGGTCTGGGCGAAGTGATGGGCACCCTGCTGACGAACTTTGTGGCAAACCCCGTCAGCGCCATCATGAACGGCAACTACATCGGCATCCTGTTCTGGGCCTGCATGTTCGGCATCGCCATGAAGGGCATCGGCTCCGAGAGCACCAAGACCTTTATGGCCAACACCGCTGACGCCGTTTCCCAGATCGTGCGCTGGATCATCAATCTGGCACCCTTCGGCATCATGGGTCTGGTCTACACCAATGTTTCCGGCAACGGTCTGGCCATCTTCACCCAGTACGGCAAGCTGCTGGCCCTGCTGGTGGGCACCATGCTGTTCATGGCCCTCATCGTTTCGCCGTTCATCATGTTCATCTACCTGCACTGCAACCCCTACCCGCTGGTGTTCCGCTGCCTGAAGGAGTCCGGCCTGACGGCCTTCTTCACCCGCAGTTCCGCCGCCAACATCCCCGTCAATATGGCCCTGTGCGAAAAGCTGGGTCTGGACAAGGACATGTACTCCGTGTCCATCCCGCTGGGCGCTACCATCAACATGGACGGCGCGGCCATCACCATCACCATCATGACCCTGGCCGCAGCCAACACCCTGGGCATTCAGGTGTCACTGCCTGCCGCCATCGTGCTGAGCGCCATGAGCGCTCTGGGGGCCTGCGGTGCTTCCGGCGTGGCCGGCGGCTCCCTGCTGCTCATCCCCATGGCCTGCTCGCTGTTCGGCATCTCCAACGATGTTGCCATGCAGATGGTGGGCGTCGGCTTCATCATCGGCGTGGTGCAGGACTCTGTGGAGACGGCCCTGAACTCTGCCGGTGACGTGGAATTCGCCGCTACGGCTGAGTATCACCAGTGGCTCAAGCAGGGCAAGCCCCTGCCGGAGTTCCTGACCGGTAAGAAGAACTAAAAATTTGTTTTTGGATTATGAACCGGTAAGGCCTGCGGGCTTTACCGGTTCGTTTTTTATGCGCTTTTTGTGAAAAAACAGAACAGCAGCGGCCGCAGCCGCTGCTGTTCTGTAATAATATAAAAATAAAAGTTCTGCTGTTTATGCCCAGAGCGAAGCGGAGGGCATTCTAAATGGCAGCTTAGTCGATGACCTTTGCCTTCTGCAGTGCCACCAAAATCAACGGGATCAGCACCAGCTGGGCGATGATGCCCGGCACGGCGGTGAGCAGGGCACCGGACAAAAAGGCGCTGAACGGGAAGCTGGAACCGGTCAGGCCTGCCAGCACGAAGCGCACTGCGCCCCACACCAGGCGGCCCGCCACCATGGCGGTGACGAGGGCGGCGTACATCATGGGCAGGGTGTGCTTCACCTTGCGCCAGACGAGGCCGGACACAAGGCCGTAGGCGGCCAGCTCAAAGGCCATGGAGATGGCGATGGGG
>ERZ773150.1826-NODE-1826-length-17488-cov-27.801067_pt1 | contig 17488 bp, 16 predicted proteins | sample MGYA00580845_ERZ773150 | MGnify/ENA primary metagenome ERZ773150 (study PRJEB29015, sample SAMEA2737848) | human gut metagenome | biome: human gut; feature: human-associated habitat; material: faeces | place: China | collected 2012 ...
GGGCCACTTCCGCCCGGACCAGAACCTGCTGATGCACTCGGTGATGTACCGCACCGAGGTGCTGCGCCAGTGCGGCATGGTGCTGCCCAAGCACACCTTCTATGTGGACAACATCTTCGTCTATCAGCCCCTGCCCTACGTCAAGAGCATGTATTATATGGACCTGGACCTGTACCGCTACTTCATCGGCCGCGCCGACCAGAGCGTGAACGAGAGCGTCATGGTCAAGCGTGTGGACCAGCAGCTGCGGGTCACCAAACACATGATCGACTGCCAGGACTTGGACGCTCTGAAGGATCAGAAGCGCCTGCGCGCCTACATGGTGCATTACCTCTCGGTGATGATGGCCATCAGCGACATCTTCCTGCTGCTGGACGGCACCGACGAGGCCAAGGCAAAGCGCACCGAGCTGTGGCAGTACCTGAAGGCCAACACCAGCACCGGCGTGTACAATGCCGTCAAGTTCAACCTGGGCGGCCTGACCAACATGAAGTTCCCCGGCAGCGATAAGGTCATCCTCGGCGCTTACCGCACCGCCCGCAAGATCTTCAAATTCAACTAAAGGGGCTCTCCGTCCTCTCCTGAATTCGCAGCCTGCTCTCCCGAAAGGGAGAGCTTTTTTGCATTTCCCGGTTCCCCTTGCAAAAGCGCCCCCTCCCGGAGGGACCGGCAAACCCGTCAGGGGTTGACTGCGCAGGTCTTTTGGCAAAATTTCTTTGCCAATTTGCCGGACAACCGTTGCTTTTTGCCGCTGCGGCGAGTATACTGGATTTGTATGCATTTTTTGTCCGGCCGCAGTGCGTTCCCCTTTCGGTTTTCCCTTTCGCGCGCGGCTTCGTTCATTTTTTGACAAGGAGGAATGGGAGCCGCCTGCGGATCATGGCCGGTTCCCGCACAACGACCCATGGAGCAAATGCTGATCTGTCTGTCTCTCGCGCTCATCGCAGGCCTGCTGATGTCCCGTCTTGCAAAGGCGGTGCACCTTCCGGCTGTCACCTCGTATCTGGTCGCCGGGCTGCTGCTGGGCCCGTTCTTTCTGGGGCGGCTGGGCCTCGGCCGCATCGGCTTCGGCTTTGACAGCCTTGCCGCTGTGGAAGGCTACGGCATCATCACCCAGGTGGCGCTGGGCTTCATCGCCTTCGTCATCGGCAACGAGTTCCGCCTGAGCGCCCTCAAGCGCATGGGCCGCCAGGCCGTCACGGTGGGCATTGCGCAGGCCGTCATCACCACGGCGCTGGTGGACGCGGCCCTCATCGCGCTGCACTTTGCCCGCCCGGACATCATCTCCATGGCGTCGGCCATCACGCTGGGTGCCATCGCGGCCGCTACGGCACCCGCCGCCACCCTGATGGTGGTCAAGCAGTACAAAGCTTCCGGCCCGCTGACCCACCTGCTGCTGATGGTGGTGGCCATCGACGATGCCGTGGGCCTGGTGCTGTTCTCGGCTTCCTACGGCGTGGCGAACGCCCTGGAGCAGGGCCGCATCGACCCGGTGAGCGTCATCCTCGAGCCGCTGCTGGAGATCATTCTGTCGCTGGCACTGGGCGCGGCTGCCGGTTATGTGCTGAACCTGCTGGAGGTCTACTTCCACTCCCGCTCCAAGCGCATGAGCCTTTCGGTGGCCTTCGTGCTGCTGACGGTGGGCCTTTCCATGACCGAGTTCGAGATCAATGGCACCCGCTGCGGCTTCTCGCTGCTGCTGGTCTGCATGATGACCGGCACCGTGTTCTGCAACATCTGTCCCACCTCAGAGGAACTCATGGACCGCCTGGACCGTTGGGTGTCCCCCATCAATATCCTGTTCTTCGTGTTGTCCGGCGCAGAGCTGGACCTGACCATCCTGTCCAACCCTCTGGTGCTGCTGGTGGGCGTGGTGTACATCGCCAGCCGCTCCCTGGGCAAGATCAGCGGTGCCTATGCCAGCTGCCGTGCCACCAAGTGCAGCCCCAGCATCCAGAAGTATCTGGGCATCACCCTGCTGCCCCAGGCTGGCGTAGCCCTGGGCATGGCCGCAGAGGCTGCCCAGCTTTCCGACGGACACATGGTCCGGAACGTGGTGCTGTTCTCGGTGCTGGTGTACGAACTGGTGGGCCCGACCCTGACCAAGATGTCCCTGACTGCCGCCGGAGAAATTCGCCCCGAGGGCCGCACCAGCGCCCGCGTGGAGAACAAGCCGGAAACGCCGGTCGCAGTGGAGTAAACAACGATTTAGAATTGTCTCCGCTTCGCTCTGACAATCATAGCGGAAAAATTATTTTTAATTTGCAAAAAAGAAAAGCCTGCGGGCTTTTCTTTTTTGTTTTTTCACGGGAGGAGTCGTAACGGCAAACGGCATCTGCTGCCGCTGGCTCCCTGCGGGAGCATCGCGCCAGCGGGGAATCCGCTCCCCGGCGGGGAGTGAACCCTCTCAGGCGCTTCGCGCCAGCTCCCCCGAAGGGGGAGCCAAGGGCATGATGGGAGTGCTTCTTGCCTCTCCCTTTGAAAGACTTCCCCCGGTCGGGGGAAGATGTCGCGCAGCGACAAAAAGGGGACAAGGTGTCACCGAAGGTGACGGAGAGGGCGCACCCGCTCCCCTGCGGGGAGCTGCCGCCGCAGCGGCTGAGGGGCCTTCAAATCGGAGAAGCGCGAAAAAAGTGCAACGGCGACGACCGCCGCCAGCGGCGGATGCAGGGAGGAGCTGTTGGGGCAGCGGCCTGCAGGACACGAGTGCCGCTCAAGGCACGAAGTGGACGCTGGGCACCGCAACCCGTCGGGTCCAGCGCGTCGAAATCGCTGCGACCTTGCCGCGCTGAACACGCGGCATTTGCTTCGCAAACCGGTCTGCGGCTTAAAAGCCCCACTGGGGCTTTCATTCCCTCCGGGCACCGCCGTCCTTTCTGGTTCTCTTTTGTCCGTCAAAAGAGAACATCTTCGTCCGGTGAAGCATTTCCCAGAAAATCCGAAACTTTCCCTCTCTGTGCAGAAAACATTTCTTTCTCTCCACCGTTCTACACAAAAGGTTGCTTCTTGTCGAATTGACACGGAATCATTGACGAAAAATATTATTTTTTGTATACTAAGCTTGTCAGCATTGGCATGATTTTCCTGTTGTGTCATTGGCTGTCATTGCAGTGTAGCGCAGGCGTGCCCGGAAGGTGCAGCCTGCATGTCGCAAAGATGCCGTTTTGCGCGGCATTTTTTCACCAGTTTGCGATCATGAAGAAGGAGAATGGTATACTATGAAAAGCACCGGCATTGTCCGCGGCATCGACGCGCTGGGGCGCATTGTTCTGCCCAAAGAACTGCGCACCAACCTGCGCCTGGATACCGACACCAAGCTTGAGATCTTCGTGGATGGCGATGCCATCGTGCTCAAGAAGCACCGCCCCGCAGGCAGCTGCGATTTCTGCGGCGAGGTGGACGACGGTGCCGTCCAGTTTGCAGGTTACTGCATCTGCCCGGCCTGCCGCCGCAAGATCGGCGCGCTGTAATTCACACAAAGGAGGCTCCCTCATGAGTCCGATGATCGACTTCACGGTCCCCTCCACCGTTCCGGGGCGGACGCTGCACGCGTTCCGCTGTGTGCCGGAAGGTGAAGTGCGGGCCGTTCTTCAGCTGTCCCACGGCATGGTGGAGTTCATCGACCGCTACAAACCCCTGGCCGAGTACCTTGCCGGGCGGGGCATCCTGGTCACCGGCCACGACCATCTGGGCCATGGCGGGTCCATCCGCTCAAAGGACGACTACGGCTACTTCGCCGAGCCGGACGGCAACCGCGCCGTGCTGGCCGACCTGCACGCCATGACCGTGCGCACCAAGGAGTTCTACCCCGATGTGCCGTATTTTCTGCTGGGCCACAGCATGGGCTCCTTCTACGCGCGGCAGTACTTGTGCGAGTATGGCCGCGAGCTGGATGGTGCCATCATCATGGGCACCGGCTTCCAGCCCAAGGCGCTGGTGCAGTTTGCCAAGACCACCTGCCGGGTGCTGGCCGCCTTCCACGGCTGGCACTACCGCAGCAAGCTGGTGGCGAACCTGTCCTTCCTGGGCTACAACAAGGGGCTGGAGGGCCGCACCACCCACGACTGGCTCAACCGCGACGCCGCCGAGGTGGACAAGTATCTGGCCGACGAGCGCTGCACCTTCACCTTCACGCTGAACGCCTACTATAGCATGTTCAGCGGCATCCTGCGTTTGCATGACCCGGCCTTCCTCGCGCAGATGCCCAAAGACCTGCCGCTTTTGTTCCTGGCCGGTGATGCCGACCCCGTGGGCGAGCAGGGCAAGGGCGTGCGCCGCGCCATCCAGAGCCTGGAAAGCGTCGGCGTGCAGAACATCGAGAGCAAGTTCTACCCCGGTGCCCGCCACGAACTGCTGGTGGAAACGAACCACCAGGAAGTATTCCAAGACATCGGCGACTGGCTGGAAAAGCAGCTTTCCCGCTGACGCCTGCATTCCCGCATCCTTATCCTGTCATCCCCTTCGGATGGCGGGATTTTTTGCGTCTTTTTGGCATTTTTTCGCTTTCGGCGGTTTTGCGGGCCGCACCGCATTTTGCGAATGTTTGTCTTGTTTTCTCCCCTTTCGTCGATTGGATTGACAGTTTTTCCAGAAAATGGTATGCAATAACTGTTCCAGCCCCGATGACAGAAGGGCGCGATGTGAAAAGTACCGTTTATCACGCTTTTATCGTGTGCATCTGATCAGCAAGGAGATGGATCGTATGACAAACTGGCCGCCATGTCGCTGGCCCTCACCGCCTGTGTGGCCGCCAGCCCGCTTTCCGCAGGGGCAGAAGCCCCCGAAGCCGCCGCCGATGTGCAGCCCTCTGCCGCTGCCGACACTGCCACCGAGGACAAGCCGTCCCCGGAAACGGTTGCTGCGGAAGAACCCGCCGCCGAAGCTGCCGCGGACCCTGTGGAAGAAACGCCTGCCCAGAGCACCGAGGAACCTCCCGCTCAGGAGACGGAAGCCGCCCCCGCCGGGGATGCGGCGGTCCTGCCTGCCCTGCCCGGGGCGCGCCCGGTGGTGGTGGACATGCCCGCTGCAGAAGCACCCGCAGACGCGGCCGGAGAGCCTGCGGAAGCGGCAGAAGATCCCAAAGATGCCGCCGATTCCGCTGAGGAAACAGCGGAGGATGCCGATGCTGCCGAAGACGCTGAAACGCCTGAGCCCCCAGAGATCGCCATTGCCCGCCCGGACGCCGCACAGCCTGCTGTGCAGCCCGGCATTGCCGCGCCCGCCATACAGCCCGGCGGCATCAGCGTGATGCTGCCCGGCGAGACCCGGCAGGTCGCCCTGAACACCCAGGCTTCCAACGAAGACGGCACCGTGATGGGCGATTTTGAAACGGTCGTGAAGAATGCCAAAGCCGGTCAGGAGATCATCCTGCAGGAAGACTACACCGGCAGCCTGACCATCTTTGACTGGATCCGGCTGAACCTGAACAAAAAGACCGTCACCGGCACCATCACCGTTGACCTGAGCGGAAAGAAAGCCGATGGCTCCCGCGGCACCGTCGAGATCGTGAACGGCACCATTACCGGCGGCACGGAGAGCGGCGTGAAGATCACCGGTGCCGAGGGCTCCGAGATTCTGCTGAAGGACCTCACCATTACCGGCAACCGGAACGACACCTCCGGCTATGGCGGCGGCGGTGTCCACCTGACCGGCAACGGCTCCCGCTTCGTCATGAAGGGCGGCACCATTGCCGGGAACAACGCCAACTGCGGCGGCGGTATTTACAGCGAAAACTACGAGGGCATTTCCATCCTCGGCGGGGCCATCCAGGGCAACCGCGCTGCAAAGCACGGCGGCGGCATCTATATCCGCAACTCCATACCCAACCGCACGATTGCGGGCAGCGTGACCAACACCGTTGAGCAGGAAGTGCTTGACATCGGCAGCACCGTCGTCATCTCCGGCAACACGGCCGGACAGCTGGGCGGCGGCATCTACGCCGACAACGGCGTTACGGTCCGGCTGGCCGGTTACCTGCTCAACAACCATGCCGGTACGGCCGGGGCTGACCTGTATCTGACGGCCGGTTCCGCCGAGGACAAGAACCGGAATGTGCTGATCCTGCGCCGGGTCAGCAAGGACGACGACTGGACACTGGTGGACTGCGGCCACACCATTGATGGCTGGTATATTGATGGCGACGAAGATGGAAACAATCGCTGGAATGCCGATGCCACCGTGGATGCGGACGGCAATGAGATCCCGAAGTTCATCATGAATCTGGACACTCTGCTGGATGGCTCGGACTATACGATCCTGCAGGATGAAAACGGAGATTATGTCATCACCGTCAGCGGCAAGGCCCTCGCTCTCAAGGCCGCCCACGCGGTGATCCCTCCGGAGCCCACCCCCGACCCGGAGCCGACGCCGGGCCCGAACTCCACGCCTGATCCCGAGCCGACCCCCATCACCCCGGAAACGCCCGAGAGCCCGGAAGTGCCCGTGGCCCCCGGCGAGACCCCTGTGACTCCCATCAGCACGCCCACGCAGACCGTTGCCCCCAGCGGCACGCATCTGCCCCAGACCGGCACCAGCCTGTTCGCTGCCCTGGCCATGGCCCTGAGCGGCATCGCCCTCACCGCCGCCGGTGCCTGGGCCAGCCTGACCGGCAAATACGCCCGGCATTAAAACGCACTGAAACCTGAAAAAATCCCCCGGGACCCAGGGTCCCGGGGGATTTGCTGTTTTTAGAAAACTTATGCTTTTTTCGGGGCGATCCAGCCGTCGATCACCTTCACCAGCGCCTTGCCGCGGCGGCCCAGGAGCTTGGGCAGCAGCACGCGGGCCATGGCCCACACACCGGCAAAGTTGTACAGGATGATGGCTGCGGTGATCAGGCCGGTCCACAGGCCGTAGAGCGGCGTTTCCGCCAGCAGCACGAAGTCTTCGAACAGCAGCGCCGCCGCATTGACGGCCACACGGCCCGGGTGCACATGCATCCCGATCATGCGGTGGGCGTCGATGGCACGCAGGGTGAACACCAGACCCAGACCCAGGAAGGAGGCGTAGGTCGCGCCCACAGGGCCCCAGGCTTTGATGAAGAAGTAGTTCATGATGCAGTTGCTGATGGCACCCGCCATCATGGTGATCATGCTGCGGGAAGACTTCTTGTTCACCACGTACACACTGTTCAGGAACTGGTTGAAGCAGCTGCAGGTGGAAGCCAGCACCAAAAAGGGCACAAAGTGCCAGGCATAGTAGTAGTTGGACTTCATAACGTGCATGACCGGGCGGCACAGCCAGATGATGCCCGCCGCGCAGCAGAACAGCACGCTGGAATAGGTGCGGAAAATTTTGGTGAAGAACTTTGCGCGGCCGTCTTCCTCGGTCACAGCAGAAAGCTGCCACGCGTCGTAGAAGATCAGGCCCAGGGTGGTCAGGATGGTGGGCAGGAAGTAGCCGGTGGAGAGCAGGCCGCTCCATGCGTTGCCGTCACGGCCGTCCAGCCCGTTGCACATCTCACGCACGAAGAACAGGTCCGACGCGTTGATGATCCAGAAGCTGATCTGCGCCGGGATCATGGGCAGCGAGAAGCGCAGCATCTGCTTCCACAGGTCCTTGTTGAGACCCTTGAGCTCCACATAGTTCCACAGCTTGCCGGTGAACATGAGGAACAGCACGCTGACAAGGTCGCCGCTGATGATGGCCAGCAGGTAGCCGTTGGCCCCCCACTTGAAGCCCACCAGATACAGCACATAGAAGGCCATGGTGGCCACGGTGCACAGCACGCCGTCCACGGCCACCAGTTTGTTCCACTGGCGGCTGCGCACGAACTGGGTGCACAGCGTGCGCAGGCAGCTCATAAGCACATAGATGTAAATGAGCAGGCCGTACTGCGCCATATCGGGCAAAAACCGCGCAACGGGCCAGCACAGCACCAGAATGCCAAAGCCGCCCAGAATGGTGAGCAGGCCGTTGGTGAACACCTGCTTTTCACTGTTGCCCTTGTCCAGTCCGAAGCGGATGATGGCGTTGGACATGCCCATGGACACGAACGGGATGAGCAGGTTCGCGTACTGGCTCAGAATTTTGGAAAGGCCCAGGTCCGAGACCTCGGCCATGGCGTAGGTGAGGAACGGCTGAACGATCAACGTCAGCAGCTTCGACGAAAAGCTGCTGATCGCAAAGATCAGCGTGTTGCCGGCCAGTTTGGAATATTTATCGCCGGACTTATTTTCGTTTTCCAAGGGAACTCCCCTCCTGTTTTACTTCAAAAGATTCCGCCGGGCCTTCCAGTCCGGCAGCAGCTTTGCCACCTCGGCCCAGAAGGCCGGGCTGTGGTTCGGCTGCAGAAAGTGGCAGTATTCGTGCACCACCACATAAATTTGTGCCGCTTCCGGCTGGTTGTACAGCTGCAGCGCAAAGGTGATCTGCCGCTTTGCCATGTGGCACACGCCCCACCGGCTGGTCATGCTGCGCACCTTGATGGTTGGCTTCTGCCCGCCCAGCACCCCGGCAAAAGCCGGGTAGACTTTATCGCTCATGGCGGTAAAGTGGGCCAGCGCGGTCTCTTTGTCCGGCAGGGGCCGGGCGTCCTGCAGGCTGCGCCGCCGGGCACGGGCCTGTGCCTGCTGCACCCACGCGGCGCGTGCGGCCACAAAGCGGTCGGCAGCCTCTGCGCTCGTGCGCAGCGGGATGCTCACCGCCACGGTGCCGTCCTCCCGCACCCGGATGTTCAGGTTTTTCACCCGTTTGCGGGTCAGCTCATACCGGATGCCGCCTGCCGTGCGCAGCTGCGGCACGGGCTGCTGCTTCGCCACGGGGTCAGGATGCCTTTTTGGCGCGGTGCAGCACTTCCAGCGGCAGCTGGGCCAGCACCACGGCGGCAAAGATCAGCGCGCAGCCAAAGGCTTCCCGGGCGGAAAGGCTCTGGCTGAGCAGCAGCCAGCCGCCCAGCGCGCTGAACACGCTTTCCAGGCACATGATCAGGCTGGCGATGGCGGGGTTCAGGTCCTGCTGGCCCAAGATCTGCAGCGTGTAGGCCACGCCGCTGGACAGCACACCGCAGTAGAAAATGGGCAGCGCGTTCTCGGTGAACTGTGCCGCCGTGGGCGCTTCGAACAGAAACGCCGCCACGGTGCTCTCCACCGCCACCACAAAGAACTGCAGCAGGCTCAGCCGCACGCCGTCTACCTGGGGAGCAAAGTGGTCCACCGCCATGATCTGGAAGCTGAACAGCACCGCGCAGCTCAGCAGCACCCAGTCGCTGGACTCGATGCTGCCAAAGCCGTTCTTCATGCACAGCAGATACAGCCCCAGCACGGCAACCACCATGCTCACCCACAGCTGTGCGCTGCCCCTGCGGCCCAAAAACAGGCCGAACACCGGCACCAGCACCACATACATCGCGGTGAGGAAACCGGCCTTGGCCGTGGACGGGTTGAGGGTGATGCCGATCTGCTGCGCCGCGGACGCCGCGAACAGAAAGGTGCCGCACACAAGGCCCGCCGTCAGCAGCTTTTTCTTTTCCGCGGCAGTCTTGGGCTTTGCATCGGTGCCGTTTTTGCGGCGGATGGCGTCAAACACCAGCACCGTGGGGATCAGCACCACCACGGCAAGCCAGCTGCGCCCGGCCAGAAAGCTGTAGGCGCCCATGCCGGAACCGGCGCTCTGAGCCACAAAGGCCGTACCCCAGATAAAGGAGCACAGCAGCAGAAGCAGGGAATTTTTGGTCTGTGTCTTCATCAGCCGACACCCTCCACCTTCAGCAGGCCGTACAGGTAGTAGCGGCTGGAGTCATAGGAGATGGTCACCCGGTACTGCGCCGCCGGGTCCAGCCCGGAGACGGTGCAGGTGTAGTTCTGGCCGTCGGTCTTGATATAATAGGTGCTGTCCGGCACATACTCGGCACCGCCGTCCACCTTTTTCCACAGGGCCACCTTGAACTTCTGGGTGCCCTCGGCGGTGCCGCAGCCCATGATGTTCAGTGTGCCGGAGGGCACGGTAAAGTAGCTGGTCTGGCGGGTCCAGATGCCGTTGAACACCGCATACAGGGTGCCGTCCACCACGGCCGTGTCAAACTTGGCCGATGCGTCCGCGATGCCCTGAATGATCAGCTGATCACTGGTGGCGTCCGCCCAGCGGGTGGTGTCTTCTTCCTGCACCTGATTGCTGCTGCCGGTGACCTTCTGGGCCACATTTTTCAGCGTTTCCTTGCAGCCGGTCAGGCTCATGACCAGCACCGCTGCCAGCAGCAATGCCAAAAGCCGTTTTTTCATCTTCATAGCGTTCCTCACGAAGCAGATGCTTCCTTTTGTTTTCATCCTCCCGCCCCGCATCTTTCGCCGGGCAGATACAGATATAGTATACCGCATTTTGCGGTGCGGTACAAGATATTTGTCCTGCGCCGCCGGGCAAGAAACGCCCCACCGGGGCTTTTCTTTTTGTGCGGTTTGCCGCCCGATTTTTCACTTTTCAGCCGTTCAGCGCCCGCAGGGCTTCGCACTCGGCGGCAGCCAGCGCCGGTGCCCCGGCCCCGAACAGGCTGCCGTAACGGTACAACGCCCAGCCGTCCGCGTTCTGCCCGCGCAGGTCCTCCACCTGCCGGGCCAGCGCGCTGCCGGTGCTCCAGCCGCTCACGCTGTCGGCGTTGGCCCCGCCGTCGCCCACGCCCACTCGGTAGGCCCCCAGCCCAAAGTAGAGGGCCACGCCCTCTGCCCGGGGGTAGGCCAGCCAGGCAGGCACGATGTTCTCAAAGGCGAAGCGGGTGCTGCCGCTCTGCAGCGTATAACCATAGCCCCAGTAGACCTGCGGGCAGAGGTAATCCACTGCCTGTTCTTCGCCGCCGGACGCCAGCCAGCCGGTCACGTCGCTGTACTGGCCGTTGAGATCGTTGTCGGGATTCCCCTGCGGACTGATGCCGAACCGCAGCGTCGGGTCGGCGGCCTTCACGGTGCGGTACACCTTCCGCACCAGGGCGCTCACGTTCTCCCGCCGCCAGGCGGCAAGGTCGGCCGCACCGGACGCCGCAAACTGCGCCGCGTCGATGCTCTCCTCCGTGGTGGGGTAAAAGTAATCGTCAAAGTGGATGCCATCCACCGCATAGTTCTGCACAAGTTCTGCCACGCCCTGCACCACATAGTCCGCCGCAGCGGGCTCGGCCGGGTTCAGGTAAAGCCCCTCTCCCACGGCGCAGACCCACTCCGGGTGAGTGCTGGCAAGGTTGTTCTCCGCCAGGTTCGGCGGCATGGCGGCCGACGACCGCAGCCGGTAGGGGTTCACCCACGCTTCCACCGAGAGCCCGCGGCTGTGGGCCTCCTGCAGCAGGATATCCAGCGGGTCAAAGCCGGGGTCCTGCCCCTGGGTGCCGGTGCACAGGTGGCTCCACGGGAACAGCTGGCTTTTATACAGCGCATCCCCGAAGGGCCGCACCTGCGCCAGCACCGTGTTCAGCCCAAGGCCCGCGCAGTTGTCCAGCAGCTGCACGCACCCGGCGCGGAAGGCATCGGCCGAGGAAAAATCCATGGCCGCCCATTCCAGGTAGCTTACCCACACAGCCCGCCACTCCCCGGCAGGCAGGGCCGGGTTCTGAACGGGCGGTTGATCTTCCTGCGTTTTATCCGGCGCGGAAAGGTCTTTCCGCCGCAGCCAGAGCCCCGCCCCCACGCAGGCCGCACCTGCGCCCAGCAGAAAGGCACGCCGCCCGAAGCGGCGCGGTTTCACTTCCGTCTTTTTGGACCTGCGCCGCTGGGTCACAGGGTCTCCTCCTGGGTCTTGTAGAGCACCAGTGCCGCCCAGCCGCGGGCGCAGGCCAGCAGCACGAACATCAGGTTCGTCCAGAAGGCAAAGCTGCTCATGCCGGCGTATTTCGTCATCATCCAGAACACCACCCGCATGGCCTCCGCGATGCACACCAGCTGCAGCTGGCGCTGAACGGGCCTGCCGTGGCCGTACTCAATGGCCAGCAGGCTGGGCCACACCAGCGCCGAGCACAGGTCACCCGCCCAGCCCCCGGCAGCCAGCTTGCTGAGCATCAGCAGCACGAACACCAGCGTGTAATTGCGCTTATCCTTGGTCGGGGCACCCTTCTGCGCGGCCAGAAACAGCACCGCGATGCCGGTGATGCAGAACACGATCAGCTCCAGCCCCGAAAAATCCATGCCGCCCAGCACGGCAAAGCCGCCCAGCATGGACATGGCCGCAGCTGCCAGCAGGAAAAAGTACCAGGTCTTGCGTGTGAATTTGAGCTTCATTGCGTTCCTCCCGCCCGCGCTGTGGCGCAGGCCCTTTGTCAAAAAGTCAAAATTTTCAAAGAATTAAAAATATTATAGCACAAAAGTCCGCGCGTTGTGTTACAATAAGGAAAACTCTTTCGGAGGTGCGCCATGAACGCCGCTGTTTCCACCCTTTTTCTCGCCGCCGTGCTGGGCGTGATCGTCTTTCTGCTCTCCCGGCGGGAGTCCGGCCGCCGCAGCCAGTACGGCCCGTCCGGCCTGTCGGAGTTCCGCACCGACCTTGCGCTGGACGAATGCTTCGACCGTCTGGACGAGCACAGGGACACCGACGTGTTTGCCTACGACTGCCGCCGCGAAAAGGACGGCGGCTTCCTGTTGCACCTGACGCTGCACCAGCCCACCCAGCAGCCGCTGGACACCCTTTACACCCTGCGGCTGGACCCCGGCCGCCAGACCGTGGTGACCCTGATCTTCATCCGGGAGGCCTTCGGCTACAAGGAACCGCTGTTCCCGCAGGAAATGCTGGACACCTTCCTGCAGCAGAAGCTGGACGCCCACCGCACCAAATAAACTTTCGGGCAAATGCTTTTCATTTTGCGCGGAATTTGGTATACTGATAGATGCTGCAGTGCAGCATCTGCGGGCTAGTAGCTCAGTTGGTCAGAGCTGGCGGCTCATAACCGCTTGGTCCCGGGTTCAAGTCCTGGCTGGCCCATAACAAAAAAGAACACCCCACAAAGGGGTGTTCTTTTTTGTTATCCGTCAGAGTTTGAACGTTTTCACTTGCACCACTTGGCGAATTCTTCGTCGGTGCACTTGACGTAGTGGCTGCCGCTCACGAGGTGATTGGTGCCCTTGTTGTAGTCGATGCCGGAAGTGGCGTAGTCGTAGGTCTCGGCCACGCGGCGCTTCTCCACAACGGGGTTCGGCAGCGGGATAGCCGACAGCAGGCTGCGAGTATACGGGTGGATGGGGTTCTCGAAAATTTCTTCGGTGGTACCTGTCTCCAGCAGGTGGCCCAGATGCAGCACGCCGATGCGGTCCGAGATGTACTTGACCATGGACAGGTCGTGTGCAATGAACAGGTAGGCCGTGCCGGTCTCCTGCTGGATATCCTTCATCAGGTTGACCACCTGTGCCTGGATGGACACATCCAGAGCCGAGATGCACTCGTCTGCGATGATGAGCTTGGGGTTCATAATCAACGCCCGGGCAATGCCGACGCGCTGGCGCTGGCCGCCGGAGAACTGGTGAGGGTAACGCTCGGCGTGCTCGGGCGCAAGGCCCACCTTCGCCAGAATTTTCTCCACCTTGTCGCGGCGTTCCTCTTTGGTCTTGTACATGTGATGGATGTCCAGACCTTCGCCGATGATATCCTCCACCTTCTTGCGGGGGTTCAGGGAGGCCATGGGGTCCTGGAAGATCATCTGCATCTGGGTGCGCAGAGTGTTGTTCTGGCTGTGGCTCAGCTTGCCGCTGATGTCCTGCCCGTCAAAGGTGATCTTGCCGGCGGTAGGGTCATACAGGCGGATGACGCTGCGGCCGATGGTGGACTTGCCGGAACCGGACTCGCCCACCAGACCGTAGGTCTCGCCGGGGTAGATCTCAAAGCTGACATCTTCCACGGCCTTGACGGTAAAGCTCTTGCTCACGCGGAAATACTGCTTCAGGCCTTCCACCTTCAGCAGCGGAGCAGCGTTCTGTTCTGCCATTTATTCCGCCTCCTTGATCTTTTCTGCCTCGGCACGCATACGCTCGATGCGCTGAGCAAGCTCAGGCGGCATCTCCACCTTGGGTGCACGGGGGTCCAGCAGCCAGGTGGCTGCATAGTGGGTATCGCTGATCTTGAACATAGGCGGGTCCACTTCGTCGTCGATGTTCAGGGCAAAGTGGTTGCGCGGCGCAAAGGCGTCGCCCGGCTTCTCATGCAGCAGGTTCGGCGGCGAACCCGGGATGGTGTACAGGCGGTCGTCTGCGGTGTCCAGATCAGGCATGGCGGACAGCAGGCCCCAGGTGTAGGGGTGGCGCGGCTCGTAGAAAATTTCGTTGATAGTGCCGGTCTCCACGATCTTGCCCGCGTACATAACGTCCACATAATCGGCCACTTTTGCCACAACGCCCAGATCGTGGGTGATGTAGATGACCGAAATGCCGCGCTCGCGCTGGATGCTGCGGATCAGCTCCAGAATCTTGGCCTGAATGGTCACGTCCAGAGCGGTGGTGGGCTCGTCACAGATCAGCAGGTCGGGGTCGCAGGCCAGTGCAATGGCGATGACCACGCGCTGGCGCATACCGCCGGACAGCTGGTGCGGGTAGCTTTTCATGCGCTTTTCGGCGTCGGTGATGCCCACTTCCTCCAGCAGCTGCACAGCCTTCTTATAGGCGGCATCCTTAGGCATCTTGTAATGCCACAGCATGCCTTCCATGATCTGCTTGCCAATCTGCATGGTGGGGTCCAGGCTGGTCATGGGGTCCTGGAACACCATGGCGATGCGCTTGCCGTTGATGTGGCGACGGATCCACTTTTTATCCTTCTGCAGCAGGTCCACGGTCTCGGGGCTGCCGTCGGCGTGATGGTAGCTGAACTCGATGGAGCCGCTGTTCACGATGGCGTTCTGAGCCAGAATGCCCATGGCGGCCTTCATGGTGACCGACTTGCCGGAGCCGGATTCGCCCACCAGAGCGACCGTCTCTCCCTTGTACAGGTCGATGTTCACGCCGCGGATGGCGTGCACCGGGCCTGCGGTGGTCTTAAAGGTAATGTCCAGGTCTCGCACCGACAGGACCTGTTCTTTTTTGTTTTCAGGCATGGGGTGTTCCTCCTTACATACTCTTCATCTTGGGGTCCAGTGCTTCGCGCAGGCCGTCGGCCACGAGGTTGAAGCTCATCATCAGCAGGCTCATGACCACCATGGGCGGGATGATCTGGTAGGGGTGGGTGGTGAAGCTGTTGTACAGCTCACTGATCAGCGAGCCCAGCGAGCACTGCGGCACCGGGATGCCCAGACCAACGAAGGACAGGAACGCCTCGGTGAAGATAGCCGTCGGGATGCTGAACATGACCTGGGTGATGATGGGTCCGATGATGTTGGGCAGCACTTCCTTGAAGATGATGAAGAAGCTGCCGGCGCCCAGCGTGCGGGAGGCCAGGACGAACTCCTGATCCTTCAGCTTGAGCATCTCGGCACGGGCGATGCGGCTCATGCCCACCCACTCGGTCAGCATCAGGGCAAAGATGATGGTGACCATGCCGGGCTTCAGCACCAGCAGAAGCAGCGTGACGATGACCAGACGGGGGATGCCGTTGGCCACTTCCAGAAAACGCTGCATCACCATATCCACCTTGCCGCCGAAGTAGCCGGAGATCAGGCCATAGCTCATGCCGATGACCATATCAATGACGGCGGCGGCCACCGCGATGATCAGCGAGACACGGGCACCTTCCCAGGTGCGGGTCCAGATATCGCGGCCATAGGTGTCACTGCCGAACCAGTAGTAGACATCGTCCTTGCCCTTTTCCACATAGGCGTTGACCGTCTTGGAGCCGGTGGTGGTGCTCATTTTTTCGTCACCGTTGAAGATGCCGAAGTTTTCCAGCACCTGCACGCGGGGTGCAAAGTTTTTCTGGCTCAGCTCCTGACCGGAGTAGGTATACTCGTTCATGCCGGGGCCAAATGCCGCCAGCAGCACGATAAAGACAACGAGGATCATGCCGAACACAGCGCTCTTTTTGCGGAAGAAGCGCACCCGCACATCCTTCCAGAAGCTCTGGGCCGCAAAGTTGGAGTCCACGGCGATCTCGTCGTCGTTGTGCTTGAGCGCAAAGTCCTTCTCGTTGAAGGTGTGCTCGGAATACATGGTATCCACGGCGCTGACGATGGCGTCCGCAGTGGATTCGCCGCCAAGGCGAATTGCTTTTTCTGCCATATCAGTCGTCCCCCTTTGCCAAGCGGATGCGCGGGTCGATGATGCCGTACAGCAGGTCAACGACCAGCATGATGCCAATGTACATGGCGCTGTAGATGAAGCTCAGGCTGATGACCACGTTGTAGTCGTTGGACTGGATGGCGGTCACCAGCAGGCTGCCCACGCCGGGGATGGCGAAGATCTTCTCCACCACCAGAGAACCGGTCATCAGATCAACGATCAGCGGAGCCAGGACCGTGATGATGGGGATCAGGGCGTTGCGCAGAGCGTGGCGGAAGATCAGCGCCGGGCCGGAAATGCCCTTGCTCTCTGCCAGCAGCATGTAGTCGGAGTCCAGAACTTCGATCATTTCACTGCGGGTGAAGCGGGCAATGGAAGCCATGGTGAACATGGACAGCGAGATACTGGGCAGCACACTGGAGCCGAACACATCCTTTGCGGAGAACAGCATGGGGAACCACTTCAGCTTGAAGCCGAAGGTGTAGCTCAGGGCCAGCGCGATAACGTAGGACGGCACCGACACACCGATGACCGAAATGATGGTGGCCAGGGTGTCAAAGATGGTGTCGCGCTTGAGGGCTGCGATGATGCCGAGGACAAGGCCCACGATGGCACCCAGTGTGACAGCCATGCCGCCCACACGGATGGAAATGGGCAGACGGGACTGGATCAGCTGGGAAATGGGCGTATTCTTGGAGATATTGTAGCTGACACCGAAGTCACCGCGCAGCATGTTGGTCACATAGCGGAAGAACTGCACATAGATGGGCTGATCCAGACCGTACTTTGCGTACAGGGATGCGCGCATTTCCGGTGTCAGCTTTTCATCGTTGAAGGGCGAACCGGGCATCAGCTGCATGAGGATGAACAACACCAGCAGGATGGCCAGCAGCGTAAACAACGAAGTGATGATACGCTTGAGCGTGTATTTTTTCACGTTGGGTAGACCCCCTTAAAGTTTCTTCTCCGCCCCGCCAAAGGCGGAGCCGGCCTTGCGCTGCCGCGGTCAGCCGTGCGCCGGGCGCGGACAGTCAAAAAGCCAAAAAGTCGCACAGCGGCAATCACGCTGCCACTGTGCGGCATTTTTATCTTACGTCAGACTTAGGCGTTCTTGGTGGTGTTCTTGTAAACACGGTTCAGAGCGCAGGGGTGATGCTCGATGCCGGTAACGGCGGAGGAGATCATCTCAGCATTGCACTGGCCATACAGCGGGAAGATGACTGCCTGCTCCAGCACGATGGACTCGGCATCGTACAGAGCTGCCCAGCGGCCCTCGGGATCGGTGCACAGATCACCGGTGGTGCACTCTGCGATGATGGCATCGTAGTCAGCGTCGCTCCACAGACCGTAGTTGTTGGAGTTGCCGGTGACCCACATGCCCAGATAGG
>ERZ773150.1828-NODE-1828-length-17460-cov-12.608848_pt1 | contig 17460 bp, 15 predicted proteins | sample MGYA00580845_ERZ773150 | MGnify/ENA primary metagenome ERZ773150 (study PRJEB29015, sample SAMEA2737848) | human gut metagenome | biome: human gut; feature: human-associated habitat; material: faeces | place: China | collected 2012 ...
GCAGGTCAGAGCAGATGCCGTAGTAGGTGGGGTTATTCACCAGCACAGCCACAGCATTCGGATGCTCTTTGATGGCCTTTTCCACCTGTTCCCGCTTCATGCCCAGCGAGATGCCAAGGCGCTTGTCCACCTCGGGGTTCACATACACCGGCACCGCGCCGCACAGTACCAGTGCGTTCAGCACACTGCGGTGCACGTTGCGGGGCAGAATGATCTCATCGCCGCGCTTGCAGGCGGTAAGCACCATGCTCTGCACACTGCTGGTGGTGCCGCCCACCATGAGGAACGCGTGGGCAGCGCCAAAGGCATCTGCGGCCAGCTCCTCTGCTTCCCGGATGACCGATACCGGGTGGCAGAGATTATCCAGCGGCTTCATGCTATTCACATCCACGCCCACGCACTGCTGGCCCAGAAAGGCGGTCAGCTCCGGGTTGCCGCGGCCTCGCTTGTGGCCGGGCACATCAAAGGGCACCACCCGCATTTTGCGGAACTGTTCCAGCGCTTCATAGATGGGCGCACGGTTCTGGTTCAGCCGGAACCGTGTTCGGTTCTCACTCATGTTTTTCCTCCGTCCCTGATCCCGATGCAAACAAAAAAGCGCAAGTACCGCACAAAAAGTGCAGACTTGCGCTTTGAAAAGCATTTGAATGCGCCGCCAAAGCCCCCCGGAAGAAACACCAGAGTACAAAGGCAGCTTCGCATGATTCAAAAAGACGGGATTATGAGAGTCTATATAGCAATTCTGCTTTTACTGCTCTTTATTGACCGTTTCACAAGTCTGCACACTGACTGCGCAATTTCATGGTTGTAAAGGAACCAACTTATAAAATTCGAGCTGCTACGCTCAATCAATAATGGCGGCTGTGCCGCCGGTCGGCAGTGGACCCGGCTGTCCGTATGGCCTTAGCCCCGCTGGGCGGTCCATGGTAAATTGCTTTGAAAAGACTCTGCCATGCTTTGTCTCTCAAAATCAAATGTGATTTTATCATGCACAGAAAGCGTTGTCAATGATTTTTTGAAAAATTAAAAAAATCATTGCACAGAGTACCAACCTGAATACCGTTGCAAAATATTATGATGCACGGTACACTATGGTTACTACAGTTCTTATTGTTCTGCTGATCCTTGCACTGCTGGAGATCGTCCTGCTGAACGGTGCCGCAGCTGTTCGAATCCACCCGCCCGATGAGTTTAGCCTTGTCGCAAAACAAAAACCTCAACGCATTTGCATACGTTGAGGTTTTTTGGTGGGCGCGGGTGGATTCGAACCACCGAAGCTGAAAGCAGCAGATTTACAGTCTGTCCCCATTGGCCACTCGGGAACACGCCCATATTTACTTTTTATGTCCTTCGCCGGACGACTTGCTTATTTTATCATGAAGGAAGGCTTTTGTCAACTGTTTTTTACGTTTTTCTTCAAATGCATTTTCCGTGCAGAGAAACGGCTGAGCAAAGGCGGGAAAAGCCCTGCAGCCATGCGGGCACGGCAAAGTCGGAGAAAAAGCCAACCGGAAGAAATTGATAGGAAAATTGCAAGAAAAAATCGAGACAATATGTGAAAAGTGCAAGACTTTTTTATCTCTGCATTGAAAAACACAGTAAGGCGTGATATATTAAAAACGTAACAAAGTGCAACAAAATGGATGGTGCTTTTGTCACTCTGTGGCAAATCAGGCGGGATAAGTAGAAAAGGAAAGGCATAGCGACAAACCATGACGATTCAGGAATGTTATAGACAGATGGGCGCAAATTATGAGGACGTGCTCAAGCGGCTTTACAACGAAGGCATGATCTGCAGATTTACGCTGATGTTTTTGAACGACGACAGCTATCCGAAACTGGAGCAGGCATTGAAGGAAGGAAATGTGAAGGAAGCATTCCGTGCGGCACACACGCTCAAGGGCGTGTGCCAGAACCTGGGCTTTACCAACCTGTATCAGCCCACCTGCGATTTGACCGAGGTGCTGCGCACAGGCACACTGGAAGGCACCAAGGAGCTGTTTGACAGCGTGACCTGCCAGTACAAAATCACCATCAATGCGATCCGTGCGCTCCAGTAAGCTCCGCATTTGGCTCGATCTCCAGAACGGCATCCTTCCTTATAAAAAGGCAGGATGCCGTTTTTTATTGCATTCTGCGCAGTTTTGTGATATAATGCCGGACGAACTGAACAGAAAAACAGCAGGTGCCTTTTGCCGATGCACTGCACGGCGGAAAGGGTAAAAGGGAAGCGGGTGCAGATCCCGCACGATCTCGTCACTGTGATAAGGGAGTCCGCATCAGGGTGCTTTGCACCAGCCACTGGAGCATTGCTCTGGGAAGGAGATGCCGGGCGGCGATCTTTCAGTCAGGAAACCTGCCCGCTGTTGGTACGGGGGTGCAAACCCCAGATCACGAGGAATTGGTTGTACCAAAAAGCCCTGAAACAACAGAGGTCTTTTTGTCATGCCATCCGCAGGACAAAAGGGCCTCTTTTTTACCTCACTTTCCTGTACCCTTTGTTTGGTTCAAACCGCAATTTATCCAGCAGGAAAGGACAAGAACAATGAGAAAGATCGAAACCAAAAAGCTGGCCGCAGCTGTTACGGCTCTGGCTCTGTGCGTCGGCGTGCTCACCGGCTGCGGCGGGGCTGCTTCCAGCACTGCATCCAGCACCGCTGCGTCTTCCGCTTCCAGCGAAGCGAGCAGCGAGGAGGCTGACGAAATGGCAGCAAAGAACGTGGCAGACCTGATCGATGCCATCTATGTGCAGGAGCGCAATGAGGATACCGATGCCCAGTGCGAAGCCGCCAAGGCTGCATGGGATGCCCTGACCGACACCCAGAAGGAACTGGTGGAAGGTGAGAACGCCGACCCCGACTACTTTGGCCGTGACACCGGCGATGCTTCCAAGGACGATGCCCGCAATCAGGACGACATTGGCGACAACGAGCTGCTGGTGGTCTCCTTCGGCACCTCCTTCAACGACAGCCGCGTGAAGGACATCAAGGGCATCGAGGATGCTCTGCAGGCCGCATACCCGGATTGGTCTGTGCGCCGCGCATTCACCGCACAGATCATCATCAACCATGTGCAGGCTCGTGACGGCGAAAAGATCGACAACATGCAGCAGGCCATGGACCGCGCTGTGGAAAACGGCGTGAAGAATCTGGTCGTCCAGCCCACCCACCTGATGCACGGTGCTGAGTACGACGAGATGATGGAAATGATCGACACCTACCGCGACAAGTTTGAATCTGTCGCTGTGGCTGAGCCCCTGCTGGGCGAGGTCGGTTCCGATGCTACCATCATCAATCAGGATAAGGAAGACGTTGCCAAGGCTGTCACCGCTGCTGCCGTGAAGGAAGCCGGCTACGACAGTCTGGATGCCGCTGCTGCGGACAAGGTCGCCTTTGTCTTTATGGGCCACGGCACCTCTCACACCGCAAAGGTGAGCTACAGCCAGATGCAGACCACCATGCAGACTCTGGGCTACGACAATGTGTTCATTGGCACCGTTGAGGGCAAGCCGGAAGAGACTGCCTGCGAGAACGTGATCGAGGCTGTTAAGGCTGCGGGCTACACCAAGGTCATCCTGCGCCCGCTGATGGTGGTTGCCGGCGATCACGCCAACAACGATATGGCCGGTGAGGATGCCGACTCCTGGCTGAGCCAGTTCAAGGCTTCCGGTGCTTTCGACAGCATCGACTGCCAGATCGCTGGTCTGGGCGGGATCGAGGATGTCCAGAAGCTGTATGTCGCCCACACCAAGGCGGCGATCGATTCTCTGAACGGTTGATCTTCAAGAACCCTCTCCGTCTCGCGGCCGCTTTGCGGCATCCGGTGGAGAGGGTTCATTTTTTATCCGAACAATGGTATAATAAAAGCTGATTTTTTATAATGTAGAGGTATTTCCTATGAAACGCGTCTTTTCCTGTGTTGTCGCTGCTTCTCTGGCACTGAGCCTGCTGGCGGGCTGCGGCGCTTCTTCCACGGCATCTTCTGCAGCTTCCAGTGCTGCTTCTTCCGAGGCGGCATCCTCTGTGGCTTCTTCTGCTGCTGAGACCGCCGCTTTGGCGGATGGTGTGTATACCGCCGAGTTTGACACCGACAGCAGCATGTTCCACGCCAACGAAGCCTGCGACGGCAAGGGCACCCTGACCGTGGAGAACGGCCAGATGACCTTCCATGTCAGCCTTGCTTCCACCCATATCGTCAACCTGTATCTGGGCAAGGCTTCCGATGCCGCCGACCACGAGGCCGACTGGCTGCAGCCCACCACAGATACCGTCACCTACTCCGATGGCACCTCGGAGGAGGTGTACGGCTTTGACATTCCGGTCGCTGCTGTGGATACGGACTTTGACCTTGCCATTCTGGGCACCAAGGGCAAGTGGTACGACCATGTCGTCAGCGTGCGTGATGCCGTGGAAAAGGCTGCGGAAGCCGAGACCCCGGCAGACGGCACCTACACCTGTGATGTGACGCTGGAGGGCGGCTCTGGCCGTGCTGCTGTGGACAGTCCCGCAGCCCTGACCGTGGCGGATGGCAAGATGACCGCCACCATCGTGTGGAGCAGCCCGAACTATGATTATATGATCGTGGACGGCGAGAAGTATTTGCCCACCAACACCGAGGGCAATTCCACCTTTGAAATTCCGGTATCGGCGCTGGATACCGCACTGGATGTCACCGCCGATACCGTTGCCATGAGCACCCCCCACGAGATCGAGTATACGCTGACCTTTGATTCTGCAAGTCTGAAGTGACTTCTCCAGTCACCTTCTTTGGCAAAAAGATAAACTTTACCGTACTGCCAAAGCCTCCCTCTATGAGGGAGGCTTTGGCACGGCGTAAGCCGTGACGGAAGGAGTTCCCTATGAAGATCACCCGAAAGCAATTTCTGAAACTGATCCCCGCTGCGGCGCTGACGCTGACCGGCTGCGGCAGCAAGACTCAGCCTGCCAATACGGAAAGTCTTGTTTTCTCCCATCATTACAAGCTGGACTATGCACAGCAGTTCACAGCGGACTGCTATGAGGGCGGCTATACCATGCTGACCATTGCGGAGTCGGATACGCGGTTCCTTGTTGTGCCGGAAGATGCTGCGGAGGTGGACAGCCTGCCCGCTGATGTGACTGTGCTGCGCCAGCCGGTGGAGAATATTTATCTGGTCTCCACCTCGGTGATGGATCTGCTTTTACATCTGGACGCACTGGACAGCGTGGCCTTTTCCGGCACCAAGGCCGAGGGCTGGTATCTGCCCGCGGTGCAGCAGGCCATGGAAGAGGGAAAAATCGCGTATGCAGGCAAGTACAGCGCCCCGGATTACGAGCAGATCCTGGCAGCGGGCTGCCGCCTTGCCATTGAGAATACCATGATCCTGCACACGCCGGAGGTAAAGGAGCAGCTGGAACACTTTGGCATCCCGGTGCTGGTGGAGCGTTCCAGCTACGAGAGCGACCCGCTGGCCCGCATGGAGTGGATCAAGCTTTACGGCATCCTGCTGGGCAGGGAAGAACAGGCCGAGCAGGTGTTTTCCGCGCAGGAGACAGCCGTTCAGCCCATCCTCTCGCAGAAACCCACGGGAAAAAGCTGCGCCTTCTTCTCGCTGACCACCAACAACCTTGCCACTGTGCGCAAGGGCAGTGACTATGTGGCCCGCATGATCGAAATGGCAGGCGGCAGCTATGTCTTTGCGGACCTGACGGACAATGGCAACAGCCTTGCTACCATGAACCTGCCGCTTGAGGACTTCTATGCAGGCGCAAAGGATGCCGACGTGCTCATCTACAACAGCACCATCGAGGGCATGATCGCATCGGTGAGCCAGCTGACCGAGCGTTTCCCGCTGCTGAACGAGTTCAAAGCGGTGCAGAACGGTCAGGTGTGGTGCACCACCCAGAGCCTGTTCCAGCAGAGCATGGAGCTGGCAGACCTGATCGTGGATATGAACCGGGTGTTTACCAAGGGCACACCTGCCGCCAGTACCCTGAAATTCCTCACCCATGTGGATTAAAGAAGGAAAATTTTACAGAAAGGAAAGCCTATGACCCGTACCAGACGCCTTGCAGCCGCCTATATTGCCCTTGCGGCAGCCGTGGCTGTGCTTTTTGCGCTGAACCTGTTCTGGGGCAGCGTATCCCTTGCACCGGGTGCGGTGCTGACGGCGCTGCTGGGCAAGGGCGGCGATGCGCTTGCGGGGAACATCATCCTGCAGCTGCGCCTGCCCCGCGCGGTCATGGCGGCGCTGTTGGGGGCAGCCCTCAGCGCGGCAGGCTACCTGCTGCAGACTTTTTTTGCAAACCCCATTGCCGGGCCCTTTGTCATGGGCGTTTCCAGCGGCGCAAAGCTGGCGGTGGCCCTGACCATGGTGGTGTTTCTGGACCGCGGGATGCTGACCAGCTCGGACACGATGATCGCGGCTGCCTTTGCGGGTGCCATGGCTGCCATGGCCTTTGTGCTGGCGGTGGCCCGGCGGGTGCAGCGCATGAGCATTCTGGTCATCTGCGGTGTGATGATCGGCTATATCTGCTCCGCCATCACCGATATCGTGGTGGCCTTTGCGCAGGATTCCAACATCGTCAATCTGCACAACTGGTCGCAGGGCAGCTTTTCCGGCGTGACATGGGCCAATGTGCAGGCTGCGGCACTGGTGGTGCTGCCTGCACTGGCGGCATCCTTTCTGCTTTCCAAGCCCATGGCCGCCTACCAGATGGGCGAAGCATATGCCCGCAGCGTGGGCGTGAATGTCAAGCCTTTCTCGGTAGCGCTGGTGCTGCTATCCAGCCTGCTGGCGGCCTGCGTCACCGCCTTTGCGGGGCCGATCTCCTTTGTAGGCATCGCGGTGCCGCACCTTGTCAAGCAGCTGCTGGGCAGCGCAAAGCCGCTGTATGTGCTGCCGGGGTGCTGCTTGGGCGGTGCGGCTTTCTGCCTGTTCTGCGACCTGCTGGCCCGCAGTCTGTTCGCGCCCACGGAGCTGTCCATCAGCTCGGTCACGGCCGTGTTCGGCGCACCGGTGGTCATCTGGCTGCTGGTGCGGCGCAATTCAGAGCGGGAGGGCGCATGATGAACGAAAAAGCACTTTGCACTGCGCGGGAGCTTGCCATCGGCTACGGCAAGACACCGCTGCTCTCGGATATTTGCCTCGGGGTGCAGCCGGGCCAGATCCTGACTCTCATTGGCCCCAACGGCGCAGGCAAATCCACCTTACTGCGCACACTGGCGGGCCAGCTTGCCCCCATGGGCGGCACAGTGCTTCTGGCGGGGAAGGATCTTACTGCCTATACCGGTACCCAGCGGGCGCAGAAGCTGGCTCTAATGGCTCCCCACAGCCGCCGGATGGAACTGACCACCTGCTTTGATTTTGTTTCGGCGGGGCGCTATCCCTACACCGGACGGCTGGGCATTTTGTCTGCCGAGGACAGGCAGCAGGTGCACAGAGCTTTGGAGCTGGTGGGTGCGGCGCAGCTGGCAGACCGAGATTTTAACCGCATCAGCGACGGCCAGCGCCAGCGCATCCTGCTGGCCCGGGCCCTGTGCCAGCAGCCGGAAGTGATCCTGCTGGACGAACCGACCTCTTTTCTTGATATCAAGGGCAAGATCGAGCTGCTCACCATTTTAAAGGAGCTGGCCCATACCGGTCAGCTGGCGGTGATCCTGAGCCTGCACGAGCTGGAATTGGCCGAAAAAATAGCGGACACGGTGGTGTGCGTTTCGCCCGGTGGTGTTTCCGGCGTGCTGACCCCGGAACAGGCGTTTCAGCCGGAGAACATCCGCACCCTGTACGGCCTGACCGAACAGCAGTACACGGCTCTGTTCGGCACACCGGAGCCGGAAGCCGAAAAGGCACCCGCCGGAAAGCCGCAGTTTGAGCATTACGTCCGCAGCGGGCAGAAGCTGCTGCGCTGCGGCTATACCACCGGCACCTGTGCCGCGCTGGGGGCTGCCGGGGCGGCGCGTCTGCTGCTGACCGGCCGTGAACCGGAAACGGTGGCTCTGCGCACGCCCAAGGGCATTGTGGTGGAGGTGGCTCCCCTCTGGTGCCGCAGCACGGACACAGGTGCCGCATGTGCCATCCGCAAGGACGGCGGCGACGATGTGGATGTGACTACGGGCCTGCCGGTGATTGCATCGGTGGTGCTGGAACCGGATGCCCCCGGCGTGCGCATCCTTGGCGGCGAGGGGGTGGGCCGGGTGACGAAGCCCGGCCTTGACCAGCCCGTAGGCGAAGCCGCCATCAACCATGTGCCCCGCCAGATGATTGCCGAAGCGCTGGAACGGGAAGCTGAAAATGCTGCCTACACCGGCGGCTTTGCGGTGACCATCTCTGTGGAAGGCGGTGCCGAGACGGCAAAGCGCACCTTCAACCCACACATCGGGGTGGAGGGCGGGCTTTCCATTCTGGGCACCAGCGGCATCGTGGAACCCATGAGCCAGCAGGCTATTCTGGACACCATCCAGCTGGAAATGAATCAGGCCGCACTGCGTGCAAAAAATGCCCCCGGCCCCCGGCGGCTGGTGCTGGCCCCCGGCAACTACGGGCTGGACTATCTGGCCAGCGCTCTGCCGCAGTTCGAGCGGTTCCCGGTGGTCAAGACCTCCAACTTCATCGGGGATACACTGGATATGGCTGCCACGGCCAAATTTGAGGAAGTGCTTCTGGTAGGCCATGTGGGCAAGCTCTGCAAGCTGGCGGCAGGGGTCATGAACACCCACTCCCACACGGCGGATGGCCGCGCTGAAGTGTTTTGCGCCCATGCGGCGCTGTGCGGTGCCGCGCATGAGGTGTGCGCCGCCCTGATGGATGCCGCCACCACCGATGCCTGCCTTGACATTCTGGACGGCGCACAGCTGCATGCACCGGTGCTGGAAAGCATCCTTGCCGCCATCCAGATACATCTGGACCGACGGGCAGGCGGGGCGTTCCGGGTGGGCGCGGTGCTGTTCTCCAACCAGCACGGCCCGCTGGGCGAGACAAAAACGGCAAAGGAGCTGATGCAGGAATGGCAGAACTGAAAGGTACATTTTACGGTGTCAGCGTCGGCCCCGGCGACCCGGAGCTGATGACGCTGCAGGCTGTGCGGCTCATCCGGCAGTGCCCGGTGCTGGCCGCGCCGCAGACTGCTTCCGGCCAGATGCTGGCGCTGGACATCGCCCGCAGTGCGCTTGGAGAAGCGCTGGACGGCAAGACCATCGTCCCGCTGTACTTTGCCATGAGCCGTGACCCGGCTGCGCTGGCGGCTTCGCACGAAAAAGCCGCCGCCGCGGTGCGGCAGTATCTGGATGCCGGGCAGGACGTTGCCATGCTGAACATCGGTGATGTTTCCATCTATGCCACCTTTGGTTACCTGCAGGAGGTCTTGCAGGCCGGGGGTTATGCCACCGCCATGGCGGCAGGCGTGCCAAGCTTTTGTGCGGCGGCGGCGCGGCTGAATGTGCCGCTGACCGGCGGCATGGATACGCCGCTTACCATTGCGCCCGGCGGCTGGACAGACCGCGTGCTGGAAATGCCCGGCACCAAGGTGTTGATGAAAGCCGGCAGGCAATTGCCTGTCTTATTGGATACCCTGCAGCAGGCAGATAAGCTGAAAAAAAGCGCGCTTGTGTGCAACTGCGGTCTGCCGGACGAGCGGGTCTACCCGAATCTTTCCCTTGAGCGGCCGCAGGAACAGGCCGGTTATTTTGCCACCGTTTTGGTAAAGGAGTAACGTTATGGTACATTTTGTTGGTGCAGGCCCCGGCGCACCGGACCTCATCACCCGGCGGGGCGCGGCCCTGCTTCAGAAAGCCGACTGCATCATCTATGCGGGCAGTCTGGTGAACCCGGCCCTGCTGGGCCTTGCAAAGGCAGACTGCGCCATTTATAACAGCGCTGAAATGACGCTGGAGCAGGTGCTGGATGTGATGCGGCAGATGGAAGCTGCGGGTAAGATCACCGTGCGCCTGCACACCGGCGACCCCTGCCTTTACGGTGCCATCCGGGAGCAGATGGATGTGCTGGATGCCGAGGGCATTCCCTACGATGATACCCCCGGTGTGTCCAGCTTCTGCGGCGCGGCAGCGGCGCTGAATGCCGAGTACACGCTGCCCACCGTGAGCCAGACCGTCATCATCACCCGCATGGAGGGCCGCACCCCGGTGCCGGAAAAAGAAAAGCTGGCAAGCCTTGCCGCCCACGGGGCAACGATGGTCATTTTCCTATCCATCGGCCTTGTGGACAAAGTACAGCAGGCGCTTCTGGCAGGCGGTGCCTATACGCCGGATACCCCGGCAGCGGTGGTGTATAAGGCCACATGGCCGGAAGAAAAAACGGTTCGCTGCACCGTAGGTACGCTGGCGGAAAGCGTTCATGCAGCGGGCATCACCAAAACGGCGCTCATCGTGGCAGGCGGCTTTCTGGGCCGGAACTATGAGCGCAGCAAGCTCTACGACCCGGCCTTTACCACCGAGTTCCGCAAGGGGACAGACCAGTGACCCGCGCCTATCTGGCCTTTACGGCAAAGGGCCTTGCACTGGCCCAAAAACTGGCGGCGGCATATCCCGGCAGTGTGACCCGCTGCGGCCATGAAGCCGGGCAGGTGCACCTTGCCGATTGGACGGCCCGCCAGTTTGCCGGGAGCGATGCCCTTGTTTTTGTAGGTGCTGTGGGCATTGCGGTGCGGGCCATTGCGCCCCACTGCCAAAGCAAGGCACAGGACCCTGCCGTTGTGGTGCTGGACGAGTGCGGCCGCTTTGCCGTGCCCATCCTCTCAGGCCACCTGGGCGGTGCCAACGACCTTGCCCGGGCGCTTGCCGCTGTGTGCGGCGCGGTGCCGGTGATCACCACAGCCACCGACGCAAACGGTGTGTTTGCGGTGGACGAGTGGGCAAAGCACCAGAACTGCACCGTGCTGGAGCCGGAGCGCATCAAGCTTGTCAGCGGTGCACTGCTGGCGGGCAAAACGGTGCAGTTTGCATCCGACTGGCCCATTGCGGGTGCACCGCCTGATGGGATCACGGCGGGAGATGCCCCGGACTTTGCCCTCACCCTCTGCCCGGCGGGGGATGCGCTGCATCTGGTGCCGCGCATCGGCGTGCTGGGCGTGGGCTGCAAACGCGGCACCAGCGCCGAAACGCTGGCCGAAGCCTTTGCAGCTTTCTGTGCCCAGAACCGCCTTGCGCCGCAATGCATCACGGCGGCGGCAAGCATCGACTTAAAACAAAACGAGGCGGGCCTTCTGGCCTTTTGCCAGGGCTGCGGCTGGCCTGTGCAGTTTTTTACAGCGGAACAGCTACGTGCCGCCCCCGGCAGCTTTACGCCTTCGGCCTTTGTGCAGAGCGTTACCGGCGTGGACAATGTCTGTGAACGGTCGGCAGTGCTGGCCGCAGGCGGGACACTCGTTTTTCACAAATATGCCCATACCGGCGTGACCTTTGCGCTGGCCGTGCGGCCCTATGCCCCGGACTGGAGGTGGCAGAATGTTTGACCCGATGGAATTTGAGATCGACGAACCGGAAAAGGTAGTCTACGTGGTTGGCATTGGCCCCGGAGATGTTTACTACCTGACGCAGGAAGCCCAGAACGTTCTGGAACACGCAGATGCCATCTGCGGCTATAAACTTTATCTTGACCTGATTGAGCCGGAGTTCCCATGTGAGGAATATTATTCCACCGGCATGACCAAGGAAATCGACCGCTGCCGCTGGGCACTGGAAAAGGCGAATACCGGCAGGCGCGTGGTGATGGTGTGCAGCGGCGACGCAGGCGTTTACGGCATGGCCAGCCCTGTGCTGGAACTGGCGCAGGATTACCCGGACGTTGCCGTAGAAGTGGTGCCCGGCCTTACGGCCGCCCTCAGCGGTGGGGCTGTGCTGGGCGCACCGCTGGCCCACGATTTCTGCGTGATCTCCCTTTCCGACCGGCTTACCCCGTGGGAGGTCATCGAAAAGCGGCTGGCCTGCGCAGCGCAGGGAGATTTCTGCGCTGCACTCTATAATCCTTCCTCCAAGGGCAGGCCGGACTACCTGCAAAAGGCAGTGCGCATCCTGCGCGCAAACGGCAAGGCGGATGATACCGTCTGCGGCCTTGTGCGCAACATTGGCCGCGAGGGCCAGAGCGCCCGAGTGCTGACGCTGGCCGAGCTGGAAAACACGCCGGTGGATATGTTCACCACCGTGTATATCGGCAACAGCAATACCCGCGCCCTTTCGGGCCGGATGGTCACGCCGCGGGGGTACCGTAAGTGAAGGCGGTCGTGTTCAGCGGCACCACCGAGGGCCGTCGCTTTTCCAAAAAGCTGGCAGAGCTTGGCGTTGCGGTAATGGTGTGCGTGGCAACGCCGCTGGGGGCCGAGGAGCAGGGCGAAATGGCGGGCATCACGGTGCACGCCGGGCGGCTGCAGCCGGATGCCATGGCGGCATTGCTGGCGGGAGCAGACCTCTGCGTGGATGCCACCCACCCTTATGCAGTGGATGCCACCAGGAACATCCGCGCTGCAGCGGTGCAGGCGGGCGTGGAATACCGCCGCCTGCTGCGTGCGCAAAGCCCCTTGCCGCCCGGCTGTGCGGTGTTTGAAACAGCAGCGCAGGCCGCAGAATATCTGGCAGGGACAGAGGGCAATATCCTGCTTGCCACCGGTGCCAAGGAGCTGGCTGTGTTTGCCGGGCTGGAACCGGCTCGGCTTTACCCGCGCGTCCTGCCCACGCCGGAGGGCATTGCCGCCTGTGAAGCGGCCAATGTCCCGCACCGGAACATCATTGCCATGCAGGGGCCGTTCAGTCTGGCGCTGAATAAGGCGTTGATAACACAGTTCCAGATCCGGTACCTCGTCACCAAGGACGGCGGCGCAGCGGGCGGCTTTGCCGAGAAGGTGCAGGCCGCTGCCGATACCGGCGCACAGCTGGTGGTGCTGCGCCGCCCGCCGGAAACTGGCGAGACGGAAACACAAATTTTAGCGTATTGCAAGGAGATTTTGCAATGGTCACACTGATCGGCATGGGCAGCGGAAAATGGGAAGCCCTTTCGGCGCAGGCGCAGCAGGCTGTGCGCAGCGCGGGCCTTGTGTTCGGTGCAAAGCGGCTGCTGGCGGGCCTGCCTGCAGACTGCACGGCCCGGCAGTTTGCGCTCTACCAGCCCGCTGACATTCTGGAAACACTGGCACAAACCCCCGGGCAGGATGCTGCCGTGCTTTACAGCGGCGATACCGGATTTTACTCCGGTGCGTCCGGTCTGCTCACGCCGCTGCGGGCGCTGGGCATCCCCGCGCGGGTGTATCCGGGCGTTTCCAGCATCCAGCTGCTTTCAGCGGCGCTGGGCCGACCGTGGCAGGACTGGAAGCTGGTTTCGGCCCATGGCTGCGCCTGCGACCCGGTGGCCGAGTGCATGATGAACCGTTCGGTGTTCTTCCTCACCGGCGGCACTGAAACGCCCGCCTCTCTGTGCCAGAAGCTGACCGATGCCGGTATGGGCGAAGCCCACGGCGTGGTGGGCGAAAACCTTGGCACCGAGGCGGAAGCCATCCGCTACGGCTCTGCTGCAGAGCTGGCGGGGCAGAGCTTTGCACCACTCAGCGTGCTTCTGGTGGAAAACTTTGATCTGCCGCAGCTGCGTGCGCCGGGCTTCCCGGACGAAAGCTTCATCCGGGGCGAGGTGCCCATGACCAAGCAGGAGGTGCGCGCTGCTGCGCTGGCAAAGCTGGCGGTAATGTCCACCGACACTCTGTGGGATGTGGGCGCAGGCACCGGCAGTGTGAGCGTGGAGCTGGCGCTGGCGGCACCCAAAGGCCGCGTTTACGCCGTGGAGTGTGAACCGGATGCCTGTGAACTGATCCGTAAAAACCGGGCAAAGTTCCATGCTTGCAACCTCACCCTCATCGAGGGCCGCGCACCGGATGTGCTGGCAGACCTGCCTGCGCCGGATGCCGTGTTCATCGGCGGCACCAAAGGCGGCATGGAAGCCGTGCTGGATGAAGTGCTCGGCAAGAATCCGAACGCACGCATCTGCATTTCGGCCATTGCGCTGGAAACGCTGGGCGCTGCCATTGCCGCCCTCACGGCCCGGGGCCTGACCGCAGAGGTAACGCAGATCGCCGTCAGCCGCACAAAACCGGCGGGCCGACTGCACCTGCTCATGGCCAATAACCCCATCTTCCTCATTACGGGTACACGCAAATGATGCAATTCCTCATCGCCGCGCCTTCTTCCGGCAGCGGCAAGACCACGGTTGCCTGTGCAGTGCTGGCGGCGCTGAAAAAGCGCGGGGCCGACCCCTGTGCGTTCAAAAGCGGGCCGGACTACATCGACCCCATGTTCCACCGCTCAGCTCTGCAGGTGGACAGCCACAATCTGGATCTGTTTCTTTCCGACAGGGATATGGTGCGGGCCATTTTTGCCCGCTATGCCGCCGGGCATGGTGCCGCCGTGTGCGAGGGCGCTATGGGCTTTTATGATGGTCAGGGCCTGACCACCCGTGCCAGCGCTTGGGAACTGGCGGATACGCTGGGCCTGCCGGTGCTGCTGGTGGTACAGCCCAAGGGTGCCAGCGTGACGCTGGCCGCGCAAATTCAGGGCCTTATGAACTTCCGCAAAAACAGCCATGTTTCGGGCATCCTGCTCAATGATTGTTCCGAAAAGCTGTATAAAATGCTCAAGACCCTGCTGGAAAGGGAGACCGGCCTGCCGGTGCTGGGCTATCTGCCCCATTTGCCGCAGGCAGCGGTAGAAAGCCGACACCTCGGCCTGAAGACTGCAGATGAAATTGCCGACCTGCAGGAAAAGATCGCCCTGCTGGCCGATGCACTGGTGCTGGATTGGCAGCGCCTTGCCGTGCTGACCGAAAAGCCTGCGCCGGAAGCTTTTCCGGGAGCAGCTGCCCCCACATCCGTCCGCATTGCGGTGGCAAAGGATGAGGCGTTCTGCTTTACCTATGCCGAAACGCTGGACGCACTGCGGGATGCCGGGGCGGAGCTTGTGCTTTTCAGCCCGGTGCGGGATGCGGTTTTGCCGGAAAATATAGGCGGCTTATATCTGCCCGGCGGCTACCCGGAGCTGCACGCCAAAACTCTGAGTGAAAACAAAACCATGCTGGCTTCCATCCGGCAGGCCGTGCAGGCGGGCCTGCCCACAGCGGCCGAATGCGGCGGCTTTTTGTATCTGGGCCGGAGCCTTGAGGATGCCGACGGTAAGGCGTGGCCCATGGCAGACGTTCTGCCGGGCGATGGCATCCGGGTGGGAAGGCTGGTGCGCTTTGGCTATGCCGAAATGACCGCCAAGGTGGACAGTATGCTCTTCTGCGCCGGAGAAACGCTGCCCATCCACGAATTTCACCACTGGGATTCCACCGCAAACGGCACTGCATTTACTGCCTGCAAAAACGAAAAAATGCAGTGGGAATGCGGCTTTGCAAACGAGAATTTCTATGCGGGCTTCCCGCATTTATACTGGGCGGGCACGCCCCTGCCGGGCCGCTTTGTGCGCGCGGCAGAACGATACAGCAAAACAAAAGGATGACCAAAATGACCGAAACGGAACTGAATGCACTTTTGGCGGGTATCACCCCTGCCAACGAAGCTGCCCGCGCGGCGGCACACGCCCACTGGGCCAGCCTTGCAAAGCCTCTGGGCGGGTTGGGCCGGCTGGAGACCATGCTGGAGGATGCCGCCGCCCTTACCGGCAGTGCGGAGCTTGATCTTTCCCGCCGGGTGGTGGTGGTGCTCTGCGCGGATAACGGCGTGGTGGCGCAGGGCGTGAGCCAGACCGGGCAGGAAGTGACCCGTGCCGTGGCCGAAAACCTTGCCATGCGGCGCACCAGTGTGTGCCAGATGGCCCGCACGGCCCACTGCGATGTTCTGCCCGTGGATATGGGCATGGCAGGCGAACCGGTGCCCGGCGTGCGCAGTTGCCGCATTGCCGCAGGCACGGCGGATTTTACCCAAGGCCCTGCCATGAGCCGGGCCGAGGCCGTGCAGGCCGTTGGGGAGGGCATTGCCCTTGCCCGGGAACTGGCAGAGGATGGCTACAGGCTCATCGCCACCGGTGAAATGGGCATTGGCAATACCACCACCTCCAGCGCGGTGGCGGCGGTGCTGCTGGGCCAGCCCGTGGAGCTTATGACCGGGCGCGGTGCGGGCCTCTCGGACGAAGGGCTTGCCCGCAAGGTGGATGCCATCTGCCGCGGCATCCTTTGCAATGAGCCGGACCCGGAAGACGCATTGGATGTGCTTTCCAAGCTGGGCGGCTTTGACATCGCGGGCCTGTGCGGTGTGTTTCTGGGCGGTGCACTGGCCGGTGTGCCGGTGCTGGCAGATGGCTTTATCAGCGGGGTGGCCGCGCTGTGCGCCGTGCGGCTGTGCCCGGCGGCGGCAAAGGCTGTGTTTGCAAGCCACTGCTCGGCAGAGCCTGCCGCGCGCATCGTGCTGGAAGCACTGGGCAAGGCACCCATCATTACGGCGGGGCTGCATCTGGGCGAGGGCACCGGCGCGGTGGCCAGCATTCCGCTGTGGGATATGGCGCTGGCCGTATACGGCGGGTGCTACTCCTTTGCGGAGGGCGGCATTGCGCCGTATACGCCCCAATGCTGACGCTGGTTCTGGGCGGCGCGGCCAGCGGCAAAAGTGAATACGCCGAGAGCCTTGTGCTCAGGACCACCGGCCCCCGCTACTATCTTGCCACCATGCAGGTGTGGGATGCCGAGTGTGCCGCCCGGGTGGAAAAGCACCGCAAAATGCGGGCCGCAAAGCAGTTTGTGACGGTAGAATGTCCCTTGCATCTGGACAATGTGCGCCTGCCTGCGCGGGGTACCGCCTTGCTGGAAGACCTTGGCAACCTTGCCGCCAACGAGCTGTACGACCCGGCGGGAGCAGGGGAAAACGCGGCCAAAGCCATCCTGCACGGGCTGGAAAGCCTTGCAGCCCAGTGCGAAAACCTCATCGTTGTTTCCAACGAGGTGTTCAGCGGCGGGGCTGACTATGCCGGCGATACAGACCGCTATCTGCTGGCACTGGCGCAGGTGAACAATGCCTTTGCCGCCCGGGCAGATGCGGTGGTGCGGGTGGTATGCGGCATCCCCGTGTACTATAAAGGAGTGGAAAAATGATCGTTTTGCAGACCATTGCGGTGGCCTTTGCCATGTTTTCGGCCATCCCGGTGCCGCAGTTCGAATGGAACGAAAAAAATATGCGCTACGCCATGTGCGCCTTCCCACTCATCGGTGCGGTGATTGGGGCGGCATGGTGCGTGTGCGGGGTACTGCCCCTGCCGGGCCTTGCCAAGGCGGCAGGCTTTGCGCTGATCCCGGTATGGATCACCGGCGGCATCCATCTGGACGGCTATGCCGACACCTGCGATGCCCTTTCCAGCTACGGCGACCGAGAAAAGAAGCTGGAAATATTAAAAGACCCCCATTGCGGTGCCTTTGCGGTCATCCGACTGTGCAGCTATTTTCTGGTCTATTTTGCCCTGTGCACCTGTGTGAGTTTTACACCCCGCGTGGGTGTGCTGTGG